>OOAC01000883.1_pt1 | contig 23693 bp, 14 predicted proteins | sample 1671041 | NCBI WGS metagenome assembly OOAC01 (sample SAMN06348116, study PRJEB24527) | human gut metagenome | biome: human gut; feature: ankylosing spondylitis patient; material: feces | host: Homo sapiens | place: China | collected 2015-10 | reverse complement strand
GGAAATATTGTTGCTGTAAAGTCATTTAATTATAGTTATGGAATTCCTGCAAATGAATTAAACAAATATGAAAGTCAGGAAAACTATTTCTATAATGATAAATTTAAGGATCAATTAATTAGGGTTCGTGGGAAAGATATAACCTATGATGATGTTGGAAATCCTATAAGATATATGAATAAATATAGTATGAAATGGAGTTTTGGAAATAAATTATCTGAGATTGATAATGAATCAGGTAAAAAGATTGCAGAATATAAATATGACATGAATGGTCGTCGTGTTTGTAAAAATACAGGTGATAGTATTACAAAATACTATTATGATGAAGACAAGCTGATATTACAAAAAAATGATAAAGAGGCGATATGGTTTAATTATGATGTTTATGGAATACCGATAGGATTTAAATATAATGGTGTTCAGTATATTTATAATACAGATGAGCAGGGAAGTATAACAGGAATATATAATACCGCCGGGAAAAAAATAGTTGAATATATATATAATGGCTGGGGAGAGATAGTAAATCAGTCAGGTGATAAAGAGATTGCCCAAATTAATCCATTGAGATATAGAGGATATTATTATGATGAGGAAAGTGGTTTTTATTATTTGAATAACAGATATTATGCTTCATCAATAAAGCGTATGATAAATATGGATAGATATACAGACACAGGTTTTGGAATGTTTTCACATAATATGTATGCATATTGCGAAAATACACCGGTAAATGCAAGTAATTATAGTGGTAATGTACCGACATGGGTGACAAAACACTCTAAATCACCTAGTGGTAAGAATTATTACTGGAAGTATATTACAAACAATAGTGATATTAATTGTTATGCATATGCAGTTGATTTGAGTAAAAGGAAAGATCCAGGAGAAGCGTGTGGATATAAATTTAGTTATAATTTTACAGAGTCATATATTAGAGATTTAGTTATAAAAGATTTAAATAATAGAAAATATGAATGTAGAAAAATATCTCCATCAGATGTACGAACGGTTACAAGTGATTGGAAGTTGATTGCAATTAGAACTGGAAAAAGTAATAAGCAGGGAATCGGAAATAAATTATATCAAGATTATCATGTCATGAGAAGAAGGTATAAAGATGGAGCATTTTGGGGTCATAAACCAGGAACTGCTTCAGCAGTACTTATATACAATGGAGATCCTATTAAAGCAAAAACTTGGAATGGAGATGAATATGATGGTGGATGGGGAGATACTACTTATAGATATACAAGTTCAATATGTTTAGTTGCATACCGTTGATAGGGGGAGTATATGAAAAAGCGAAAAATAATAAATATTATTGGAATAATTTTAATAGTGGCAATATTTTATTTGGCAGGAATATTTTTCCCAAATAAAGCGAGGATTGGATATTATAAACATATTGATGATAAAGGGAAATTTTATAAGGATGCTGACAGGAATATTGAAAAAAGAGTTTATATATATGAAGATGATAAAAAAGAGCATATGCCATTTTTGAATATGTATTGTGATGATGTTTTGGTATATGACTGGTCGACAAGTGGCTTGACATTACCAGTGGATTATTTTAGACCAGCTGGAATGTATGATGAGAAAATAGTATATTATTCGCATAATAAATTTGCATTTAAAACATATTCACAGAATGGTAAAGTCAATACGATATATTGCAATTTCAATGACAAATATATAACGCTTACTGATCTGAAAGGACAGAAAATAACATACAAATGGATTGGTTTATTGTGTAATCCGGAAGAACATGAAAAGAAAGACTACACTAAGAAATATGGGGAGTACATTTTAAAGGACAGCGAAGAATTGTCATTGAAAGAAATAAAAGAAAATAGAAACAAGAGATACATTTTTTATGGAGCAGATATATTGTTCGTATTTGCTTTGGTATTTTATAATGTGCGTTGTCATAAGAAAAGCACGCAGAATATAGATTTTGGAGATGAAGGATAGTTTTTTACATTTGGTTGTTTTTTGAGCGAAGATAAATAGTTGATTTCACATGAAAGCGGAAAGCTTTCATGTGGGTGGCACGCACCTAAATAAACCAGTATTTTTACGAATGAATAAGGTCTTGTCATATGGCAAGACCTTTTAATATCTTTTAATTTACCACATCACTGCCAAGAAGCATCTTAAGGTCTGAAATTTCATCTCGTATCTGTTTACCGTTTTCGGTATCCTTGACAAGTATTCTTGGACTTGCCGTGTAAACTATCTCAGATTCTGAGTCTATATCTTTATTATCTCTAAGTGCTTTATACACACTTTCAAATGGGTGGTGTGCTTTGATCCTCATTCCATGTGAATTAAATATAAGCGTGTATCCGGCGATACCGGTTGTTTCGTGGTAGGCTTTGCTGAAACCGCCGTCTATCACAAGAAGTTTTCCGTTTGCCCTTATGGGTGATTCTCCCTCAATAGTTTTTACAGGGGTGTGACCGTTTATGATATGTGATTCAGGTGAGAAAAGACCAAATTCGTGAAGTATCATATTGCAGGTCTTTTCAGTATGATAAAATCTGTAGTAAGGGTTTGTCGGTTCATGCCATGTATTCTCATCGTTTATCATACTTCTCTCAAAGGTCTTTATGACACGGCCGCAGAGTGGTGACTTGTGACCTGCCCATAAAAACCACATAAAATCGAGTGCATTTTCGTTGTCATTGTCAAGATAAGCAAGTCTTGCCATTTTGTCTGCATAATCAAGGTATTTTTTGCCCTGATAGACAACTCCATCAAGTGTGATTCCGTCGAAGTTTCCGTATTCATCAAGAGGAACACAGCCGTGGTACAACAGATTGTTGTTAAATATCTTATACATACTGCCCTTTTCGTATAAAAATTTTATATGCTTCTGCAGACGGTTACTTCCGATAAAGGCAGCTTGTAATTCGTCCATAATGGCATTTTCCTGTTCAGTAAGTGCCAGGGGATTATCAGGATTTATTGTAGGCAGGTCTGTATCTGATAATTTATAAAGTAATTCCGTCGGATTGCAATCGGAGTTACAGTTGCTGTCTGAAACGGTATCAGTGTCATTTTTATTGTAGTTATTTTTTATATCAGTATTAGCAGTTATAGTATTTTTATTGTTTAAATCAGAGTTAGCAGTTTTTATGGTAAAATCATTAAGATTTATTTTTGAAAGAAGCAGTCTTTCGTTCATCTCATATTCAGGATGGCGGCAAATTATCTGTTCTTCAAGTTTAAATAAAATAACAGATATTGCTTTGAGTGCAGCATCCATCGGTTCTTTATCCTTATATGTTTTTTCTCCGAAAAGAGCAAGGTTTCTAAGACTTATACCATAACCGTTTTCAAGGATTCTTGTATTATCATATTTCAGATTGTTTCGTATGACATTTGCTATAGATGCCTTGTTTCCGCAAGCCGCACCCATCCAGAGAATATCGTGGTTACCCCATTCAATATCAAGTGAATGATGCTCCATGAGCAGGTCAAGTATCATATCGGCACATGGCCCACGGTCAAATATATCACCGACGATATGAAGATGGTCAACGGCAAGTCTTTTTATAAGATTTGCGAGTGCAATGATAAATTCATCACCATTATGAATGTTTAATATTGTATCAAGAATGACTTTGTGGTAGCGGACCTGGTTGTCATCCTCGTCTTTCTGTACATGTAAAAGCTCATCAATAATATAGGCAAATTCCTTTGGCATTGCTTTTCTAACTTTTGAGCGTGTGTATTTTGAGGAGAGGAGTTTTGCGACCTCAATGAGATTTCCAAGCATCATGCGGTACCATTCTTCAGGGAGTTCACATTCCTTGTGGAGCATTTCAAGTTTTTCTTTGGGATAATATATCAGCGTGCAGATTTCCTGTCTTTCCACATTGCTGAGTGTATCACGGAATAAAAGGTCAACCTTTTCATGAATGACACCTGAGCAGTTATTTAGAATATGGCAGAATGCTTCATATTCGCCATGAATATCGCTCATAAAATGTTCTGTTCCTTTTGGCAGGTTGCAAATAGCACTTAAATTTATTATTTCGCTGCTCACAGCTTGTTTCGTCGGATATTTTTGGGCGAGCAGTTTAAGATATTTCTTATTATTTTCCATAGTAGTCCTCCTATTTTAGTGCGGATTTTGGAATAATTATATCACAAATTTGCAATTTTTTGTAACACACTACAGTGTTACAAGAATTTTACATTATTTTACAAAAATTTGTCTATTGCATGGTTATGGATTTTACATAAGGTTGCTATTATTAACCTTGTCAGAGAAAAGAAATTGGTTTTAATTTTCACAGTATATATAAACAGTAATGAAAATGCTGAAATAAGCTGATAAATGGCTTGTTAGACAATATGTCTTGCAAGTGTGTGATACAGCAACGAAATTAAGACCAATAAAAAGTGAGGATTACACATGGAAACTTTAATATATCATATTGAAAATGGCGGGAGTACATGGCAGGAAAGAACAGTGGATGTCAGTTCTCCAATAAAGATTATGAATATAAAAATAAATATACCAAAAGAGTATGCGTTGCTTTGCTATATAATTGTAAAGGATAGTAATGGAAAGTTTAGAATGTTCAGGGAAATTGGGTATGGTCCCAGAACACTCATAATAGGAAATGATGGGATGCATACGACAGCAGGTGGGACGGCAGGAGATATTCCTATAGGCAGATGGAAGTTTATAATATGTGCATTTAGGGAATATGTTATGCAGCGTCTTGGGAAAAACAGTTTCAATGTTAAAGTTACTATTTCTGATGACATTTCTTCAGTGAAAGAGCCAGTGGGAGAACAGGACTGGGTTGGGAATAAAGAATTTGATATTGATAAGAATTATTCGGACGAGAGCAGATGGTATAAAGGTGATTTTCATACACACACGAGATTGTCTGATGGAAAGGAGACAACGAGAAGTGCGATGAAAAAGGCAGAACAAATGGGAATGGATTTTTATATCCCGACCGAACACAATGTTTTGCACACCGGATGGCCAGAAGCAAAAGTGATGGTCGTACCGGGGGTTGAGATTACGACAAGTCTGGGGCATTTTAATATATTTGGTTGTCTTGGGATGCCGGGCAGACTTACACACATTTTAAAACATGATGGTGAGGACAGGATAAGTCAGGAAGTAGAGTACACCATCAGGGAAGCAGATGAAAAGGAATGGCTTTGGAGTATAAACCATCCATTCCTGCATATATGGAAATGGACATATTTTGACCTTAAATTGAAAAATCTAAGATTGATGGAGATAATAAATGACCCGACATATGAATATGCAAAAAAAGCAAATGAAGATGCTATATCATTTATAGATTTTTTGTGGCAGCAGGGATTTAGGGTTTTCGGACTTGGGGGAAGTGATTCGCACAACCTTATAGACGAAAGGTACGAGGGGGCAGATGAGCCGAGTGTGCCGGGAGACCCTGCAACATTGGTATATATGGATGGAATGACGCCTTCTAAACTGTTGAAAGCGGTTTCAAAAGGTCATGTCATAGTTGCCAGATATATTACAATGGAAGTTTATTTTCTTTTTGAAAATAAAAAATATCTTCCCGGTGACAGGATAGAGATAACAGGCGATTCTGAATTTGAAAATGACATTGTTGCGAGTGTGACAATAAAAATAAATGAAGAAACATACGGAAAAAATATTATTCCTGAATTATATCTGATTGAAAACGGAGTAAAAAGAGAGGTCGTGCTTGAAAAGAGGGATGAACGGACATATATGGCAGATGTTGTGACAAACTGGCACACCATTGACTGGGAATGGAAAAGATTTGAGGTATTGTCTAAAGATTACGGTTTCTTAGGCTATGTAAATCCGATATTTCATGGAAGAAAAAAATCAAAACTAAAGACATTCGGTGAAGCAGTGCAGCTATGGCGAGGTCAATAAAATAAAGAAATGGGGAATTAAAAATGTTTGGTAACAGTAAATTAAAGAAAATAGGAAGTGTGTGGCTTTTTGTACTTCCGGCATTTATACCTTTGATGGTGTTTTGGATTTATCCGATATTAAAATCATTATACATAAGCTTTACTGATTGGGACTATATGTCGCCTACATATAACTTCGTATTTTTAGATAACTTTATAAAGCTGTTTAAGGACAGCAGATTTTATGAAGCATTAGGCACAACTGTTTGGTTTAGTATCGGAACATTATTTCCAACGATAGCCGGCGGACTTTTACTTGCACTTCTTCTTAGAAAAACATTCAGGGGAAGCGGATTTTTCAAATTCATTCTTTTTTCGCCGTGGATAACTCCGACTGTTGCGGTATCTATCGTGTGGACATGGATATTCAATCCCGACAGCGGACTTGCAAATGCGGTGTTAAAATTTTTTCATCTTCCTGCATTGCAATGGATAAATAGTTCAGATACGGCTCTTTTATCGGTAATAGTAGTAACGGTGTGGAAAAGTCTCGGTTATGCAATGATATTTTATCTCTCGGCACTTGAAAAAGTACCGACTGAGCTTTACGAAGCAAACGGACTTGATGGTGCTAACGCATGGCAGCGTTTCAAAGATGTGACACTTCCCTGTATATCACCGACAACATTCTTTTTGCTGATAGTGACAATGGTAAATTCATTGCAGGCTTATGACCAGATTCAGATACTTACGCAGGGAGGTCCGTCAGGTTCGACAAGAACACTTCTTTATATGTATTATCAGCTCGGTTTTGAAGAATATGACATGGGACAGGCGACAGCCGTAGCAATAGTTCTTATAGCAATAACGGTATTGCTGTCGGTAGTTCAGTTTATTATTTCTAAAAAATGGGTTCATTATTGATATAGATTGTGAATTATGAAGAAGAAATGAGCCGGCAGCAGAGCGGATTGTTAATATTCGCTTGACTGCAAGGTATTTAAGGGATATTTGATTTGAAATCATAAATGAAACTTTAGAAAGCGAGAGAAAAATGCAGCAGAATATAGTAAATGAAAATAAATATACAGGATTTGGAACAAAAAAGACATTTTCATCAATTACAAAGATAAACAAAGACAGTGTATCAGAGAGAAATCCGGCATTAGAAAAAAGCATTGAAGTCTTTGGGAATATCGGAAAGACATTCGGAAAAATGTTTATTCTTGTCATAGCAGGTATATTTACGGTATTCCCTTTTATATGGATGATAATCAGTGCATTAAAGACAAAGGCGGAGGTTATGGATGTGTCAAAATTATTTCCTGCAAAGGCACAGTGGGGAAATTTTGTGAGCATATTTACGGCATCGCCGATGCTTAAATACATAGGAAATAGTTTGTTCGTAAGTGTTGTGGTCGTTGCGATACAGATAATAACAGGTGCAATGCTTGCTTATGCAATGGTATTTATGAGATTTAGGGGAAGAAAAATATTATTTGCGATAGTTATGGGAACTTATATGCTGCCGGCAGCGGCAACATATATACCAAGTTACATAATACTTGCAAAACTGGGACTTTTAAACAGCTACACGGGTCTGATAATCTCAGACACGATAAATATATTTGGAATATTTTTGTTAAGACAGGCATTTATGCAGGTGCCGACACCGCTTATAGAGGCGGCAAAGATGGATGGTGCGGGGAATATGAAGGTTTTGTGGAAAGTCGTAATGCCCATGACTAAATCATCATTTATAACATTTGGTCTTATGAGTTTTATAACAATGTATAACAGTTATATGTGGCCGTCACTTATAACTAACGATAAAAATATAAGTCTTGTATCGCAGGGGCTTCGCAGCTTTTTTATAGAAGGTGGAGCTTACGGTACGGAATGGCCTAAGGTTATGGCTGCAAGTGCTGTTATAGTTGTGCCGCTTTTAGTGATGTTCGCATTTACCCAGAAATGGTTTATCAATGGTATTGGTGGAGATACGGGCGTTAAAGGTTAGAAAGACACCTGCAGAACTGCTTATAGACTATGTTATATCTATGCAATTCAATTCAGTGTAATGATAGTTTTGCAGATGTCTGGAAAATAGATTATATATAAAGTAAAAAATGGAGGATTATCATGAGAAAGAAATTATTATGTATGGCGTTGATGATGAGCATGACAGTGGGGCTTCTTACCGGTTGCGGAACAAGTTCTAAGTCTGCCGTAAAGAGTGGGTCTGATTCTAAAAAGAATGGTCCGGTTGAGGTTGAGTTCTGGTATTCCGGCGGTAAGACTGCCGTGAATGTTGTTGCGGACATTGTTGATGAATTTAATAAGTCCCAGTCGGATTATAAGGTTAAGTGTGTTACTCAGGCAGATTATGATGAAACTTATCAGAAAGTTCAGGCTGGTATTGCAGGTGGTACTGCACCTGATATTGCACTTCTGGATGTAAATAGTTCAAGGACTCTTAATCAGAAGAAAGTTCTTGAAGATATAAGTACATATACAAAAGATGATTCTGATTTTAATAAGGATGATTATCTTGATGTGTTTTTAAATCAGGGTGTAGATGATGAGAATAAGACATTTGCAATCCCTGCTTATGGAACTACACAGGTACTTTATTACAATAAAAAAGCATTTAAAAATGCAGGAATTAAGCCTGAAAGCATTAAGACATGGCAGGATTTAGCAGATGCTTCTAAGAAGATTACTGAAAAAAATAAGGGCATGACAGGCTGGGAACCTATGTGGGGCAAGGACAATCTTGTTGATGCAGTGCTAAGTAACGGCGGAAGTCTTTTTAGTGATGATGGAAAGACAGTGTGTGTAAACAGTGATGCGTGGGTTGAAGTGTGGGACAGCTTTAAAAAATGGATTCACGATGATAAGATAATGAAAATTCATTCCGGCGGACAGGGATGGGAATACTGGTACACAACTATTGATGATGTTTTGCAGAATAAGGCAGGCGGTTATACCGGTTCGTCAGGAGATCAGGCAGACCTTGACTTTAGTATCGTAGGTGCAATGCAGCAGCCGGGATTTGGAAATAATGCATCAGCTCCGGCAGCAGAAGCTAAGAATCTTGTTATCCTCAAAAATTCTTCAGATGAAGAAAAGAAAGGTGCTTATGAATTTATAAAGTACTTCACTACACCTGAAAATCAGGCTAAATGGTCTATGGAAACAGGTTATGTTGCAGTTAGAAAATCAACACAGGATGTAAAAGAATTTAAGGATTATACAGAAAAAAATCCACAGGCATTCGTACCATTACAGCAGGCTTCACATGGTTCTGTACTTCCGACAGACCCTACAGGCGGAAAGATTTATGACGCACTCAAGGTAGCAGCAGATAAAGTTGAGATTGAGGGAGTTTCTGCAAAAGATGCACTTGACGAGGCTCAGAAAACAGCAGAGGAAGCTATGAGTTCAGTTTCAAAGTAGTTTTTAGTGATTGTGAAACTAATTATTTGTTATATTTCACAATTTAATTTCAGATTATGATAGTTTCACAAATATTTTAAGTAAGTATATGGAAAGAGGGGACGAGCGATGATTAAGGGGATTTTGTTTGATAAGGATGGTACGCTTCTTAAGTTTGATGAGTTGTGGAATGAGGCTACTAAAATGGTGATGCCAAAGTTTCTCCATAAGATAGGGATTGATGCTGATGAGGAAAATGTTTCAATGGCGGTGAAATCCGTTGGAAACAGCATTGCAGCAATGACCTACAGGGATATGACGAAAGCAGTCATTGAGTTTTTTGAGATAGAAGCAGATGATAAAATGTTAAGTCTTTATTCTAAACAGCTTGAAGAACTTTATTTTGAAGAAGTTACTAAAAGCACGGCAAATATCCTACCTACCGCTGACCTTGATAAATTATTTAAGTGGCTGTCGGACAGAAAGCTGATAGTGGGGCTTGCTACTGCTGATACAAAGCAGACAGCTCTTAAATGTCTTGACAGACTGGGCGTCAGACATTTCTTTTCATATGTTGGCTCTGATGACGGGGTTTTAAAACCAAAACCGTCATCAGATATAATAGAAGATTTTAAAAGAAGATTTGAAATAAATTCAGATGAGATAATGGTAGTGGGAGATACAAATACGGATATGCAGTTTGCAAAGAACGGTGGAGCATTGGCAGTTGGAGTGTTGAGTGGTGTCGGTGAAAAAGAAGAATTGAAAGAAAGTGCAGACTTTATAATCGCTGATGTGGGACAACTTATGTACAGCTGGAAGAATATAGAAATACAGGAAAGCAGGTAGTTACAGTTATGGCAGAATTGTTGATGGACGGAATTGAAAAAAAATATGACGGTGGAAGTTTTGCAATAAAAAACTTTGACTTACAGATTAAAGACAAAGAATTTGTTGTGTTTGTTGGACCTTCAGGCTGCGGTAAATCGACGGTATTAAGAATGATAGCAGGTCTTGAAAAGGCAACGGCAGGCAGTATTTATATAGATGGAAAAGTGCTTGATAAAAAAATGGCGGCAAACGGAGATATAGCAATGGTTTTCCAAAATTATGCCCTTTATCCGCATATGTCAGTGTATGACAATATAGCATACAGTATGAAGATAAAGAAAGTACCTAAAAGACAAATAAAAGAAAATGTTGAAAAAGTTGCAGATATGCTAGGTCTAAAAGAAGTTCTTAAAAGAAAACCGGGGCAGCTTTCGGGCGGTCAGAAACAGAGAGTTGCAATAGGAAAGGCACTTATCAGAACGCCAAAGGTATTTCTTATGGATGAACCATTGTCAAATCTTGATGCAAAGCTCAGAACCCAGATGCGTATGGAGATTAAAGAACTTTATAAACATTCAGATGCAACATTTGTCTATGTTACGCATGACCAGACAGAGGCAATGACACTTGGAACAAAGATAGTCGTGTTAAACAATGGAAAAATTCAGCAGGCATCAACCCCAAAAGAACTTTATAACAAACCGGCAAATCTTTTTGTAGCACAGTTTATAGGAACCCCACAGATGAATGTCTGGAAAGCAAAAGTCGTTCAGGAAAAAAAGAATGTAATGCTTTTTATCGGTGGACTTGGAAGATACAGACTGTCAGAAAAAAATGCTGAACTTTTGAGAAAAAGAGGATATTTTGATAAAGAAGTCTATGTTGGAATAAGACCTGAAGACATATTTTTACAGGTAAAGGGTATGGATGATGAGATGTTTCAGAGCAGCCTTGCAGCAAGATTAAAAGTTTATGAGCCGGATGGGGCAGTTTCATATTTGCACTTGGAAACGGCTGGCGAAAGTGATAGTATTGAAAATGAGAAAATTTCTTCAAATGAAAATGTTGCAAAAAACTGGAATGATACGATTGAGAGTGAAAATAAATTTAATAGTAATGTAACAATACGCATTGAGGGAAATGGTGATTTCAGAGAAGGCGAGGAGTATCACTTTGGATTTGATGAGTCAAAAATTCATTTCTTTGATATAGAAACGGAAAAAGCAATAAGATGAAAAATACAAAAAAAGAAGTGCTTAGAAACTGCATACCTGCAATGGTATGTATGGTAATAAGCGGACTTAACACGATAATAGACGGTTTATTTATTGGCAGAAATATAGGTGAGGACGGACTTGCAGCAATAAATATTGCATGGCCTGTGCCAGCGTTTATCCTTGCGAGCGGTATAGGTATAGGAGTAGGATGTGGGATAAATTATGTTTCCGCACTTGGAAAAAAACATGAAAAAGAGGCAAAAGAATTTTTAAAAAATGCTTTTGTCTTTTTGGCGTGTGCAGGTATTTTATACAGTGTATTTTTTGAAATGACAGCACCGTATCTTATGAAAATACTCGGTGCAGAGGGGAAGGTGCATACGCTTGCGGTACAATATACTAGGATAATAGCGGCAGCGGCACTCTTACAGATATTTGGAGCAGGACTTGTCCCGATAGTCAGAAATCTTAATATGCCAATACAGGCTATGGCAGCAACGATAAGTGGTGTCTGTTCAAATTTTGTATTTAACACGATATTTATTTTTGTACTTCAGATGGGAATGAGAGGAGCGGCACTTGGAACGGTGCTTTCACAGGTGGTAACAAGTGTTATAGCAGGTGTGAGCATAAAAAAATCAGGTGCATTAAGCAGAGAAGATGTGGAAGAAAAAGCGGAAAATACGGGTGGTTTAAGTTGTTATAAAAAAGTGGGAAATAAAATATTATCGGATAAGTTTATAGAAGAAAAATCAGAAAAAATATATTCGGGAAATATTGAGAAAATTATTAAAGAAGGATGTGAAGAAGAAAAAAGGTCAGGTTATATAAAAAAGATTTTTTTAGGCGGTATAGCTTCATTTGGAATTTCACTTCTTCCTACCTGGGTACTTGCATTGACAAATTATCAATGTCTTTCATATGGAGGCAGCAGGACGGTGGCTTGTTATGCGGTTATATCGTATCTTGTATATCCGGCTCAGAATATGCTCACCGGCATAGCAGACGGAGTGCAGCCGCTTTTTAGTATGTGTGCGGCAAAAGAAAATACGGAAAAGAAAGAAAAGCAGATAAAAGGTGTTGTGACAAGACTTGTGGTATTAGTATCAATATTAGTAATGCTTTTGCTTTTTGCTGCTGCACCCGTATTTCATAAAGTTTTCTCACTAAGCAGTGAAAATTATGAATCATTTGTGCAGGGACTTAGAATAACAGCCATATCATTGTTGTTTTATGGATTAAACAGACTAAGTATAACGATAATGAACGGAAAAGGACAGCACCAAGAAGCATCAATAATAATTTATGGAGAAGCAATAATATATACACCGTTTTTTTTATTTGTGCTGCCAAAACTTTTTTTAGTTACAGGAATATGGATAGAGCCGGTTGCGGCGGCTGTATTGACTGAAGCAGTATGTGTCATAGGTCAATTAAGAAAGAGTGAAAAATATGAATATACAAAAGCTGGATGAACTGAATATGGAAAATAATCGTATAGAAATATACGACAAAGACAATAATCTGTTAAAAGTAATAGAGCCGTATGCTGTGGAAAGCTGCATGAATCCCGGAATATTTAAAATTACGCCGGTTAAAATAGAAAAAACGAAAGACAGCATTATATTTATATCGGAAAATATTAAAACTGAGATAAAAAAACAGGATATAGAAAGCGGTGATATAGAGGTGAAAGCATCTGATTTTACACCGCAAAGGCGAAAGGTAAAAAGTAACTGTACTAACTGCACTAACTGTGGCAGATGCAGCTGGTGAAAATGAGTTCTTGGCAACAGAATGATAAAGTAAGCGTCAGATTGTAAAGCAGCTTGCAAAATAGTTGAGAATAATCTTTTTTGCAAATAATTTGTCAATTTATGTTAAGTTTGTGAGCCGGCAGTAAAAAAAATTCTTGCCTGATACACTCTTTTTGCGTATAATTTAGTTTGGTGTAAAAATATTAAATTACGTACAAAAGGAGAAAATCATGTGGGATAGTATTAATAAGATATTAGCTAACATTGACGATTTCGTCTGGGGAGTTCCACTTATGGCAATCATAATAACAGGTGGAATTTTGCTTACATTTCGTCTTGGATTTTTGCAGATTCGCAGACTTCCACTTGCATTAAAATGGATGGTTAAAAATGAAGAGGGTGGAAAAGGCGAAATATCAAGTTTTGCGGCATTGTGCACAGCACTTAGTGCAACAATAGGAACTGGTAATATAGTAGGTGTGGCAACGGCTGTTGGAGCAGGCGGACCCGGAGCACTTTTCTGGATGGTTGTAACAGCGTTGTTCGGAATGGCAACAAAGTATGCAGAGGGACTTCTGGCGGTCAAATACCGTGTGGTAGATAAAGACAATCACAGTCTTGGCGGGCCGTTTTATTATATAGAGCTTGGAATGGGTAAGAAATTCAAATGGCTTGCAAAAATATTTGCATTTTTTGGAGTCTGTGTAGGACTTTTTGGAATAGGAACATTCAGTCAGGTGAATGGAATATCAAGTGCTGTTCAGAATTTTTTTGATCCAAATAAGGCACATACGGTATCAATCCCCGGAATAGGTACATATTCATGGATGGTAGTAATTGCATCACTTATTCTTGCATTCTGCGTTGGAGCCGTACTTATAGGTGGAATTAAGAGAATTGCAAGTGTAAGTCAGATAATAGTTCCTTTTATGGCAATAATTTATTTTATATTTGCAGTAATGCTTGTCATATGCAATATAACAAAAATTCCTGATGCCATAGTGATAATTGTAAAAGCTGCATTTAATCCGCAGGCAGTTGCAGGCGGCGTGACGGGAAGTATGCTCGTTGCAATGCAAAAAGGTGTTGCACGTGGTATATTCTCAAATGAGGCGGGACTTGGAAGTGCACCTATAGCGGCAGCAGCAGCTCAGACACACGAACCTGTAAGACAGGGACTTGTCAGCATGACAGGAACATTTATTGACACAATAATTATCTGTACAATGACAGGACTTTCAATCGTACTCACAGGAGCATGGAAAGTTAAGGGACTTGAGGGTGTTCAGGTGACAACATATGCGTTTAAGCAGGGTCTTCCGTTCCCGGCAGAAGTATCCGCATTTGTCTTGATGCTCTGTCTTGTATTCTTTGCTTTTACAACGATACTCGGATGGGATTATTATAGTGAGCGTTGTTTGGAATATCTTACAAATGGAAATATGAAAAAAGTAAAAGTATTCCGTTGGGTATATATACTTGCAGTATTTATCGGACCTTACATGACAGTAAGTGCGGTATGGGTAATCGCAGACATATTTAACGGACTTATGGCACTGCCAAATATGATAGCAATATTTGCGTTAAGCGGTGTTGTCGTAAAAGAAACAAGAGATTTCTTTAAAGCAAAGAAACATTTAAAATAGGGTGAGTTTTCAGTCTGCACCATTTAATAAAATATTATGATTATTTTGTAGATACTTAAAATGCAGATAATGGCAGAGCCGGTCGAATAAATAGAATATATATAATATATATAAGAAGCTTATGTTTTAACAATAGGATGGATAGAAGTTAAGACATAAGCTTCTCTTTTAAAGTTTTATTTAATCTTCATTGTGCTGTGCTATTTAGTGAAATATGCGTTAAGTAAAATGTAACAAAAAGTAATCTCAATATAATACTTGATTTTGTATAGAATTTTGAAATCTCATTAAATCTCATAAAAAGCTATATGTTCATTGTAAGAATTACACAGAAAATAAGAATACGGTATGTGAAAAATGCAGATAGAAAAAGCTGACAATATTATGTTAATATGGCGAAAAAGCTGAAACGGCAGAAGTAGGAGAAAATTTTTTGGATGAAGACTTTGAACTGCAAGAGCCGTTTGAAAAAGATTGCATAAATTCACTGTTAGGAATAATGGTATCGTCAAACCAGGAATTATTTGACAGTATAAAGAATGGAGGGACTGGGATTATGAATGAAGTATTAAGAGAATTTTTTAAGGAAGAGATAAAGGCTGGCGAAGAACGGGCAAGAAACGAAGGAGTGCAGGAAGGACGCCTTGAAGGACGCGAAGAGGGCAGGATAGAGACTTTATATACCGATTGCAATATGTCAGTGCCGGATATAGCTAAAAAGGTGTCAAAGTCAGAAGAATATGTAAGAGAGATAATAAAAAAAATATCGGCGGCGTGTCTGTAAGAGCGATATTTCTTGCCAGAAAAGCAAATATTTAAAGAAAAAACAGTAAATCTTAACAATGGGAACAAAAATATCAAGAACTCATATTAGGATTTGCTGTTTTTTTATATAAAAATGATTTCACCATAAAATCTCAAAAATCAACATTATAAAATCTATTACTGTATAAATATTCTTTGTGCAAAATCACCAAAAACAATATAAAAATATAGAAACAAACAGTGCTATATGCAGACTAATAAATATGGTACAAACACTGTAATTATTAGGGTTCTATACATTTGAATAAAATAGTTTACAAAAAGCAAAAATGAACAAAAAATGCATGATTTGTTAAATGTTTACAAAAAATTAACATACAGTTAAAAATCTGTTGACACTAATTACTAATTTATGGTATTCTTAGGCTATCCAAAATAATGTAAAGTATTTTAGAAAAAAATAAAGTTTTCTGGAATACTTTTTGGTTGAAATCTGGAGATAGATTAAGGACCAAGGTTGAGAAAAAAATTAAAGAATTAAAAAGATTATAGGAGGAGACATTTTATGAGAAAGACAAAACTTTTAGCAATCACAATGGCTGCTGTTGTTGGAATGTCATCAGTTCCAGCGGTTTATCGAGATGTAGTAGTAGCACAGGCGGATGAGACTACCGGTGAAACATTTAGTTTGGATGAGCCCAATTATTTAGCTGCGTATACTGCTGGAAAGAAAGTTACAACAGATAAGCAAACTTTGAATTTTACATTTAAGACATATGAGACTGCAACATTAAATTGGGATACGCCGGTGTTGTTGGTTTATACATCTGATGATGGAATTTATGATAGTAAAAATACAAATTATAAACATTATGCAAATGTAAGGTCTGATTGCTGGGTTGATGCTGAGGGTACAACTGAAACAGATGCATCAAAAAATATAACAATTAATAAAACATATCCAAGTGATTGGAATGAGTGGTTAAAGGCTTGTAAAGAAGAAGGAAAAGCTACTGTAGAATATCAGAAAGATTCATCTAATAAGGTTACGATTAAATATACAGTTGTTGCAGGTGATTATACAAGTGTATCAGAGTTTTCATTTATAGCTGATGAAGGAAAAGAGACATATTTTGCAGTTACAGGTGAGTTATGTACAATATCAGGACTACCAATAGATATGAAAATGGAACTGTCAAATGAGCAGACAAGGTTGAAGTCAGTTGCAGGTACTTACTCTGACACCGACAAGACAACTACTTTCGGTCAGGTGAAATGTGACGGATGGTGGACTAATTGGAGTAATGGTGTTGAAATTACGGAAGATGCACAGAAGTTTTCTTTCAAAACAACAACAAATGAGTCTACAGATCTTAGATGGAATACACCAACAACAGTAGTGTTTACATCAGTGGATGGTGGTCTTTATAAACCGACTACTTCAAAGAATTTGTATAAGGAATATTCGGTTATAAGGTCAGATTGCTTTGTTATTACTGGAGCAGATACTGTAAATGAAACATCAGGAAGCCTTAAAACAACAGGTATTCCGACAGTTGAAACAAAAGCATACCCTGATGGTGCAAATGCAGATGAGAAAAAAGCTATTGATGATGAAAACAACGCTAAAATAACAGAAGCTTGGAAACCATGGGTTGATGCTAATAAAGCAGGTACAGAAGTAACAGGAACTGTTAAGAGAGAGGGTAATAAAGTTATCCTTACATACTTAAATAATGGTATAGGCTACACTGCTACAATTCCAGTAGAAGAGGGAAAGAAAGCATATCTTTCTTTAACAGGTGAACAGTGTACGATAGATAATCTAAAATTTGCACCTGCTCCAGCGGAGTCAACACCAGCACCAGGAACAGAAGCAACACCAGCACCGGGAACAAGTGCAACACCAGCACCGGGAACAAGTGCAGCACCAGCACCGGGAACAAGTGCAAAACCGGCACCAGGAACAAGCACAAAACCGGCACCGGGAACAAGTGCAACACCAGCACCGGGAACAAGTGCAAAACCGGCACCGGGAACAAGTGCAACACCAGCACCGGGAACAAGTGCAACACCAACAGCTAAACCAACTGTAGCACCTACAAAGAAACCAAGTAATACAAAGAAACCGGCAAAGAAACTTAAGAGTGCAACAATTACTGTTAAAAATGGCAAGAAGAAAGTTTCTTCAGTGACTGTTAAGACAAAGAAGTCAGTTAAGCTTGCAGTTTCAGTAAACTCAAAAGCAAAACTTTCAGTAGCAAAACTTTCTAAGAAGAATGCTAAGATTGCAAAGGTAACATTTAAGAAAAACAAACTTACTATAAAGGGTCTTAAGAAAGGAAAAGTTTCTATTAAGATTACAAGTAAGAAGACATCTAAGTATAAGGCAGCAACAAAGACGATTAAGGTTACTGTCAAAAAATAAAAAAGTTCCAAAAAAGATATTATTTATGTACATTGAGGGGGGAGTTGACATAAAGTCAGCTCCTCCTTCTGATTTCTTACAGTAAAAAAATAAAGTGTTATCTGGATTAAAAGCAGATTGCAATGTATGATCTTAACATCTTGCAAAATACATTTTGAATCCAACATAACAAAAAATTGCAAAGTATTGAAAAGGAGATAAGCATATGGTAAGACATAAGATTAAAAAAGCGGTAGCTATTGCCATGTCAGCAGTGATTGCACTTACGGCAGTGCCCAATAAGAACATTGTCCAGACTGTAAAAGCGGATGAAAAAAGCAAATTTGGTGAAAATACATCTGATATTGTCGATATTGATACAGGATTCACTAATAAATCAGGGGATGAATATTTAAGTGGTAATTTCGATGTTCGTTATACATTTACGAATAAAACTAAAGATTCATCTGCAAATTGGTTTAATTTTGCTGTTGAAATATGGGATACAAACAATGGGGAAAACAGCGGATATACTGCAAGAGCTGATAATTATGGCTGGTTTTATGGTGGTGATAAATATAACCATAATAATGATGGCTCAAAAGCGACATGGGATAATATAAATTTTGTGTGGGATGACTTTGCAAAATCTATGGAAGATGCCAGTGTTACGGTAGATATTCATAGGGCAGAAAGGTCAGTTGTATTGAAATATAATATTGTCGATAATAAAGATAATTCAAAAGTTTACTCATTGAGAAATACAATTGAATTTGGTAAGTTTGAAGATACTGTCGGAATGCATCTTACAGGAGAAAAATGTACTCTTTCAAATATTAAAGCTGTAGACATGACTGATAATACAACTGAATCATCAGAACCGACAGAGATTTCAGCTTCTGAAGTTCAGAGTAAATATAATACATATTTCAACAGCAGTAATCAGAAAAATCATGTAACAGTACATGATCCATCTGTTGTAATAGGTTATACTGATACTAAATATACGGGGAATAAAAATGTAAAAATATATGGTGTTCAGAATACTGCTAAAACAAGAAAAAAGGTTTATTTTATATTTGGTTCGCACAGAGCTTTTGCATGGTCGACCGATATGCAGAATTGGAACTATTTTCAGAATAATATAAATAATGACACGACTTGTCAGGCTTTGTTTAAAGATGCGTTCAACTGGGCTAAGCAGGGTGATGCATCATACCAGTGGGATGGAAATTTATGGGCACCTGATGTAATATGGAATCCTGATTACGTTAATTCGGACGGTTCAAAGGGAGCATGGTGTATGTATATGAGTATAAATGGTAACTCATGGAACTCAAGCATTGTACTTCTTACATCAGATGATTTGGATGGTGATTGGACAAACAGAGGTACAGTTGTGTATTCTGGATTTACTGAGTCAGGAGTTCATGATTATAAGGATACTGACTTTGCGAATATAGTCGGTTCGGATGAAAATGCTAAAAAGTTTATTTCAGAACACTACAAAAGGGGTTCATATACACCTTCATACAATGATGGCAAAAATGTATGTAGCAAAACAAATTGGAATAATTATTACGGGGCACACGCTATTGACCCTTGTGTAACATATGACTCAGAAGGAAGACTTTGGATGAGTTATGGCTCATGGTCAGGTGGTATCTGGATGTTTGAACTTAGTACAAGTACGGGACTTCGTGATGCTTCGATTGAGCATACATATAAAGATAATGAGAGTGACCCTTATATGGGATATAAACTTGCAGGTGGAAATCAGAAATCAGGAGAAGCTTCTTATATAGAAAAAATAGGAAGTAAATATTATTTATTTGTTTCATATGGTGGTTTTGCTGCAAAGGGTGGATATAATATGCGTGTTTTTGCATCAGACAAAATAAATGGTCCATATAAGGATGTGGCTGGAAATGATGCGAGATATGGTAGCAGTCAGTCCGATACTACAAGCACAGATGCAGGAAATACAAACGGAGTTGTCGGTGAGCGTCTTATGTCATATTATAAGTGGAGTTATCTTGACAAAGGGCGTGTAGCAGAGGGTCATAATTCAGCGGTAGCAGATGACGATGGAAAAGCATATGTTGTTTATCATACACGATTTAATGATGGAACTGAGGGACATCAGGTAAGAGTGCATCAGTTATTTAAGGCTAAAAACGGAGGTCTTGTTGCGACACCGTTTGAGTATTCCGGCGAGACATTATCTAAGTCTGCATATAGCAATGATGAAGTAGAAGGAGAATACAAAGTTATATTACACAAACAAAAGGTTGACAATAATAACCTTGAATGTTGCAATGAAGAAACTATCAAGCTTAATAAAAATGGAACTGTTACAGGTGATTATTCAGGTTCATGGGTGCAGTCAGAAGACGGGCCATACGTGACTATCGTAGCGGGTGGAGTTGTTTATCAGGGGGTATTTATAAAACAGAAGATAGAAGGCACTGCATACGAAACAATGTGTTTTACAACCGTTGGAAATAACAATGTAACTTTCTGGGGAACAAAAGGTTATACAGATGAAGCAATAGTCATAAAAGATGCAGGAATGATGAAAGTAACTGTTCCTGAAAAAACATATGTAGACCTTTCGCTTCCTACAAACGGAGATAATGGTTCTAAGATAAGCTGGTCATCTTCTGATACATCGGTAATGTCTGATAAGGGTGAGGTTATTGATGCTTCAAAGGATGTAAAAGTGACACTGACAGCAACTATAACCTATAATAATTATTCAACAAAAAAGACATATGAAACTATTGTAACAACAGATAAAATGGCTGATAAAGATTCTGGTCTTGAAGCAAATTATATATTTGAGAATGGACTTAGAAATGAAGCTGATACGACTCAGACAGGTACAGCGAAAAAACGCGGTTCAGGAACTACTCCTACTATTGAATATAATAAGGACAGAAGCGGAAATGTATTAAACCAGGGATTTGGTGCTAATGGAAATGAAAGTTATACAGAATTTAGTAATCCGTTAAAAGGAAAAACATTAAGTGGAGTGACTGTTTCACAGTGGGTAAATTGTCCGAGTGAAGATTTGTGGGATGCACTCTGGAGCTTTTATGATACTGATTCATCTGATTCAAAAGACGGCAGAGTATTTTTTACTCCGAATGCATATCTTGGATATAACGGAACGGTGAATGGAATCAATAAGTGGTTTGATTTTAATAGGGCTGACAAAACTACAGGGAATATTTCGACAAATCAGTGGCACTATGTAACAGTATCACTTGGAAAGAGTAATTTTGGAATATATGTTGATGGAAAGTTTGTATGCGATAAATCTAAATATACATTATATGCAGGTTCATCATATGCAGATGCTGCCGAGGATATGCTTAGTGTCATTTCATCATCAGATAAGTTTTATCTTGGACACGGCTCTTTCTGGGGTTCGGCTCCGGCATATATGGATAATGTACGAATTTACAGCAGGGCATTGAATATAGGTGATGTTGCAGCATTATATAATTCAGAAAAGGAAGAACTTGTCAATTCAAAAAATGCTGAGCAGATTCAGGAAAAAGCCATGCAGCAGCAGAGTATATTCTTCAAGAATTATAATGCAGATACGGATGCAAAGACGGCAGGATGGACATCAACAAGTGCACAGAACTCGCTTACATTAGCAGGTGAGAGTGACGATGCATATAAGGGGTATGTGCAGTTTGCACCGGGAGCACAGAACTCAAGAAGTGCATACACTTCATTTGGAAATGTTACATTGCCTGACAAATATGTAGTTGAGTTTGATACAAAGCTTACGGCTGGAAATGGTCAGGCTTCGCAGATGGCATTGGCTGCGTCAGATTATAATAAGACAAATAGTGCGTTGGCAAATACTTCATATCTGTGGAGTTTAGACACAACAAATTCCACAAATTGGAAGATTTCATCAGGAAGTACGGCTTCAACAGCAAAGACAGATACAGTAACTATTGCAAAGAATACATGGACACATTTTAAGACGACTGTTGATAAGACCAACAAAAAGGTCACATTAGATATAACGGATGCATCAGGAAAGACACTTAAGACAATGGATATTGCAATGAGCAGTATCTCAGATGTGAAAGGATTATGGTATCTGAGTGGAAGATATCAGGGTGTTGCAGGATTTGATAATGTCCGTATCTATGAAGCAGCTGCAAGCCAAAAATATTCAGTATGTTACAGTCCTAATCATGTAGCAGCAGGAACGACTATAGAAACACAGGAATTTACTGTTGATGAGTCGCAGAAGCTCAAAAAGAATGAATTTACTCGCGACGGATATGAATTTATCGGATGGTCTAAAACTCCTGATGGAGCAGTTGACTATAAGGATGAGCAGAGTGTAAAAAATCTTGCAGAAGCAACAGAGGCGGTTGTATTGTATGCGGTTTGGAAAGAAGATTCATATACTGTAAAATACAATGCAAATGGAGCTGCGGGAGAGGAGATTTTACAGTATGGAAAACCAGGCTGTGGAATACGACTTATAGAAAACACATATGTTCGCAGCGGTTACAAGTTTAGCGGATGGGCAACAACAAAAGATGGAATTGTCTTATACAAAAATGCACAGGAAATTTTAACAGACCTTGCAGAAAAAAATCAGACAGTTATATTGTATGCGGTATGGGAGGATACGCATCGGTTTACAATTAAGTTTAACTCAAATGGCGGAAGTGGCTCAATGTCAAATCAGATAGCATTAAATAATACTAAGTTCAAACTTAGTAAGTGTAGATTTTCAAGAACCGGATATACATTTGCAGGCTGGGCAGAAACAGCAAATGGAACAGTTATATATAATGATGAACAAAGCATTGATAAGAAGCTTGCGGAGACAGGTGGAACTATAAGTTTATATGCCGTGTGGAATAAAAACGCAGTGGTTTCAACACCTACCCCTACTCCAACAGTAACCCCGACGGTTACTCCATCGCAGAAACCGGCTTCAAGTCAGACTCCTGCACCAGGTTCGTCGGCAACAACAAAACCGACAGATGTGCCAAGTCAGACTCCGACAGTAAAACCGACAGAAGTACCTACACAGAAACCAACGACAAACCCATCGGCAGAGCCGACGGTGTCACCAAGCAATGAACCGGCTGTTACACCATCAGTATCGCCAAGCACAGAGCCTGAACAGACTCCGACGGCGGCACCGACAAAGAAACCGGCAACAAAGAAACTTAAGAGTGCAACCATTACGGTTAAGAAAGGAAAGAAGAAAGTATCTTCCGTAACCGTTAAGAGAAAGAAAACTGTTAAACTTTCAGTTTCAGTGAACTCAAAAGCAAAACTTTCAATGGCAAAACTTTCAAAGAAGTATGCAAAGATTATTAAAGTTAAATTTAAGAAGAATAAACTCACGATAAAAGCACTTAAGAAAAAGGGAAAGGTTTCCATTAAGATAACAAGTAAAAAGACTTCTAAGTATAAGGCGGCATCTAAGACGATTAAAGTTACCGTTAAATAGCAAAATTTTATAAAACTTGTTTTGGAACTAAAAATCCAATAAAGTAACAGCGATAATAAATGTTCTTGTTTGGTAAAAGTTCCAATATAAAAATATGACAGGCAATACAATGAACAAGTTCATTGTATTGCCTGTTTTGCCATTTTTATCTGAATTGTCGTAACAGTTCAGCCTTGCATTTCTTACATTCATAAACCTGCCAGCGAGCTGTCA
>OOAC01000865.1_pt1 | contig 24063 bp, 4 predicted proteins | sample 1671041 | NCBI WGS metagenome assembly OOAC01 (sample SAMN06348116, study PRJEB24527) | human gut metagenome | biome: human gut; feature: ankylosing spondylitis patient; material: feces | host: Homo sapiens | place: China | collected 2015-10 | reverse complement strand
CGGCGACCACCGAGATCTACACTCTTTCCCTACACGACGCTCTTCCGATCTCGAAGATCGAACGCAGCACGGAAGAAACGAAGCGTTTGATCGCGGACGTCTACAACGACAAGCTCGAGCAGCACGTCATGAGCAAGCACTTCGAAAAGGGCTTGACCTGCGTGACCTGCCACGATCAGCAGCGTCAGGGCGGCCCCGATTGGATGGCCAAGGTCACCAATCCGCCTATGAAGAAAACCTGCCAGGACTGCCACACGGTGCAGGCCGATGTGCAGAGCCATACGCGCTCTCACAAGGATGTCGACTGCATCGGCTGCCACATGCCCAACATCCCGGTTGTGAGCAAGTTTGAGGAAGCGCTCAAGGGAACGGATCGCTTTGCTGCTGTTCGCCGCGCGCACCTCTACAAGATCAACACGGATGCTCAGGCTTCCATGGTGACCAAGGATCCTGAAAAGGGGTGGGTGTACAGTCGCGACAAGGAAGATCACGGTTTTGTAGATCTGCAGTGGAGCTGCGGTCGTCCCGCTCCGGCCGACTGGACGGTGTGCGAAGGACGCGGCTGCCACAGCCCTGCGACTTCCGAACTTGACAAGGGCCTGATCTACAAGTCGCAGCAGGAAATTGCCTACGAAGTGCAGAAAGTGCAGCGTCCCGTGAAGGAAAGCTACGATCGCATCGTCAAGGGTGTGGATCGCATCACGAAGCTTTTGGAAATCACGAAGATGACGCCGGCTGATCAGACGGAAACGCGTTTGCTTCTCGACAAGGCCGCCGAAATTGCCGACCTGATTAAGAAGGACGGCAGCTGGGGCGCTCATGCTTCGCACTACATCAAGGATCGTTTGGCAGCGGCAGAAAGCTATCTTGCCAAGGCACAGGTTCTGATCGACAACGGCGGCTACCGCCACGCGACCAAGTAACTCGAAGGGGACTTGGATAACGCAGGACGCACGTCATCGGTCTGTATGCAACGGACTTTGGCGTGCGTTCGAAGATCAGGAGAAAAACTGTGACTAAACCGACAATTAACCGCAGACAACTGCTCGGGACGGCAGCGCTGGGTATTGCGGCCGCGCCTTTGGCAGGCTGCACCGGCGTCTCCCGACAGGACAGTCAGCCGCACTACGTGATGGTCTTTGACCAAAACAAGTGCGTGGGCTGCGGCGAATGCAAGATTGCCTGCAATGAGACCAACAAACTTCCGAAAGGACGGTCTCGCCTTTTGATGCAGCTCAACGGCGTCAAGCCTGACGGCAGCAACAAAAAGGATCGCCACTACACGCGCGTTTCGTGCCAGCAGTGCGAGGAAGCGCCCTGCATTCGCGTCTGTCCGACGGGGGCCGCACATCGCGACAAGGAAACGGGGATTGTGACGGTGGATGCGGATCTCTGCATCGGCTGCAAGTACTGCATCGTGGCCTGTCCTTACAACGTGCGCTACATCCGTGAGGACACGGGAGCTGCCGATCACTGCAACTTCTGCCTGGATACGCGTCTGCAAAAGGGCGAGGATCCGGCTTGTGTTTCGGCCTGCCGTTTCGACGCATTGGTGTTTGGCGACGTGAACGATCCCAACGCATTTGTCACCAAGCTTCTTGACTTCAAGGACTCGGTGCGCGTGCGTCCGCAGTTGGGCACCAAACCCAGCCTGCGCTACATCCCGTTGAAGAAGGAGTCGTAAATGGAACAAGTTATTGATTTCACGATCGGCTTTTCTGAAAACGTGGCGTGGCCCTGGCCGATTGCCGTGTACCTCTTTCTGGCCGGCATTTCGGGCGGTGCGTTTGCAGCGGCCGCTCTGGTGCGCATTTTCAGAAAGCAGACGCAGATCACGCCGCTTTTTCAGGCGGCAAGCTTCATTGCGCTCGTGACGATTCTGTTGGGCATGATCTGTCTGGTGTTTGACCTCACCAAACCGTTGGATTTCTGGAAGATTCTTATCTTCTACAACCCGACTTCGGTGATGAGCGTCGGCGTGATGGCCCTTTTGGTGTTCATCCCGACGATGTTCCTGGTGACACTCGTGAGTTTCTACGAGTTTGAATCGGTCAAGCGCCTTGTGGACGGCATTCCGTGCGGCACCGCTCTTTTGGGCGTGCTGCGCAAAATCCTGCCGGTACTCACTTGGATCGGTCTGGTGTTTGCGCTTACCGTTTGCGCTTACACGGGCTTCCTGATCAGTGCTCTGGTGCGCTTCCCGCTCATCAACACGGCTGTTCTCCCGGCGCTTTTCGTGGCTTCTGGGCTGTCCGCGGGTATTGCCTGCAACCAGCTCGGTGCCGTGATGCTGGGTGAGTCGCACGAAAGCCACGACGTGCATGTTTTGCACGTGGCCGAGTGGCCGGTGATGGCAGCCGAAGCGCTTTGCATCTTTATGATCGCTTTTGCGCTGATGACGGGTATCGAATCGGCTCAGATGGCGGCCAAGGCTTTCGTCGACGGCTTCTGGGCCACCGAGTTCTGGATTGGCGTCGTGGGCGTGGGCTTTGTCCTTCCCGTGCTTCTTGCCTTCTTTAAGAAGTCCTTTGGCACGGTGGTGCTTTCGGCACTTTGCAGTGTCGTTGGCATGATGTGCTTGCGTTTCTTCATCCTTTACGCAGGGCAATTAAACGCGATTGGTGCTTAAACCTTTCGTTTTGCCTTAGACCGAGGAAGGAAAATTCTGCTGCAAAGTGGGATTCTCCTTGCCTCGGTTTTTTGTCGTCTCAAAGAGCCGGCACATGTTGCAAGGCCGTCAAGTCAATCGTGGGCAGCGCCGTGATGACAGATACGGCGGCTAGAGATTCGGAAAAGATGACGCGAGCTTGGGGATCGGTCACAAAGTTTATTTCCACCACGGTTTCGTGGTGTTCATGCGCAAAGTGACGAATCAACGTTGTTTTCCCGATCTGACGTGCGCCTGTGACGCAAAGCGCACTGCGTCTTGGCGATTCTTTCCAAGAGAGCATTTTTTGCAGAGCCTAGCTTTTAAAAAAGGTCGTTAGCGTTGCTGTCATCTGAATGCTTTTTCAGCTTTTGATCCAACCAAAGTGCGACGTTTTTCAGTGATCACGTAGCTAAGTTTGCGACGTTTTTCGTTCTCGGCACGTGAATCCGTCCTGGCGTCTGCAATGGGCGCAGCTTCTGCTTGCCATTTAGCCGATCGGATCTGTTGGGAACCGATAGGATCCCATGTGTGTGAAATCGCCGTCGCCGGCACGTTTTTGCAACAAAGGACCGATAGCCTGCAGCAATTTTTCGGCGCAAGCGAGCGGAGAATTGGTTTGAGCGGCTCTTTTACACTTCTCCTGCCAGTAGGCAGACATTCTTTCGTCGTAGAGCTTGTAGAGAGCGTCGGCCCAAGGACGGCAACTTTCTTCGCTGGGCAAAGCCAGCCAGTTGTTTCGATCGCCAGCACATTCCTTTGGGGCGTCCAGAATGATGCCGCCGCCCGCAACCGCCTCTGGAAGACCGCCGCTGGAAGAAGCTAGAACGGGAATGCCGTTCATGACGGCCTCGGTGGCCACGCGCCCCCAACTTTCGTACCAAAGCGAGGGCGCAAGCAATACGCCCGTGAGTTTGTATATGTCTTTGACTTCGTACGTCGCCGGTCGAATCGAGATATTGCGGAAAGTCTGACGTCCAAAAGCGGAACCGGGTTTGCCTCCCGGTTTTTTGAGAAGCTTCAGCGCTTCGGCCAGCTTTTGACGTGTTTCGACAATGAGGAAAGGAATATCCGGTCGCTCTTTGTTGGCCATCAAAATGAGTCGTGCGGCAACGGCAACGCCTTTGGCAAAGCAGGGATTAATGAGTGTGATGGCTTGAGGGGAACGGTTTTGAGCGATGACCAGTTTCGGGTTGATGAAGTTTCCCATCGGGTGAACGGTGAGACCTTCTTTTTCTTTATAGAAGCGAGATGTTGCTTCTGAATCACACAGAAGAATATCGTGCAAGGGAAAACGATAATTTTGATGGTTTCCATTGCAAATGATGTAAGCCGTGGGAATATCGAATAGTCTGGCTTCCATCCACATGGATCGACATAATGCATCGCATCCGAACCCTATAACGATGTCGGGTTTAAAGGCTCGCAAAAGCTTTGAGTAATGAAACAGGAACTTGCTGGCTTCTTGGGAAGTGATGTCATTCCAATTGGTGCTCTTAAAGCCAGCGAAGAAGTAATGACGAATAGGATTGTTGGGGTTAGCGGATGAATCCACATTGACGAGAATTTCACCCTTTGACTTGTCGGAGACCTGTTCTTTGAAGTTGGGAATGCGAGCTTGTCCCGAGGGATTGTCAAAAATGCCACCTCCGATGCTGGCGGTTTGGAAGTTCAATTTCGAAAGAGTTTGCAACATCGTGTAGCATTGCATTGTGGCCCCGTTGGAAACATCGAAGAGTGTTTGGGGGCAAGCGAAAAGTATACGGAAGGCGCGCATAGGTATCGACGTAACGTTGTGAGAGGGTGCATGAAGTACAGCGAAATCGGGGGTTAGGAAACGCCTGAAGTGCTGTTTTCACTTTCGTTTCTGGTTCGAGTAATAAGTTTTTTTAGAGTTTGAATTCGGCAGCTGTCTTTGGATTGAAAGATCACATGACTAGCCTAGCTGAGGTTTGAATTTTATGCTTTAGGCAGAGCTGATCGGAGGGGTTGGTTCTGGTGTACCAGGTTCTGGTATTTGGGAGGCTTCCTTTAATAGCCTCTGTAGGTGCGAATTTCATCAGTGCTCTAAGATGGGCAAGGGGAGTTGCGCACCTTTTTTGCCTATTTCCAAGCCTTTGCATTTGTCACAAGCAGCCCGAATTTTTCCCCAGGGAATCAATATTTCGAAGCGATCAGACGACAAGAATGGGTCTTGATCGCCGCGAACGGATCTCCGCATATGGAGTAAAGCTATGAACGCGATTTATAAGGTCATTTGGAACGACGCAATCCGTCAGTATCAGGTCGTCAACGAATTGTGCCGCAGCCGCAGAAAGGCTTGCTCTGTAAAGGCGGTGCATGTTGAAAGCACTTTGGGTGCGCGCTCTGTTGTTAGTTCACTTAAGCGTGGAGCTGTGGTAGCAGGTTCAGCATTGACGATGCTGTTTGGCTGGGGGGGGGGTAGCACAAGCTCAGGTTCAAGAGTTACCTCTTGATGGCTTGGTTATCGATCTAGGTGGCGGTACCGCGAGTGGCATTCCTTCGTATCCGGTGGATGAGCTACCTGGGGCGGGCGGTTCTCTCGTTATCAATCTAGAGAATACAACGTTTAGTAACGTAGACAGAAGTGTTTATTCCCAAGATGAAAACGATCGGTATATCACTCTGTTCGCTATTAACGGGACATGGGAAGAAGGGCGAGACGTAAGCCTCGTCTTGAAAAATAATGGAGAGGAAACGGACACTATCACCGTAAATGGTGATGGTAATCTAGCCAGATTTACCTACGATGTCGACGCGTTTTGGGCTAGCCCAAACATGGTGCAGTTTGTTCTCAAGAACATAGAGTTAACATCGAACGTTGGTTATGGGCAGTTCCTAGAAGTTTCTCAGGATGATACTGCAGATCTAAAGTCTTCGTTGACTGGTGGCGGCAATGTAACGTTTGGTTTTAGCACGAGTGATTCAGAGGGCTACCTTACACTTGCTGGTGATGGTGACAACACGTACTCAGGAAGCACTTTTGTTGGTTTTACTTCTGATGGTAATCGATCAGCTTCGCCGGTCACAATTTATTTCGGGAAAACAAAAGCTTTTGGTAATACACTCAATCTGAACGTTGAGGCCCAATCGAAAGTTTTTATCGGTGGCAAATCGCAGACCGAAGACTATGAGCAGACGGTTCACGGTCTGCAGGGCGAAGGTCTCGTTCATCTCGGAACGCAGGCTAAGCTTACGCTTGATCAAAGCGGCACTGGCACGGGTAACTACTCTGCGGATGAGGGCGGTGTCATTCGCATCGACAACAAGTTCGCTGGAACGGGCAATGCCGATGATCCGACTTCAGGCGCCTGGCTTGACATTAAGCTGAGCGGTGAGGTTGCTGGCGACATTGTTCGTTTCTCCAATGACGACGCCTATGACGGCCAGGGCAATCCGAATTACACGGGCGTCATTGCACTTGAAAACGGCGCGATCGAAGCCTACGACGAAGGTCGTTGGCTTGAACCCGAGGGCAGAAACTATTCGCCTAATCTGATCCTGACGACATCGACGCTTCGCCTTGAAAACAACGGGCGCCTCCTTGTCGACGGCACGTCCGGTGCCGACACCGTTCACAATCTTTTCCTCAACAACTCGGCTGACTGGACGTCTGGGGCAGCCAACAACAATGCGCTTTCGTTTGAAAACGTCGGCTTCGGTGACGTTGCGCTCACTGTCACAGGTGATCTGACGCTTGAAAAGGACGCGACTGTCAATGTCGACAGCTTTACCGAAACACTCGAAGATGCAGTTAATGACAAGAGTTTCTTTGATGCGGACGGCGGTCTCGACAGTGCACTCATCGTGGTCGAAGGCGAAGTAGACTTTGGCAACGACTACAAACTTCACCTCAAGGGGGAAGCGACGGGGGACTCTGGTACGGATGTGACGCAGGGCGGCAATATAGTCGCGAAAGCTCACTGGGACTTCAGCGACACGCTCAAGTACGTTTCCGGCGGTGACGAAAAAGATTCTTTTAACATCGAATACACACTCAAGCAGATTGACATTGTTAGTGGTCAGACGTTCAAGCTTGAAACCGCTGATGGGTCTTCGACCGAAGGGCAGGACTTCACTGCGCTCATTACCGGCTCAGGCAACCTCACGGTTGATGCAAGCGGCTTTACGGTTAATATCGGGCATTCGGGCGGCAACATCTACACAGGCGCCACCACCGTTACGGGCGGTACGAACGTCAACCTGATCGAAGATAACGCCTTTGGTACGGGTTCGGGGTTGCTTACCATCGAGGCAGGCGGAAGTGTTACGCTTAAAGACGGCGTATCGCAGTCAGGGAGCGGCCTCAGTGGGGCTGGTTCGCTTGTGCTTGAGTCGTCGGATTCCGAATACTCTCTCACGCAGAATGCGGACGCCACCATTACCAACAAGATCGACGGTAGCGGCACACTTAAAGTAGATCTTGGTGGTAGTGGGAATGAGTTAACGTTCTCGCAGAAAGACGCCTTTTCTGGCCGGCTTGATCTTACAAACGCATCCCTAGACCTTTCAAAGAACTCAGATGCGTTGAGTTCAAGTCATATTGTTCTCAACAATGGAACAAACTTTAATTTCGGCAAGGGCAGTACGGTTGCATCGCTTGAAGTAAAAGGTAACGCGGCTCTCAATGCAGATTCTCTGGTGATTGGGGGCGATGCCGTTCTTAATGTCAGCGGGCAGATGAGTTTTGATTCTGGTCGTACCTTCGGCATCTATGACGTTGAGGTGGCCGACAACATCAACCTCGTCGATTTTGATGGCGCTACATCGGTTACCAACAAATTCATTCAAGCCGGGGATTTTGATGCCAATGGACAGCAGTTTGCTATTAATGTTCCCGGAGCAACTCCCACTATGGGCAATAAGCAGCAGGTGGTTCTTGACTACGTACAAGGCTCAGGAAACACCAGAGACATCGTTGCTGAAACAACATGGTTGATCGATCAGGGCCTCACAACCGGCGACAACGCACTTAAAGCAGGCGTCCAGCTCACGAACATCAATGTTCTCAACGGCAAAACGCTGACGATAGGCGCCGGCACTGATACGACGCTGTCTGCCCAACTTTCGAGTGAATCCAATTCGGGCAGCATTGTTTTCTCCGGCGGCAGCATTACCGTCAGCAATGAGGACAATGACTACGTAGTAGCTACAGTCGTCAATGCCGATACTACTTTGACGCTTGGCGCTTCGCATTCTCTCGGCAAGACTTCTGAACTTTCAGTTGCGGGGAAGCTTGATGTCGGCAATCGTATTTCGCAGACAGTCTACGGCTGGGATTCCGACGCAACCGGATCAATAACGCTTGACGGCAGCCTGATGCTCGACCAGACGGGCGCCGCGACAATCGGCAATACGTTCAGCGGCAGCGGTACTTTCGCCGTTGATCTCGGCGCTTCGACCCATTCGCTTGTTTTCAGCAATGGCACTGCATTCAGCGGCTTCAGCGGAAATCTTGCGCTCAGTAACTTGACCTTTGATGTCGCTCATACGCCGAATTATTCGACGCTCCTTTCCGGAACGAACGTACAGCTCAACACCGGCGCCATCTTCGATGCAGACGCAGCAGGTTCCATTCAGACGGGCAGGTTCGAATTCAACGGCGGCACGTTGCTGATCGGCGACGTGACGGCCGGCAATGAAACGGATCCGAAGCTCAGCGTCGCCGGCGATATTGTTATCAGCCAAGACAGCACGATTGCGCTCGACGGCATCAATCTCCAGGGAACCCAGAACATCCTTGCTGCCGACAACGGCGTGACGCAGGCGATCGCAAAGTACACGGGCCAAGTTTCCGGCAGCTTGTCTAATCTGACGATCAGCGGGATCGCTGACAGCGAAATTAAAAATGATGCTTCCGGCCCCACGGTTGCTTACGGCGTTTGGGGCAGCGGCGGAGCGGTTCACGATGATTCTGGCAATAAAACCCTTGACGTGCAGCTGACGCTCGAGGAGATCCAGCTTGCTGATACCGAAACCGGGCTGATTCTCGACGCATCCGCGTTGTCGGCAGGTGCGGACAGCACGATTACTGCACGTATCACGAATCGTGATCAGACGGCAGGCAAGATCGTTTTTGCCGGCGGCAAAATTACGCTCGGCGGCACATTGCCTAATACGTACACGGGTGAAACCGAGGTCACAGGCGCCACAGTGACCCTTGGCAAGGACTCAGGCTTCGGCACGACGTCCAAGCTTTTGATTTCAAGCGGTGCGCAGGTTGCCCTCGGGACTCATAACCAGACGGTTGGCGCTTTGGAAATCGGCACCAATACCAACGATGCTCCCAACGCCCTGACCGGCACCGGCACGCTGACGGTCGGGACTTCCGGAGGCTCAGAGTCCCATATCTACGGCACCAACGACTTCTCCGGCACGGTTGCACTGGCGAGTGGGCATCACCTCTATCTGAACAACACGGACGGTCTCGGAGATAGTGCGAAGCTGGCTTTCAACGAGGGAGGTAACTCGACGCTGACAATCAGCGGCGCCGGCACCGGCACCTTTGCCACCACGCTTTCGGGCTCCGGCTCTGTTGAGCTCATTGGGTCGACCGACATTGAAATTGCCGGCAGCAACTCGAAATTCGGCGGCAACTGGCTTCTGTCCGGCAGTTCGACGGCTTCCGTGAGCGGTACTTCGGCGAACTCGGTTGATGCGATCCTCGGCGGTTCCGGCGGAACCGTCACTTTGGCCGGAACCGGCGATCGGCTGACGCTCACGCAGGCCGGCAATACGGTCAATGTTGCGCATGCCTTTGCCGGTAACGGCTATCTTGAAGTTCTGGGGACCGGCAGCGACCAATCCTTCAGTTTTGCCAAAGAGTGGGATGGCTTCTCGGGCACCATGGAGATCGACAACGGTCTGCACATGACCGTGGGGGGTACTGCCGGCGCCAACAATGCGCATAACCTTGCCAATGCTGACTTCATCCTTTCTGGCGATTCGACGCTGACTGTTGCAAGCGGCGGCTCTGCGGTCGATACCTTCAAGAACCTGTCGATTCAAAGCGGCACGATCGTGTTTGAAGGGACGCTGGGTTTCGGCGCCGACACGAACGAGCTTGCGCAGCTGGTTGTCAACAGCCTGACGGCTGAAACCGGCTCGGTTCTAAACGTTGCTTTGCCTTCTGCCGGTAGCGACATGGCTGGCAGCCTCGATCAGTCGAATCTGCTCGAAACGAGCGGTCTCAATCCGTTCCAGACACTGATTGTCACGAACGGACTTAGCGGCTTTGACAATCTGCAGCTCTCCGGCGGCAATTCGGGCTCTGACCTCCGCCAGAACATCGTTGACGGTGCGGGAATGACCGTTGCAACCGGTCACTACGACTATGTGTTGGCGAGCGGCGGGAGCAACAACAACGATGTCGGTATCGCTTATACCCTGAAGCAGGTGGACATTGCTGACAACCGGACGCTGACGCTCACGGGTTCTGCCGACGGTGCCGAACTCAATGCGGTTGTGACCGGCAGCGAGGCCGGTGATCTCCTGATCAGCGGTGCTGCGAACAGTTCTGTTCTCCTGACCGGCGTCAACACCTATTCCGGTACGACGACCGTCAGTTCAGACGTTACGCTCACGGCAGGCGTGAGCGGCTTGGGCCATACAGAGAATCTGCTGGTTTCCGGCACGTACATCAACAGCGGAGCCAACACGATCGGCGGTTTGACTGTTGACAATGATGGTTCGCTTGTTCTGAATTCCGGAACTACGCTCAGGATCAACGAACTCGTTGATACCGCAACCAACACCATTGCAGGGACGCTTTCGGGTACCGGCACGCTTGCGCTTGTTGACGATGGCGCTGGCTTAACCATTACGAGTGGCAACAGAGGCTTCGGCGGCACGCTTATTCTCGGTGAAGCAAATGGAGCAGGGGTTCTGACGACGATCACCAACGCGGATGCGCTGGGATCGGGCACGGTCAAATTCGGCAGCAGTGGTTCAACCTTTGCTGTGGATGCCGACGCTGCCGCAACCATTCGAAACAACTTCTCCGGCTCCGGCACCATCACGGTGGATCTGGGTTCCGGCACGAATGCCTTTGTGTTCGCGTCTGATTCCGCGGATTTAGACGACGGCAGCGTTCTGAAGCTCACCAACGCCGGCTACAGTCTCGACAGTGAAGCCAACGCAGTTATGGCTGAGCGTCTCGACATCACGGTCGGCGCCGGCGCGACGCTCAGCAACAAGGGCGATCAAAACCGTATTATTCACGGCTTGACGCTTGACGGCGGTTTGATCGACTTTGGCATTCTTGACGATCAGACCGGTCAGTTTAATCTTGACGGCGGTTCGCTTGTCATTACGGGGAACGATACGAAGGTTGCTTTCGACACGCCGAACACGACTGAGACCGGCGACCGAATCATTACGAATGGCCAGAATCTCCTTTCCGGCGGTCTCTTCGACCTTACGCTTGTGAGCGGCATCGGCAGATTCGATGGTGAGCTCACTGAAGTGAACGGGAAGCAGGAGGTCGTTGACTTGGAGACGGACGAGTCCTTCTCTGGATCACACGAACTGCTTTTGCAGGATGTGAATGACGACGGCAGCACTGAAAAGGTCGCTAATCTTTACCGCGACAGCGGGCATTTCTATTACAACAGCGGCATTGGTACCGGCAACGGCGAGCTGACGGTTGAATACAGCGTCCGCGTGATTGATCTCCTGCACGGCGTTGACAATGAAGGCCTGACTATCAATGTGGCCGGTCGCTCTGAACCGTCTGTGCTCAGCGCTCGCGTTTCTGGAGCGGGTAATATCGTCTTTGAGGGCGGCGATATTACTATCGGCGTCATCGGTGATCAGCAGGACCCGAACAGCTACACCGGCAAGACGTACATCCGAGACAGCGGCGATGTGACGATTCTTGAATCGAGCGGCTTCGGCTGGACCAAGGAACTCAACATTGCGTCTGGCAGCTACGCCAGACTTGGTTCGGGCGTGAATCAGACGGTCGGCAGCCTCGCCAATACTGGCACGCTTAATCTGGGCTCCGGCTCGACCTTCACGATTGATCATTCATTGTCGGCTGAAAATCCAGCCGCAACCATTGATATCGCAACGAACGTGCAAGGCGCATCCGACGCGACGTTTGCCGTGAACGGTGCCTTCGGCGAATCGGGGCGTGCTACGCTCGACTTCACGGATGACAATGCCAGCAACTTGAAGGGCTCGACCTTCAGTCTCAGCAATGTACTGCTGGATGCTGCGAGTACGACGGACAAGAACTTTACGATTGCTGCTTCTGCAGACGATTTCGTTCTGGATGCCGGCTCCCTCTTCACAGTCAATGCTGCTGGGGCCGGGACAGGCTACAACCTCAACGAGCTGAGCTTCCTGAACGGCGGCTCTCTGCGAGTTGAGGATGTGACGCTCACGACCGGTGAAACGAATGCCGTGATTCAGGTCGGCAAGCTTGATCTTTCGGGATCCGGTACGCTCTCCGTTTCGGCCGATATCACCGACGACTTCAATCTTCTCGAAGATGACGGCGAAACGTTCAGTCAGACTTTGATCGCATACGGTGATTTGATCGGACTGAATTCGGGTGAGGACCCGACAAAACATCTTGGTGTTTCTGATGATTTAGGCCTTTCTCCCATTACGTCCGGTGGTGCAACGACAGCGTGGGTCAGTTGGGACGGCGATATTCGTTTCGTTTCCGGCAGCGGCACGAGCGGGTCGGTCGTTATGGCTTACCACGTTGACGAACTTCAGCTTGCCCTTGAAACAGACGATACGCAGATCGGCGGCGGTTTGGAAATCTCAGCAGACAATTCAACGACCGATAAAACGCTTTCTGCCACCATTGTCGACTACGGAACGACGAAGGGCACGATTACTTTTGCGGGCGGCGACATTCGAATCGGCGGCGAGGGAAAGAATACCTACCACGGCAAGACGTACGTGACCAGCGGATCCGTGACGCTTGATAAGGACAGCGGGTTCGGCAACACCCAGCTCCTGTCTGTGACTAACGGCACTGTTGATCTGAACGATCGCACTCAGACACTTGGTGCACTGCAAACCACTGTTGCTAACGCACTTAAGGGTGACGGCAAGCTCACGCTCGGCAGTACTGACTACTCGGATACCACATCCCGAATTTTGGGCAACAACGTAGATCTGATTGCGGATATCGAGCTGGTGTCGGGACATGCCGTCGAGATGAATTCCGCTCAGGGTCTGGGTGCGTCCGGCCAGTTCATCCTTGCTTCTGGCACCAGTATCACCATTTCGAGTGACAACAACGGAACGCTTTCAAAGACGGTTTCCGGTTCGGGCGGCATAACGCTCGTTAACTCGCTTGTTACCGTGAATGCCGACAATAGCGGCTTTATGGGCCAGTGGACGGTTTCTGGCGGATCAACCCTGCACGCAGCGACGGCCGAAACGGTTTCGGCGGACGCCATGCTCGGCACGGGTGTCATTGCGCTCAGCGGCGCAGAAGACACGGCGGACATTTCTTTCGGTAATGCCGGTACTGACGTCTCGCTCGACAATGTGGTTTCCGGCAGCGGTCACCTGATCATTGAGGGCGGCAATGCCTTCAATTTTGCGACTGCATGGAATCCCAATACCTTCACCGGCAGCATGACGCGTACGTCCGGCAGTTTTGCGCTTTCCGCAACAGCCGGTTCCAGCGGTGCTGTTAATGCTGCAAACATGCAGCATGCTGGCTTTGAAGTCGGCAGCGATGCTGTTCTGGTTGTCGAAAGCGGCGGCAGCGTCAGCACCTTTGACGATCTGACGGTCAACGGCGGATCGATCCGCTTCGGCAGCACGCTCTCCGTGCGGCCGGACAGCACTTTCGGCAATTTGACGATTGGGGGCGCCCTTACAGTCGCGGACGGCGATGTCGCCGACATTTCGATTGATTGGGCTTCAGGGACAGCGGGCGAAGACCGCACGAGCGACACGCTCGAGAACACGTCCGTTGTTTCGGCTGCAACAAACAATTCGTTCGTCACGTTAATCAACGGCGCGTCCGGCACGGTTGATCTGAACGATTGGACGCTCAACACCGAAACCAATGCACAGCTTGCGGACAAAGAGGTTGTTCAGGGCATTGGCCAGGGCATTTCCGGAGCGGTGGCGGACGCTGTTTACGGCTATCAGCTTTCGAGCGGCGACGGCACGGATCTCGGCATTCTCTTCGACATGAAGGGCATCCGGATCTATGACAACGCGGAGCTCAACTTGACCGAAACCGGTACGCTCGACGTCAACATTTCGGACAAAAACGCAGGCGGTAACGGCGGTCTTCTTGTCAGAAACGATGGATTGAACGGCGGTCTGATTCTGACCAGCGAGAATACCTATACGGGTGCGACGACGGTCGCGTCCGGCAGCCTGACGGCCCGGGAGAGCGGTCTCGGCGCGACATCTGCGCTCATCGTCGAAGAAGGCGCTGCCTATACGAATGCGGGCCTCAATACGGTCGGCAGTCTTGATGTCAATGGCAAGCTTGTTCTCAACAGCGCCACGACACTTGAGATTACGAGCGGAACGAATGCCATCACCGATAAGGCCACTGTCTCAGGCAACGGCGTGCTCAACCTTAAAGGCGGCAGCCTGACGGTGACAGCCAAAGCGACTTCGACGCGCGATTATTCGGGTGCTGTCCGCTTGGCTGCCGATACGGATCTCAATCTGACGGGCACGGAAGAGGCTGTCGGCCTCGGCAAGGGCGTCATCAACACGGTAGCGGGAGCCGACGTTCTGGTTTCCGGCGCCGGCAACCGCACGCTCACGAATACGATCGCGGGTGCGGGCACGCTGACGGTGGATCTGGGCGATTCCGGCAATCTCTTCAGCTTCAACGATGGTCAATCGACGAACGGGTTCATGGGCACGCTCAATCTCACGAGCGGTACCGTCGACCTGACGGCCGACGACGTGCTTCAGTCGGCGATGCTTGCGACGAACCCGAATGCGGTTGTCATCGTCAACGATTCGGACAGCTCGGGAGATCGTCGTGTCCGTAACCTGCAGCTTGCGGGAGGTCGCCTGGACTTCGGCACTATCGACACGACGAATGCTGACAGCGGACAGATCGTCGTGTCCGGTAACGTTACGCTTGATGCGAATACCCAAACGACAGTCGACTTTGCGCTTTCCAATCTTGCTGATGTGAACGGAGCGGCGGCGTTTGGAACGGGGCAGAAGATCTACATCATTGAAGGCTATGACGACAGACTGGTTGGTTCAGCTGCCGACCACTTCGTCTTCAGCGGCAATGACCAAACGAACTTCCGTCAGACGGTTCAGCAGCATGGCGATGACGTTGCCGAACTCGTCTACAACAGCGGCGCGTTCGGGGCTGATGCAAGCGGCATCTTCGCCAAATGGGATCTGGGTCAAATCAACTTGCTTTCGAAGGAAAGTGGCGGCTACGTGATCAGTACGTCCGGATCCGACGCGATCACGGCGACAATCACCGGCAGCGGTGACGTGACGTATGAAGCCGGCGCCATCACGATCGCGAGTACCGAAACCAACGACTACTCGGGGAGCACCTTTGTGACCGGTGCGGCGCTCAACCTAGCTAAGGATGAAGCGCTCGGCAATACCTCGCTCCTTGATATCACGTCCGGTTCTGTTGCCGTCAATGCGACGAAGCAGACGATCGGTTCGCTTCAGACGTCTGTTGCTGGCGCCATCACGATGGCGACCGGCGGCCGACTGGAACTCGCCGGCGACTCGTCTGTTTCCGGTGCCAACAGCGGCATTGCGTCCGGCTCGACCATCGCTTTGGCTACTGGCAGCGAAACGCTCACGATCAACCACGTCGAATCGCTCGGACAGGCCGACATTTCGCTCGGCGACGGCACGACGCTTCTTCTGAGCGGCATCGCCAGCGGTTCTGACGCCGCGGTATTCGACAACGCTGTTTCCGGCGCTTCCGGCACAGTGGCGCTCGACAGCGGCGCGCAGGTTGAGTTCACCAGCACGGCAAATGATTTCGGGACGCTCCACGTCTATGGAACGGGTACGACTGCAATCGTCAACAACATGCAGGCCGATGACACGGCGCTTGGAGATGCGGTTGTGGATGTCGACAGTGGCAGCCGTGTAGAGCTCGCCGGTACGAGCAACTGGACGCTTGACAATGCGCTGGACATCGCTTTGGGCGGAACGCTGGCGGTGACCGCCGGCGGCTCGTCGAATGTCTTCAGCTTCGGCAATACCACAAACCAGAAAGTCATCGGCAACCTTTCGCTCACGAATGCGCTGCTCTACATCGGCGGTGATGTCAACGGCGGCAGCGGCAATGCAGCCGTGCTCAAGACGGCGACGCTTGAAGCAGGTTCCGGCGCGGCAATTCACGTTGCGACCGGTGACAGCGCGCAGCAGCTTGCCGGCCTCGATATCTCGGGCGGCGACGTCTACTTCGAGGGTACGCTCGGTCTGAATGCCGAGACGAAGGATCTCGGCCAGCTCACGGTGGGCCAGCTCACGATCGGCAGCGGCACGATCCATGCGACTGCGTCCGATACAAGCGCTGGGGCAGGTAGCATAGAGAGTAATGACGTCATTTCGGCGCAGGAAAAAGGCTCTTATCAGAATTTGATCCGCGTCAGCGGGGATCAGACGATTGATGACGACGCTCTTAATGGACTGGATCTGTCTGTGGTCGACAATGCCGGCGAAGAAGTAGAGGGTATTGTTTCGAAGATCATGAGCGGAAACGATGAGGTTGCGGAAGGCACCTACGACTACGTGCTTGCTGTCGGCGAAGGCGGCAAGTCTCTGGGCGTTGCCTATACGCTGACTGAAATCAATCTCCTCCAGACGCTTGACGTTGTTGAATCCGGCACGATGACGGCGCGACTTGCCGGCACCGGCAACCTTACTGTCAGCAAAGAACTGAAGCTGGCTGAACGCACCGAGACGAACGGTTACAACACCTACACGGGCGAAACAACTGTCGCTTTGAGCGGCAAGCTCACGGCTGAAGCCAATACGCTTGGCCATGGCGATGCCTACACGTCGAAGCTGACGGTGAATTCGAGTGGCGCTTTCACGAACGACGGCGACAACGTGATTGGCTCGCTCGAAGCAAACGGCGATCTCGAGCTGAATGCGACGCTTACTATCAAGGGCGGCGATAGCAACAGAATTTCGGACGATGTGAAAGGTTCTGGCGTTGTTGTCCTTGAATCGGGCAAGCTCACTGCGCAGAACTCGGTGAAGGCTTCCGATTACAAAGGCGACATCGTGCTCGGCGTGACGAATGGGTCAGGCGCCGAACTGGAGCTCAATGGCCTTTCCGGTTTTGGCTCGGGGCAGATCCAACTCGCGAATGCCGAGAGCGATCTGCGTCTCACGAACCTTTCGACAGGGACGACGACGCTCACGAACACCGTTTCGGGTGCGGGCGACATCTATGTGAATTCGAGTGCCGAGAGCGTTGTCTTCGGTTTCAACGGAAGTCAGGCGGAGGACATGCTGAGCGGTGCTTCGGTCCAACTTTCGGGCGTTGATTACGACCTGAGCGCAAAAGGCAGCGACGTTCTGGACGATGCAAGCCTTAGCCTCACGGACGGCACGCTTTACGTTAATCAAACGGGTGTTCAGAGCAACCGTACGATTGCCGGTCTGACGCTCGATGGCGCAAAGGTTGATTTCGGCGAGATGGGCACCGAGGGCGGAGGCGTCATTGATCTGGAGAAGCATTCGCTCAATGTCAGCGAGAGCGGCGCGGTCTTTACCTTTGAAAGCGACCTCTCTACTGTTCAAAGCGACAACGGCGCTGCAGCACTCACGACCGGCGAAACGATCACGCTGGTGACGAATGCGGCCGGCAGCAATGTCGACAACATCACCGTCAACGCAGACGGCGGCAGCGGCTACTCGCAGGCGATCGAGCAGGGCAAGAGCGGTATCACGGCCTACTTGACCGGGACGATTGCGTCTGGTCTCACAGCTTCGGATGCTGACAACGACGGCGATTACGACCTGAGCGCGACGCTCACGCATCAGAATCTGGAAATCGTGAGCAATTTTGTCGTTTCTTCCGGCGGAGAACTGCCGCTCAAGGTAACGGATCACGACTACGACTCGCAGACTGGTTCCGGCGCGGGCAGTTTGACGATTTCGGGCGCCGAGCTGACACTCTCCAACAGAGACAATGATTACCACGGTGCGACCAATATCGAAGCCGGCGGTGCGTTGACGCTCGATAATGATCGTGTGCTCGGCAATACGTCGCTTCTCAATGTTGACGGCAATTCGACAGTAAGTTTCGGTGAAACTAACCAGACGATTGGAGCACTGCAGTCGTCAGGCGTCCTGACGTCCGCGGCAGGCGAAAACGCCGGCACGCTCACCATCACGAACGGCGGCCGTGCCTCTGGCGACAACCTCAACTTCCACATGGACGTGGAGCTCAGCGGAACGCAAGTTCTCACACTGACGAGTGCCGGTGCGCTTGGCGACGGCGACGTGACGATTGTGGACGCCGACTCGCAACTCGTGTTGGAAGCGATCGGTAGCGGAACAGAGACGGCCACTGTGTACGGTAACTCGGTCCAGGGGTCGGGCGGTATTTCTATCACGAGTGGCGCGAACGTCGAATTGACGGGCGAAAACGGCTTCGGTAGCCTGACTGTTGGTGAAGACAGCACTGTTTCAGCTGAAGGCGACGTCTACAGCCATATCGGCAAGGGAACGCTGAATCTTGTCGGTACGGCGGACTTCACCGTGACGGACACGCTCACGGGCAACTGGACCTGGAACAAGACGGTTTCGGGTACGGGCATGCTAGTGCTTGGCCGCACCGAATCGCCGAACGTCGAGCGCGAATTGCTGCTCGATGCCGGCGCGATCAAGGAATTCGGAGGTACGCTTTCGCTCGAAAACTGGAACATTACGCTTCTTGATGCGGGGAACCAGACTAACGGTACGCTTGCGGCGCTTTCCGGTTCTGCTCTAAAGACGCTTGTCATCGGCACGGGTGCCAGTGCGGACATCACGGGTGAAGTCGACCTTTCGAATAAGACTGTTTCTGTGGCGTCCGGCATGCTCTCCTTCGCGGGCGTTGACGCGCCTGGTGGCAGCAACGACGATGCGGCGCATCTCACGGTCGGGCGCTTGGAGCTTGGTAGCGACTTTGTGATCGACCTTGGCGTGACGGATCCGGATGTTGAGGCAGGATCGCTTCTCACGCAAGACACCGCCAGTGGCACGACCGTGACGGTGGCAACGGGTCTTAACGGCATTGGCGGCACTCCTGAGGACGGTCATGTCACGGTGAACGGTAGCGAAGTTGCTGACAATGACACCATTCGCTTTAACATCGAGCAGACAAGTACGGAAGAGGCGAAGAACGGCAAGGTTGCCGAAGGCATATACGACGTTGATATCAAAAAGACGAGTGGTGCCGGCAATGCTCAAAGCCTCGTTGTGGAATACAAGCTCGAAGGCGTTGACATCGATGATGACAAGACGCTCGAAATGCGCGGCACGTCGTCTGATCAAAACGACGACGCCAATACGTTCGGTGCCTACTTGACTGGTGCCGGCAATCTTGAAATTGCAGCGGAATCGGTTCGCCTGACGGCGACGAACAGCTACACTGGCACCACGACGGTGGCGTCCGGCGCGACGCTGTACGTCGATGAGAATTCGCTTGGCACCGACGCTGCTTCTACTGCGAGCCTTAATATTGCTGAGAGCGGTGCTGTTCACGTCAACGGAAACAATGTCGTGCGTGGCATCCAAAATAACGGTGGCCTCTACCTTGGCAGTCAGTACCCCACGGGCGATGCGGGCGAAGCCGACGCGCCCACGCTGACGCTTCAGTCTGACGTGTCCGCAGGCAGCCGGATCGACGGGACGCTCTACGGCGTCGGCACGTTGAAGGTTGTCGGCAGCGGAGACGTCGACAACAAGAATCCGGCCGACCTCACGATTGTCGGCTCGCAGGGCGACTTCCTGGGCGACCTCGTGCTTGATTCGGGCGCCTGGGTGCATCTCGATGCAACGAGCAGCAACCTTTTCGGCAGCTCGAGCAGCGAAGCGAGCAATGAGATTCAGGTGTCCAAGGATTCGCTTCTCACGATCGCCAGCGATGTGAACCGTGATTCGGCCTTCAGCGGCGTACTGAAGGACGGTTCGGACGGTAAGGGAGGCCTTAAGGGTGGCCGCGTTGTGATGACGCTTGCCTCGACGGACAACGAATTTGCGTTCTCGAGCAAGCAGAGCGAAGACGACTTCACGGGCACGTTCGCTCTTGAGCGCGGCACGATCAACCTCGGTAACCTCACCGACGGCGGCGAGCAGGGCAACCGCGTGCTTGCGAAGGCCACGCTCGAGCTCGGCGCGGAAAGCGTCGCGGAACTCGAAAGGTCGACCGCATCTTCGGCTGTGGACAGCTTCCTCGGCGGCCTCACGATGAACGGCGGCACGATCGCTTTCGGTTCGATCAATTACGATGGTGGCGATGACCCGAATGTGGCTGGCGCGCATGCCTCGCACATCAATCTCGGCGGCGACGGCGTGCTGACGCTGGTTGAGCAGGGAGAGGGGCAGAAGCAGTCGACGATCACGATCAGCCAGGATGAAACGAACCGCATTTCTGATGCGGGCGAAGAGCTCCTTGCGGCCGACGACGGCACGAGCATCGTGCTCATTCACAACATCGATTCGCTGCACTACATCGATGCCGAAGGGAACGATTTCGGCGACGTGACGGAAGAAGCGCTCAGCGGCGGCTACATCCTGAGCGAGCACCTGCATCTCGACAACGATGCGACCGAGCACCAGCTTCTTGAACAGCACGTGACGGAAAACGGCGTGACGTCTTATCGGGAAGTGGCCGAAGTCGTTCGCACGTTCAACGAGAATCTGACGTTTGGCGAATCCAATATCAGTGGCGAGGACGGCAAGTACGCTGTTTCGCTCGGCTACACCGTGGATCGCGTCGGTCTGCTTTTCATGACCGAGTCCGTGTCGACGCCTGACTTTGACTACATGGACAACGACATGTGGCAGGGCCTCACGATTACGACGTCGACGAATAAAGATCTCAACAACTACGAAGCGCTTATCACAAACGGCGGTTCTGGGACGATTGCCGGCAACCTGGTGCTTCGCGGCAATGCAGGCAACGAACTGACGATTTCGAACGAGAACACTTACACGGGCAAGACCTGGCTCAAGGACGGCGCCAAGATCGTGTTCGGAGCGGATTCTGCGTTCGGGACGACCGAAGCGCTCCGTATCGACAGCGGTAGCACTGTAGATTTCGGTACCTACGACCAGACCGTTGGCGGACTCTTCGCGCTCGGTGACGGAGCACTTCAATCCGACGTAGATTCCCTCATCACGGTGACGGAAGATGCCGTGATTCGGGGTTCCAATACGAACCTCATCGGTAATATCACCTTTGAAGGGAATGCTGAGATCAACAACGCAGATGGTCTTGGTACCGGCACGGTGACGCTCGCTGGCAATGGTTCGCAACTTGAAATCAACGGTGCTTCCGGTGCCGCTGGCGGTGAATTTGCCAACACGCTTGTGGGTGGCGAAAACACGTCTGTTCAAATGAGCGGTTCCGATATTGTTCTCGGTACCGATCAGCTCGAGAAGTATGAGGGCTCCTTCAACCTCGTCAAGTCCGAACTTGATCTCTCGATCAAACCGGCGGAATCCGACGAGACGGTTCTCGGCAATGTCATCACGACGGATGTAGACAGCACGCTCTCGGCTTCCTTGGGTGATGGCACTAAGAACTTCATCTTTGCAGAGGGTTCGAAGATAGCCGGTCAGCTCGCAATTTCGAACGGCGCCTTCAATCTTTCGGATGAACGGAATCTGTCGGCACTTGATAAGACGGATCTCGTCATCGGCGACGCCGGTCGTCTGGAAATCGCTTCCGACATCGGTGCGGAAGACGTTGACAATCTGACGCTTGACAAAGATTCGACCATCGCCTTCTCGGGCGGCGGTACGCCGGGTTCGGCCGGCTACGACGACAGCAAGGGGCATCTTGATCTCGGAGACGGCACGTTGACCGTTAAAGGTAATGTCGGCGTCGAGGTGGATGTCGGCATGGTCAACGCCGATCTTGTCGAAGACGCCAAGCACGACGTGAGCAATCTGCCGCTTACCGCGCAGGATGTGCTGACTGCCGATCAGGGTGGTCAAATTCTCGCGAACCTTGTCGAAGCCGGTAATGTTGTGAACGACGAGGGGTCCTTCACGCTTACGGTCACCGGAGGCGAGTACGATTCTGGACATAGCAGCCTCAAAGTCGGCATCTTCAACGATGGCAACACCGATGAGGTTGCCAAGGGGATTTACGACTACACCGTTCGTCTGACCGAAGGTGGACTCAACCTTTCCTATGGCCTGACCGGCGTCGAGCTGATTAGAGACAAGACGCTGTCTCTGAAGGGGTATGCGGAAACGGACGACATCGACAACACGCTCTCGATCGCCGTCACGGGTGACGGAAGTCTGAGTATTGATGCCGGCACGATTACGCTTACCGGTCAGAACGGCTACAAGGGTTCGACGACAGTTGCGGGTGGCGCCACGCTCGTAACGGGCATCGGCGGCAAGGCCTTGGGTGAAACTTCGAGCCTCAACCTCAAGGACACTGCCGACGGTTTGGTGGGAGCTCGTGTCGAAATTCATGGTGACGAAACGGTTGGAGCTCTCAATATCGACGCCAAGTCGACGCTTGCGCTCGGTGCGGCGGCTGAAAACGATCGGACTGAATTCACGATCAAGAACACGGCCGGTGTCGAGAGCACCGTGAACGGTCAGATCACGGGTGGTCGTGACTCGCTCATCACGGTGATCGGCAATGCCGATAGCAACGATCACGATCTCGTCGTAACGTCTGCCAATAATAATTTCTATGGCGACGTCACGTTGCAGGACGCTTATGTGCGTCTGGAGAGCATCAATTCGTTCGGTTCCGAAGGCATCCTTCGTTTAGACACCACGTCAACGCTTGAAATCAACAGCAATGCGGACGATGCGCAGACCGTGACGGACGACGATGGTACCATCTACACGTACCATAAGTTCGAAAACCTGATTTCCGGCGATGGTACAGTCCGCGTCGCTCTTGATGATGCGGACGACTACTTCGACTTTGCCGAAGATCAGTATAAGTATCCGAGCGGCGACGATCAGGCGTTCACCGGCACGCTCGAGCTCGCAGTTGGCAAGTTCCGCTTCACGGACCGTAAGGCAGACGTGCTCGAAAGCGTGCACGTCAAGCTCGACGGCGACGCAACGTTGGATGTCAGTGCCGATACGTCCGAAACGACGGACCGTACGATGCGCGGCCTCACACTTGCGGGCGGTACGTTGGAATTCGGTTCGCTCGCACTCGACCGCGAACAGGCCGAAGCCCGTGCGACGCACATCGACCTCAACGGCTACGATTTGACGTTGGAAGACTCGGATCGTCAGGTTGAAGTTTCGTTCCGTCAGGATGCGACCAACTACATTTCCGATGCCGGCTCCGAAGTGGTGAACGCTGCGGACGGCGACGGTTCGAAGATCGTCCTGATCCATGACATTGGCAAACTCGTTGTCGACGGTCAGGCCATCGCTACGGCGGAAGATGCACAGGCCGTTCTTCAGGACTACCTGAAGCATGAGTTCGCTGACAATGCCGAAGACCAAATATTGCATCAGTCGATTGCAGGGGCCGGTCAGGAGGCGGACGTTCAGCAGGTTGCGCGCGTCAACCGAGAGTTTGGCGACTTCGGCTATGCCGATATGTCTGCTCAGAATCTCGGTAATGCGCTCTACGTCGGATACGAAATCAACTCGATCGAATTGCTGTATCGCGGTTCGAACAATGAGGCCTACGGTGCCGACGGCGTCTGGAAGGGGTTGACGGTGTCCACCTCGGATCTTTCCAACCAGCTGAAAGCTCAGCTTACCGGGCAGGGCAATCTGGTTGTAACGGGTGGCACGGGCGGTACGCTTTTGATAGGCGACGCTTCTACCGAGACCGAATACAACAACTACACGGGCCGCACCTGGGTGACCGGCAATGCGAAGGTAGAGTTTGCTGAAGACAATGCCTTTGGCAATACCTCGCATCTGCGCGTGGACGTCGGCAGCAGCGTCAATCTTGGTGGCGATGCATCCGGCGGCGGCTTCAGCCAAACGGTGGGGTCGCTCGTTACCTACGATGAAAACGCGCTCATTGGCGGAAAAGACGCTTCGGTTACTGTGACTGGTTCCGCACAGATCGCCGGCAACAACTCGGGCTTCTATGGCAACCTGATCTTCGATACAGAGCAAGTTACAACCGGTACGGTGACGGATGTCGAAGGCCTGGGTAAAGGCGACGTCTACATCGGTGAGAACTATCAGCTCCAGATTACGGATGTTGCAGATGCCTCCGGCGG
>OOAC01000864.1_pt1 | contig 24070 bp, 24 predicted proteins | sample 1671041 | NCBI WGS metagenome assembly OOAC01 (sample SAMN06348116, study PRJEB24527) | human gut metagenome | biome: human gut; feature: ankylosing spondylitis patient; material: feces | host: Homo sapiens | place: China | collected 2015-10 | reverse complement strand
TTTCACTTCTTCAGCCGGAACTTCGCCAACTTTTTCCCCGTTTTCATCATATGCATTCGCAGATCCATCCGGTTTTTCTTCCAGTGCCGCATCATCAGGAACGTCATCTGTCGCCGCCGCTGCTTCAACGTCTTCTGCTGTGATTTCATCCATTATTTCTTTCACTTCTTCAGCCGGAACTTCGCCAACTTTTTCCCCGTTTTCATCATATGCATTCGCAGATCCATCCGGTTTTTCTTCCAGTGCCGCATCATCAGGAACGTCATCTGTCACTTCAACTTTCAACGGATACAGCTTTACACCTTCTTCATCCCATACTGACAAGCCATTCTTTTCTGCTTCCTTTTTTGCGTTCTTGATTGTTTTGTATCCCTTATTTACTTTTTTATCGAAAGTGTTTCCAACATAAAGCATCTGTTTCCCTCCTTCCTATTTTGCTTTCAGGTAACTGATTGAACTGAATCCGATATACTCCACTCCATCAAGCGTCACAGTAATGTATAACCATTTCGTTCCATTCGATGTATTATAATAGCCGTAATTATGCACTGTGGTTCCTTTCGGAATGCAGCACAAAGCCTTTTTGTTCTTTCCAGCGTCGTTTCTGCAATACAGATCAACTGTTGTGACGTAGGATCCCGCCAGCTTCTTGTCGTACTCTCTCGCATAGCATGTTGACTTGACTGTTTTGCTGATGGTCTGATCTGCTGGCTGTGGCTTCGCAGTTGTTGCCGCTGATCCATTCAGAATTCTGTTTACTTCTTTCTGAATAGTATCCGGATCATAACCGCTTGCCGAAAGTGCTTTTCTTCTTGCTTCTCCGTTCCCCCACTGTCCCGCAATTACTTCATGCGCTACGGTTGATACGCTCTTTCCCGGCGTATTTACTGGCTTGCTTTCCGCCTGATCACTGTCATATTTTGGTGTGATAAATCCTCGAATATATCTTCCATTCAGTGATACAGTTCTTTTCTTCACTCTGTCTCTGTAATTGCCTTCGGTAACGACAAAATATCCTGCTGCTTGATTAACGTATGTAACCGTTCCAACATGACGCGGTGTTCCGGTATTGTCGCCCACACCGTTATCCTGCCAATCATACAGCGTCGCTTCGCCCAGCTTCGGAACGTGTGCGTCATTTTCTTCCCATACGCCCATCTGCTTCGCTCTTTCAATCAGATAATAGCAGCTGATTTCAATCGGCATAATTGCCGTATATTTTAACGCAACGGCAAGTGCCGACCAAGTGCAAGCGCACCACTCCCATTCATACGCCATTTTTGTCCCGCGTGGGAATGCACCTGTGAAACTATTGTAAATATCAATAATTGATTTATATGATCCATCCGCTTCATTTTTTCCGATCCAGCTTTCTACCAGATCCACAACTGCTTGTCTTGAATACATTTTTACACCTTCTTCCCCTGATTTATCCACATTGTCCACAACATACTGTTTAATCCACCGCACGCAACACTGATGTCTGCTTTCAAACTTTTTATCCCCCACCTGATTGTCATTGCTTGTATCCTTCTGATCCAAGATCAACGATGCATACACTGTATCAGGTGTATATGGCTTTTTCGCTCTCGCAAAAATTCGTTTTACTGGTTTCAAACCACCAAGATGTTCTATTTCGCACCACATCATCTTTGCCTGCATATTATCAACGCCATATGCTTCAGCTTCAGCGATGTATTTTTCCATCAGTTCCTTGAATAAATCATCCTGACACTTCTTTCCTGTATCCGTTGTGATAATCGCAATCAATGCAGCCTTTTCTTTTGCTGTCGGATTCCATCTTGTAGCTTCCCAGTCTACTGACAGTTTCTTTTCGATTCCTGCTGTGTCAGCAGTCCTGAAGGCTTTCGGATCTGCCTTCAGGATCATCTGACACAATCTTCTACCTTCATTCCCGTAATTTTGCGCCCAGCCTAAAGTACACGTTTTTTCATTGTCTGCATTTGCTGCTTTTCCGGCATACGCACCATATTTTCTTTTTCCGTATGTCTGCCCGCCAGATTCCACGCCGCCGATAATGTTGTTCAAAATTGTCAGATATTCTTTTTTCATTACTGTTCACCATCCTTTGACACAGATGCTTTTCGTGTCAAAACTTCGATTGCATTCTGGATCACTGTCGGAAGTGGAATTCCCATCAGTCCGGCATTTTCCGTGATGCTGATCAATTCATTTGCCATGAATCCAATGATCACTGCATTGCGAATATAATTTACATCCAGCGCAAGATCCAGACGGTATGCGATCAACACAAACAGCAATGTCACACCTTTTCTGCACAGCCCCTTCCATCCGGCTCTGCTTTCCAACGCTCCGTTTTCTGTTTTTCTGCTGTTGTGAAAAATTCCCGCAACAATCAGCCCCGATAAATAATCAATCACCATAAAGATCACCAACGTCACAAGTGCCTGATCCCATCCACCGAAAGCAGCTGCAATCGCGCTTCCCACTACTCCAACAGCAGTGCAGATTCCTTCTTTCATGTCATATCCTCCTTAGTTTCATTTCGATCCTGTCAAGATCATCTTCTGCCTGTTTTCTTTCTTCCGAAAGATCGGCAGGGAAGACCGCGCCCGCGATCCTCTCCTGCTCGATCAGGACAGCCTGTTTTCTGACGATGTCTGCCAGCTTTTCTGTTACGCCGCACATCATGTCGACGACTTCCAGCAGGCTTCCGGTTCCGCCTTCATACGGTTCCTTCACTTCGCCCATGTCTGCCCCTCCTTACTGTTCTTCGCTCTCTTTGATCAGATCTTCGCATCCACTTTCGATCAGGATCTGTTCGACCTTATCTTTCAGAAGGCGCGGCACTCTTTTGTACAGTGCAATCGCTTCTTCTTTTGTTTCCGCATACATGATCTTCTGCGCCCATAACATAGCCATCATCGTTTCATCCTCCTTCCCGAATAAAATTTTGTATATTGAATGCCTAACAAAATTAAGCATATACAAGCTCCGACATTTCCAGCAGACAGGATTCCAGCATTTCATTCTTTTCCTGAAGTTTCTGAATTTCAACGGTCATTTCTGCCCGCGTCATTCCCCCACTTTCCGGATCCGGTTCATCATCTTTCATGTCTTCGTCTTTTCCAGCCTGATCAGTCTTCCCGTACTCCCAGTATTTTTCAAAGTCATCTTCGATCTGTTTTGTCGTGATCGTGCTGTCCGCCGGAAGTTCAAACACTACTTCATCAAAACGGTACATCTTCCGATCCTTTGCGTCTTCCTGACGGTATTCCTTGATATTGTCCGCCATCCTGACGGTCATTGCGCCACCCGGAAGATTTTCCATCATTACCTTTTCTGGCTTCTGATCTGCATCTACGTTCAAGTAAATCATGCAATTCCTCCATTCTTTTCTGATATTCCAGTTGTCCATAGAATCCATTTACGCGATGCGCCACCTGAAGCAGTTCTTCCGTGTGGTATCTTTCTTGTAAATGGAATGAATCAGATTGTTCAATATAGCTGTTATACGATATTATCTTCTGCGCCCGTTCACGGCGCAGTGTTCCATCACGCTTCAGTTCTCTATATCCACGGATCAGCTGTCGTCTTGCCCTTTTGAATACGCGCCGCCGGATCGTGATGTGTGTTCTGCTGATTCTGTATCCTGCCATGTCCAGCATCGGTACGCCCCTTTGCCCCGGACGCGGCAGGTTCCGCCTTCGCTTTTCTTCTTCAATCGGCAACAGCTTGATAATTCCTGTCGTTTCTTTTATTTGCAAGTGCTGATTCTTTGTCATCCACTTGTCCAATGCTTTCACTGCCCGCTGTTCTCCTTTTATGGATCCGGATCCTATCGAAAAATCATCCATAAATGTTCCGCAGCGTATAACATACGGTATCTTTTTCCCTCTTCGCGTCGATCCCAGTGTATACAGATAGCGGATCGCATACGACATCACAAAATTAAAGAGCCATGCATCAAGATACCCGCCGATGATCAGATGTCCGCCCGGTGCGACGCTCTTTAAATATTTCAGCAGTCCGATCGCATATCTTGCTTTCGGGATTTCCATCATCACCAGATCTATACATACATCATATTGAAGTGAAGCATATGCATGTACAACATCTGTTTTTCTCACGTATTCTATTCCCAGCGATTCCTTCAGGAAATAACGCAACATCTGATCTTTCAGCATTGTCTGCCCGTGTCCCGGAATGCTTGCGTGTTGCGTCGGAAGTAATCGTGCCTGAATCAATGGTTCTATCATCAGTTTCGTAATATGACCGATCAGCTGATGCATAATACACAGCAGTGCAATGTCCCTGATCTTTCCCGTCATTCCATCCGGACGCTGCCGGATCGTCACTGGTTCCATATCGTCCGGTTCTATTCCGCGATCGACCAGATCTTCCACAATCCCAAGCATTGCCAAGCCAATCGCTTCAACAGCTTCATTTTTGTACTTCCACGATCCGGATAAATCATCTATTTTTATATCGTCGCGTGGAATTCCTGCATACTTTTCGATAAACGTCAGTACATCGTTTCTTCTCCATTTTCCTTTGAAGCATTCGACAACTGCCTGTTCGCACAGCTGTCTGCTTAACTTTTTATATCTCTTTTTATGTGCCATCTTATTTTTACTTTATGTGTGAAGCGGCTTTCGGTTACGGCAGATCCTTGAATCAGGAACCGTCTTATTACTACTTGCCGCACGCATAACCCACGGTTATACATGCCAGTTTCCCGGCTTCCGGTTTTACTGATTTTCGCTTATGCGCGGATATACAGACGCATTTCAGCAAGTTTTCACCTGCCTTCATAAATACATAAATTCGCGGACGACTGTTCCAGTTCGAGTTACCCGGCGCATTGTTGCCATTCTCCGCAGCCAGACCAGCATTCCCGCCATTGTTCAAGTTCGCAAAACGCCACGGACAGCGAACCCCGGCGGAGTTGGTACCGTAGAAAGCCGATCCCGCGCCTGCATACCCTTTTTATTTTCTTTTCCTGTTAGGCGTGTATGAGTGGTCTTGCCCCTCTGGTCTGCTTACGCAGACCATTCACCCCGCTTTTTACCCGCGCCACAAAGCCGCGGACGACCGTACCAGGCCGAGGTACCCGGCGCACTGCCGCCAGCCTCCGCAGCCAGACCAGCAAGCCCGCCAGCGTACAAGGCCGCAAAACGCCACGGACAGCGAACCCCGGCGGAGCCGGTACCGTAGAAAGCCGATTTAAAATAAGTCGTCGAAGATCCGCCGATCAACTTCGGAAACAACACACCCAGCTTTGACTTGATAAATGCTTTCACATAGTTCCATCCGGACGGCATACCGGAATATACAATGCCTGTATCTTCGTAGTCCGCTGTGATTGATCCCGACAGTTTCTGACTGTCGCGGCACTGATACACAGTGTAATCAAACCCGCCCGCTTCATTTGCAGTCGTATCATACAGTGGATCCAGCCCGATCGTATACGATCCGTCCAGGACTTCCACGCCAGCAACACGAAGCGGCGTCTTTCCTGCTGTCAGGCTGAATGCGCATCCGTCTTTATGTCCCGGCAATGTTTCCGTTGCACCTGAATGCCACGGCATAGTTGAAATACATGTTGTTGCTGTCGTTGTGATCGTTCCGCTGATGTCAAGATTGATCGCAGTATATTCTGTTCCGTTGACTGTTACTTTTTCGATTGAAGATACTTTCACCAGATCCGCAAGGTTACGCATCCATGCGTTCCATCTATCTTTATTCGACTGTGCGCCCATATCTCCAACAGATACTGTGGATCCGACAACGAATCCTGCTGCCTGACTTGCAGACAGAAGAACCCTTTTCACATTTTCTTCCGGCAACGCCACCATGTACTGATAGTTGTAACTTGTGCATCCTTCAGCGACGTTTGAGTTTTCCAGATCAAAATGTCTTAACTGCCACATGCGAAGAATCCATCTTGTATCGCAGTCATTCCACAGTCCTTCATAAATTGTTTTCTGTCGTGCCTTCTGGATCCCTGCCGTTGCTGATGCGAAGTTATATGCCTTGATCCCTGCGCCGGATGTCAATGCACCTTTGCTGTCCAGACCACCGGGGAATGTTGCGTGCCATGTGATCGGTCGCTTTTTATTTTTTGGATCCACATCCCCCGCATCCGGATAATAGCCGGATCCCCTTGTTGTTCTGAATGAAATATAATCATATGCACCGTCATTCCATTCTTTAATCCATAATGCAAGCGCAAATGTATATACAGGTGCATCTTCGCCAGTGATGTCAAAACCGTCTTCACCTTCAAAATATGTGATGTTCATGGTTCCGTCTTCCAGTGACAGCGCGTTTGCTCTGATATACCATGTCATCGGATCTTCATCCGCCCAGTCTTCGACTGCTTCAGTATTTTCTGTACACAGCTGTGCTGCCGCTTTATCTGCCAGATCATCCATCGGTGTCATTTTTGTTATTCCTGATACTGACGGATCATAGCTTCGCAGTGTATACGTCTTTCCATTCCATGCCTGCGCTGCTGCTGTTGCAAACCTTGAAAGCAATTTATACTTGTCTGTTTCTCCTGCTGCCAGTGCACGCGGATACCATGACCAGAAAACCCGTGTTGTATTTGTTCCGTCAAGTAATTGTCTGCACGCAGCGTCAAGTGCTTCCGCCGAATTCTGTCCGCCATTCAGCGCGATCGCTTCCAGTGCCGCCGCCATTCTCTCATGCTGTGCATAAGACGGAAATGATAAATCAATTCCTTCCATTTTTCTTTTCCTCCTGTTTACTCTTTGATCGGTGTTAATGCCAGATGTGGGATTCCCCGTTCTGTATAAATTGCGTATGCATATTTGATATTCGCATCTTGATCCAACATATATGACGCTTCATTGATCTGCCCCGCAATTTTTACAGCTTCATTTGCCTTGTCCAGAACTTCTTTTGCCTGTTTCTGTCTTTCCTGTTCTGCTGCGACGCGATCGTTTTCTGCTGACACTCTGCTTTTTTCCGCGTTCACGCGACCTGTTTCCGCCTGCACTCTGGCTTCTTCTGCCTTCGTGCGACCTGCTTCTGCCTGCGCTCTGGCTTCTTCTACTTTCACGCGATCTGTTTCTGCCTGCACTCTGGCTTCTTCTGCCTTCACACGTTTCGTTTCCTGATCAGCATACTGTTTCATTGTCTTATCGAAGATAGAAAGTTCATCGCCCGAAACGATCGCGTCTTCATCTTTCACCTTTGCTTCGATCTCTATTTCAAAAGTGACCGATGTTACCACCTGCATCAGATCTGAAGATTTCACTTCCACTTCACACAATGCCGTTCCCGCTGCTGCCAGTGCCTGACTGTCCAATTCCACCATCACAACATTGTCCGTGAATTCACACGGCGTATATACCCTGTGTCTATCCGGTTTTCTGATGAACGCTGTGACGCTGGATCCCGTCGGAATCGTGTATGGCTCCCCATGATCCAGCAGTATGGTTTCGACATATCTTGTCGCCCGATCCCCTTGCTTTGCAGACACCATATACTGTTTTGTTCCGCCTGACATTTCGATTTCAATCCGCTGAATTACTTTTCCAAGTGCCACTGTCTTCCCTCCTTTCTATAACCCGAGTTTGTTCAGGATCTGCTGCATTGTCACTTCGGATCCATCTGATTTTATGAATTTCACCCCATGCCTGAATATCGCATCAAACGTAAAATCCACTGCGTTTTCCACGGTCGCCTTCGATCCAAAAGCCACACCGCGCCCACCATGCAAAAAATGCATTGCATATACCGCTGTTGATACGAAGTCAATGACGGTCACTGTATTGAATGTATCTTTCAGCACATAACGAACATCATATGAAAATTCTGTATTCAGATCCCCACCGCAAACAGTTGTTGCTTCCCCGATCGGAAGCTCTTTTGCTGCTGACGTATATGCACCCTGACTTGAAAGTTTATACTGCATCTGAAGTGTCGCTTTATTCTTTCCGTTGCAAGTTGAATATGTGCTATCTGTCGTCGCTAAAAAATATATGCCTTCATTTTCCAGCGTTCCATCCTGCCCGCACCTCATAGAATCTACCTGAATCGTCGGCGGATTATATTCCACGACTGTCACTTTTGCAGTTTTTTCTGCCGTCCGTCCCCTTGTATCACGGATCTTCACTGTCACGTCCATGATCCCGTAGTCTTCCAACGTATATGACTGCGGCAATGCAGAAGGCGTTCCATAATATGTCCTGTCATTCAGTTCCATATTGACTGATACAATATCAGCACCGTATGACTTTGTAATGTTCGCTGCGGTAATGGCTATATTGCTGTTGTGTTCCACGAACATCCCCCACGCCGCAGGGACGCGCCCTTTTGTATCTGCGATTGATATAGATTTGATCACCGGAACACAATCATCCGGGACTGTCGCCCTCACCGCGGTATCCCTTGATTGATATACCCGCGATCCAAACAGCACCTGAACCGAAAGTGTGCAGGATCCCGCTGTACTGTTTTTTATCTCTTCATTCCAGCTTTTCGGTATAGTATAGCTTGTATTGATCTTTGTCGCCCCGGACGTTTTTTTGTCCAGCGTATACGACTTTGATCCAATCGCCCACTTGAATCTGTACGTTGCATCAGATGACAGTTTCACAGAAAACAGTGAATCTTCATTTGCATTTTCTATATTGATAGGAACTGCCGTCTTTCCATCAATCTCAAATTCCGAAGCCCCCGGATCAAATCCATATGGTGCAAATGATCCCAGATCGTAAAATGAAAAGGTCATTTCTGTTCCTTCTTGTGTCGGATTCTGACCGTATACAATTTTGAAGAATGGTTTTCTGATCGTCAGCTTTGTTCCAATATTCAGTGTTGCTTTTTTTACCCATGTTCCTTGTGCTACGATGGTATTTAATGTAAAGTAGGAATTCACAGTCCATCTGTATTGTTTTCCATCAATGATCATGACCGATGGCATATCTTCTTTTTTTACGCCCAGCAGCCAGTCGTCTTCATTTTGCGTGAACGTTACGGATGTGATTGTTGTCACATCTCCGCTGACGTTCCCGGTGAAGACAGCCTTTGCATATATACTTGTGACTGGTACTTCTCTTCTTGTCGTACTCATACTTTTACTACCTCGAATATTCCATCATCGTCGATCAGCTGTCTGTATTCCTGCTTCCTTTTTTGCCTTCTGGCGCTCTGTGTTTCTGTTTCTTCCACCTGCTCCGCTTCTCTCCATTTCACGCCCATCCCGTACTGTGTGGATATGAAATCAAAGTATCCGCCGTCGTCTGCTGCTCCGACTGACCATCTTCGCACTGCTTCGACATTTTCAATGTGCAGCTTGTTGTACTGCACATATGCCACCGGAACACCTTCCTGTCTGAATTCCAGTCTTTTGTTAGATAGCAATGTTGAAAACGGCAACACCCCGCCATCCTGTTTTTTTCCGATTTCCATTCCATCATCCGTGTAATGGAAATATGTTTCATTCTCTTTTCTGAATTCTTCCAGTTCGTCGCCCTGCGATGTCACAGTTTCTTCGACCGACTTAATAGACATATCAAATGAATTTGCATTCTGATTCAGCGCTGTTGAATATTCATTTGTCATTCTTTCAATGGTCTTTTCATTCAGCTGTGAAGCATAGTCTTTCGCTTCCTGTTCTGTTGCATAGGTCAGATCCCTTTGTTCTGTTCTGACCTGTTGAACCGATGTCATAATCCCGCTTTCCGAAGATTTAATTGCAGCCTGTGCCTGTTCAATTGTCCAGTATCCTTCATTCAGCGTTTTCTTTGTCCTTGCCTGTGCCTGATCCACTGCATCGGACTTCATTTTTTCCTCTGTTTCTTCCTGAAGCTGTGCAAAACTCTTTGTCACATTAGAAAGTTCACAGGTGTTTTTATCCGGATGCTGCGGATATTCTGTCATCTTCACGATCCGCTGCTTTTCTTTTGTAGCTTCCGTTTTTGAAATCAGATGCACTGTATCACCGATGTCATATTCCAGAATGCTGTATTCTTTTTTCTGCGATGCCAGATCCGCAACGTCAGCAGTATATGCTGTATACGGTTTCGATGCTGTGTCCAGCTTCGCAGTCGCATCTTCAATCAGATTTTCAGTGATGGTGTATCGTTCATCTTTCCAATAGCGTGGAATCACTTTATCTGAATACTGATGATTGTCAATATACGGAACCCCCAGCATAATTTCCGGTGTGATCCCATCTTTTCCCACTGGATAAATTCTTGTGTAGAAATCATATGTATCTGATTTCAGTGTCAACTTCCGCAGGTTTAATCCTTCTATGAAATACGCTCCGCGATCCATTCCGATTGCTTCATATAGGTCTATTCTCTTCTGGATGCTGTCGATCCTACATTCGCATCTGTATGTATCCATAACCTCCTGAAGTACATCCCAAGCATTGCACGTTTCATCAATGCTGACTGTTCTTCGCTTTGTTACTGTGCAAATTCCAACCGTCCAACCCGTTCCATCAAAAGCGAATTCCAAGCAGGCACGCGCCGTCTGTGTTACACTTTCAAATCCATACAGAAATTCCTGTGATTCCAGTTCTTCTATATTCAGCTGCGCTACATAACTGTTTTTATTTTCTCCTGTACTTATTTCCTTCAGAACATATTCATCATCTTTTGTCCTGATATAATATTCAGCCCGCAGATTTTCAATTTCTGATCCTGTTTTCGGATAACTGAATGAAATCTGCTTATCTCCGGATGATAATGTTTTTTCAATTTTCAGATCATCCGGATCATTTATTCCTGCAATTCTCCTGTGCTGATCATCATATATCTGAAGCATATATCATCCCCCTTTATAACCACATCGGGGAATACCTGACTGTCACCCTTGCGCCATTCGTTGAAAACGTAAGGTCATTTCTTCCCGTTTGCAGTTTAGGGAACGCCCACAGATCCACGGATCCGAAAGCGTTATCCCCTTCCTTTGTTATTTTTCCGGTCTTCCCGTTAATCACAATCGTTTCGCCATTCATCAGGTTTTCAATAGTGTACGGTTCCCCGTTTAGTGTTATCTTATAGTTTGTCAGATCCGCTTTTGCTGTCACTTCAATAATACAAGGTGTATCCCGGCTTCCTTCTGCGTACAGCTTTCCTTCCAGTTTCTGATCAAATAGCCCTTCCGCTTCATCGTCAAAAAAGAATCCATCAAATTCTAATGTCAGAATTCTTTTTTCCTTTTCAAGCGTTTTTTCGTAATCATCGTCAGTCAGAAAACCTTTGTATTTTCCTTTGAATCCTCTGATTTCTTCCATAATGCAGGACGACCTGAAATTCTGCATAAAAGATGACATTGTTCTTTCCAGTGTCGCCCTGTTCTTTCCCCTGAAGTATATGGTCATTGTCATAGAACCCAGTGGAATATCTGTGTCGTACTCTGTCGGAAGAAGTGCTTTTGACATCATTTCATAGTTTGCCGTCATTTTCGGGGGCTTTGTTTCTGCCGTCAGCAATGTCGCCCCGTATCTTCTGACGTCAATCCCGTTTATGATCATGCTTTACCTCCTCCGTTTTATTTCATCTGTGAATTTTTCTTCCACTTTTGAATATACTTTCGTTGCCACGACTTCACCGTCCATTGTTACATAGACATATACCGTTGTTCCTGTCATAATTGCATCCAGCTTTTTATCCAACATGTCGCCCAGCCTGTCATAGAACTGTTTTAATGGAAGTATTGCTTCTGCTCCCGCTTCTCCTCCTGCCAGCAATGTGTCGCCTGCTGCACCGAATGCGGTCGGTTTCGTCATGATACCGCCGTTCTTATACCAGCTAATGCCGAAATGCGGAACTGATGGCGGATTCAAACTGAATGATCCGCTGATATACGGATGCGGCAGTTTCAAATGCGGTAATGACCAGCTGAAGTTGAATTTTGATCGGATCGCACTGATCGCATTTCCTACCGCAGTTTTTGCAGCATTGATCGGTGTTGTGATCGCTGTCTTGATTGCATTCCATGTTGAAGACGTTGCTGATTTCACGCTATTCCATACAGAACTTATCGTTGACTTAATCCCGTTAATCGCAGATGTCACTGCTGACTTTGCGGCATTGATCGGTGTTGTCACCGCAGTTTTCACTGCATTCCATGCCGTCGTTGTTCCTGTTTTGATCGCATTCCAGATTGTTGTCACTGTTGTCTTTACTGCGTTGAATACAGTCTGCACCGTCGTTTTGATCGCATTTACGACAGTCTGCACCGCCGTTTTGATCGCATTCCAAACTGTTGTGATGACTGTTTTTATTCCATTCATTACAGGCGTGATCACGCTGTTTTTCATGAAATTCCATGCCGTCTGTACCGCGGACTTTATTACATTTATCACTGTCGTGAATGTCGTTTTAATGGTGTTCCATACCGTCGTGATCGTTGTGCTGATCGCATTCATCACTGGTGTGATCACATTATCCTTCATGAAATTCCATGCCGTCTGTACCGCAGACTTTATTGCATTTATCACTGTCGTGAATGTCGTCTGAATCGCATTCCATACCGTCGTGATCGTTGTGCTGATCGCATTCATCACTGGCGTGATGATATTATCTTTCACAAAATTGATTGCTGTCTGTACCGCGCTTTTGATTGTTTCCCATACGCTTATGATCGTATCTCGACAATTTTCCCAGATAAACCGGAACGGTACGGTTATCAATTCAAATGCCGCTTTGATAACTTCCACTATGAACATGATTGCAACCTGAACCACATTCTTTATTGTTTCCCACACATTAGACACGACATCTTTCGCAGCATTAAAGATTGTGCTGATCGTATCGTGTACGGTCGTGCAGAACGCCGTCACGTTTGTAACAATTCCATTACACACCGTTGTGCAGAATGTTGAAATCCCATTCCAGATTCCTTCAAAAAACGAAGATATTCCGTTCCAGATTCCTTCAAAAAAGGTTTTCACTCCATTCCAGACAGTTTCCCAGTTAGTTCCAAACCATCCAAGAAAAACATCTGCTACGCCTTTGACTGCTCCGATTATTGTTGAAAAATATTCTTTCAGACCATCCCAGACGCTTAAAAAAATTCCTTTTACAGCTTCCCACGCACCAGACCAGTCGCCACTGAATACAGCAGAAAATACATCCCATATTCCAAGAATGACATTGAAAGCTGTTTGTAATGCGATTGCTATCGTATTGAAAGCAGCTTCCAACACTGGTGCAAGTAAATTACAGAATCCGTCCCAGATTGTTTTTATTGCTGACGTCACATCGCTGAATGTAATTCCCAACGCCGACAGTCTTTCACTGATTCCTGCTGCAAATGTCGTAAAGGCATCTTTGATCTTCTGCCAGATCGCCGTGATCGTATTTCTGAAATCTTCATTCGTATTCCATAAGTGAATAATAACCGCCGTAATTGCTGCAATCGCTCCCACTACAATCGCCGCTGGTGATGTAATCAATCCCAGTGCTTTCGTGAATACTCCTGAAAATCCGCCTGCTTTTACAAGTCCGGCTGACAGCGTTCCAAGTGCGCGTGATACATTTGCGCTGAACGTGATCACTTTTCCCAATCCCATCAGCATCGGTGCAAGTGCTGCCACAAACATTCCGATGCGAAGAATTGTTTCTTTTTGTCCTTCGTCCATTGCATTCAGCTTGTCCACAAAGTTCTGAACATGCGTCACAATATCACGGATTTTTGGCATCAGAATTTCCCCGAAGCTGATAGCAAGTTCCTGAAGCTGTGACATCAGGATCGTGATCTGTCCCTGAAGATTGTCATTCATTGTGTTTGCCATCTTTTCAGATGATCCATCGCAGTTGTCGATCGCTCCTGCCAGCTTCTCAAAATCTTTATCTGATCCGTTTATGATCGCCAGCATTCCGGACATTGCATTCTTTCCGAATAATGCCGCTGCTGCCTGTGCCTGTTCCGCTTCTGACAGTCCACCCAGCTTCTGCCGCAGCTGTTCCATCAGTTCACGCAGCGAAAGCATCTTACCGGAACTATCTGTCAATGATATTCCATACTTATCCATCGCAGCCGCGACAGTGTCTGTTGGTTTCGCAAGGTTCGTGATGGCTCCTCGCAAAGATGTTCCCGCCTGGCTGGACTTGATACCTGCGCTTGCCATCAATCCGATCGCAAGCGCAGCATCTTCTGCTGTGTATCCTAACGATCCGAGAACCGGGGCTGCGTATTTAAATGTTTCACCCATCATCGACACGTTGGTATTTGCATTCGATGATGCTGCCGCCAAAATATCAGAAAAATGACTGGAATCTTTTGCCGAAAGTCCGAAGGCGGTCAGGGCATCCGTTACGATGTCGGATGTCGATGCAAGATCTTCTCCTGATGCTGCCGCAAGATTCATGATGCCCTCCAAGCCGTCCATCATGTCCTGCGTCTTCCATCCAGCCATCGCCATATACTGCATCCCCTGTGCAGCTTCTGATGCGCTGAACTTTGTTTTTGCGCCCATTTCACGGGCTTTTCCTCGCAGTTTATCAAGATCCGTTCCTGTTGCTCCGGAAATTGCTGATACTTTCGACATTTCACTGTCAAAATCCGCTGTCGTCTTAACAGCCGCAACTCCAAGCCCTGCAATACCGGTCGATAACGGAAGAAGTTTCTGCCCCACACTCGTTAATGTGCCGCCAACCTTTTCTGCTTTTGCTGCATATTCATCAAACGGCGCACGCGCAAGTTCTGCGTTCACATTTTTCAGTTCCGCTTCCATTTCAGTCAGCGCAGCTTTCGACTGATTCACTGCCGCTTCCTGCTTCGTGATCGCTGTTTCTGTTTTTGTGATCTGGCTTTCACTGGTAGACAGCTGCGAAGACAACTTTTCATATTCTGCCTTCAGCTTCTGTGTTTCTTCGCTGTCTTCGCCTGTCGCTTTCGCACTATCTTCATATGCTTTTTTTGCCGCTTCAACCTTTGTCTTCAGCTGATCGTGCGCTGTTTTTTGCAGTTCCAACTTCTGTTTTAAGTTGTCATACTGTTGTCCATTCTGTTGCACGATCCCCTTTTGAACATCTATCTTCGATGTCAGTTCGGTCACTCTTGCACGCAGGGCGTCCTGCGCGGATCCGCTTAACTTTGCTTGTGCCGCAGCCAGCGAATGCTGTGCCGTCAGGTTTTTCATCTCTGCTGCTGCCTGACGCATCGCCTGCTGATACTGCGACGTTTCTGCCCTAATCTCAATTAAGGTCTTAGCCATGTTTCGCGTTCCTTTCTTTACTTCTCATCGACCGTCCTAATCTCGAATGCCGCATGATCTAAAAGGCTCATGATGTCCGCTTCTATGCACTGCTGATATGAGTTTTTCATAAGATTGATACAGATCTTCACTATCCGATCCACATTTTCCCTGCATATCTTCCACAGGTTTTCACCCGGATCTTCATCGTTATATCCATTTTCTTCGTCATATGCGTCGAAAGCAGATTTTTCTTTCTGTATCTTTTCAGGATGTTCTGGATTAAGATCCAGAAATTTCTTCGTGATCACATCCTGCATCATGAAATGGATTTCTTTCACAGCTGACAATACATCTTCCGGATCGGCTTCTTCCACCTCCCGCTGTCTTGCTCCGAATACTGTCATTAAAATCTTCGTATTCGCTTCAAAAGCATCACTGATCGAATCACTGTCATTCCGTTCCATGATTTCCGTATATCTGCGATACATTTCCACTGAAATCGTCGTGCAGACATATTCTTTGTGTCCACACGACAAGATCAGTTCCGGCATCACTTGCCATTTGTAAAATTTTTCGCGAAGTCTTCCGTTCTTTTATCAACCTTTTCACCCACCGATACATCCATCAATGCAAATTCCATCACGATCGAATCCGGTGTCATTCCGGTTTCAGCATCCAGCATGTCATCTGTTGTGAACTGGTTTCCGTACATTTCAACAATAACGTCCATCATATCCATGAACTGCTGTCTTGTGTACAACGCCTGTTTCGCTTCTGTGTCCATAATGCTGTCGCGCACTTCCAGATAGCGCAAATATGCCATCGTGGACATCTTCTGCGGCATCGTATATTCTTTGTTGCCGATGATAATTGATCTTTTCTTTGTTTTAGCTGCTGCCATTTCTTTTCCCTCCTGTTTTATGCTGCATCCGGTTTTTCCTGAACTTTTGAAAACCAGTCTTTGATCGCTGCCGCTGCTTCTGTATGTTCCGTAAGAAGATTGCTTTCATCAACGCTGCATTCATATCTTCCATCCATCTGACGGGCATAAAAATCGCCCTTCAATGTTGCTGTCTGCGTTGTTTTTGTTTCCCCTTCTGTTTCGTAATTATCTTCAAATCCCTGACCGAATCTTCCACAGTACAGCCATTTGAATTCATACTTGCCATTCAGCTTCTTCGCGCGCCATCCAAGCGCAAGTTCTGGTGCTTTGTCATCCTTCGTCTTGATCAGGAATCCTTTTTCGTACAGATGCCCGAATACCTGTGACTTATCCTGTGGCGCCAAACTGTTCACTTCCAGTTCCACGCTTGTCCCTTTGTATGACATGTTTACATCTTCAACCGAATCATCACTGTAAATTTTTTCAGTTTCAAATTCATCGCTGATCTTTCCTGTGATCGCGCGTGCCAACTTTGACGGCGTTTCTGCCACGTATTCCGTTTCTGTATTCGTTGTAACTTTTGCGATATGAATATCTCTGAACGATACAGTCCTGCTTCGCACGATCTTTTCTTTTTCTGCTGCCATGTTTATTCCTCCATTTCCTCTGCTTCTTTCAAAATTAAAAATCGCATCGCATTGATAAAGATCCCCGTATCTGTTTCATTCTGATCATTTCCTTCCTGAAATAGAAATCCGTTTTCCTTCATCAGTTTTTTTATTCTTTTCACAAGTGCCTGCTGATCGCTCCTTGACCAGATATTCACTTGTATGCTTGCCGCTTCAATTTCACATTCATCATCTGAATGTGCATCTTCTGTGTCTTGTAGCTTCCACAGTGTCACATGAAGCCGTTTCAGGCTTTCGTCATACCATCCTTGCTGTACGATTGTTCCTTCATCTGAAATCGGCTTCAATGCTTCCGCCGCCAATCCAATAACATCCACTGTTTTATCCTCCCAGTTTTTCGTTCAATGCTTTCTGGTACTCTTGATCAGCTATCATGTGATATTCGCTTTCGCACTCCGATTTCGTATTATTCAGGAAGTCCCGTGGCGGCATTTTTGATGTCCCCCACTCCACAAACTTCATGTAAAACCAGTTTTGCGCGTCGCCATTCAATTCCCATCCGACTTCGCCTTTTTTGGTCGTTACCTTCTTAGGAATGTTGTCCCGCGCATGTCCCGGCGGTCTGTATCCATTCCGTCCTGACTTCGAATTGTCAGCAGATCTTGCCATGTGTGCCTTCATCTTCGGTTCTGTAATATCGGCGGATCTCTGAAATATTTTTTTATTGATCGCTCCGATTTCAGCACTTGACGACAGGGCTTCCACACCACGCTGTACTTCCTCAAATCCTTCAAATCGGAACGATATTTCCATCTCTATTTCCTCCTGTCAGTCGTGTCTGTTGGCTTTCAGTTGCACATACTGCTTGTCATTTTGTTTGAAATCCGTTGCATAAATGTCATATCTGTCGCCTTCAAATTCGATCAAGAAATCTTTTGCATGTACTTTAATCTCTTTTATACGTCTGCAATATCTCACTTCAAATACGATTGCATTTTCCAGTCTGACATCCAGTGCTTCATACAATTCCTGCCCGTAAAGGTTTCTGATCTCACACCATGCTTCATAAAACAGTGTCGGTTCTTTTTCCTGCTGCCGTCCGTTTTCCAGACTTTTGTTTCGCTTATAAAATTTGATCCTTGCTGTTGCCATGCTATCCCCTTAACGTTTCTTTCAGCATCATTGACTGAATCGCGTACCTGATGCGTTCCGTTGAATCAGATGTGATTTTCCCGTTGTTGTACATTCGATCCCTGTGATCGTATAATTCCTTCACATACGAACAGATCAGTATTTTCTGCCTATTTGTTGGCTTTTCCGGATCGAATGACGGAATCAGTTCCTTCATTTCATCGATGACAGCATCATGCATTAGTTCGATCATGCTGTCATCGTCTGTATAATCGACGCGCAGATACTGCTTTAATTCCTTTAGGCTCATATCATCACGCCCCTTTTTTGTTAGCCAGCCACAGCAACGCTGATTTCTCCTTTAACAACCGCAGTTTCATCGACAGGCTGAACGTCAAATCTGTCACGAACCTTGATTCCCGTCAGATCCTTCGCCCACAGATCTCCCGCTTCAGTAGAAAGTTCGATCGTCATTTTCTCACGGTCAAACAAGGTAACAGCTTCCTTCAGATCTCCCATGTATACCGGATATTTGTAACCAGTCACATCGTTTTTGTCAGATCCTGTTCCGCCTTTTAATACATTTGTGCTTTTCAGTGTCTTATTGCTCACAACCTTTACCGGATACTTGCCAAAAAGAAGTGTCTTTGTTGCATCTGTCGGATCCGGCTGCATGATGTACTTGCCATCCTTATCCTTCAGCTTGTCCATGTAGTTAAAGCCATCCTGATTCGTCAATACAATAGAACTTACTGCAATCGCCGGATCCAGCTTCACGTTGAATACATCTTTGAAATCATCAAAAGTCACAACCGCAACTTCTTTTCCTTTTGTGATTGTGTTAATCACATTCAGAATTGCAGCATTTCTTGTCGCTCTTGACTTCTTTGCGATCCACTTATTCAGATATGCAAGGATATTCGTAGCAGTGTCCTGAAGCAGTTCGCGTGTTGTCTTCAGAATTCCGCCTTTTTTCTTGATTGCATACTTAATCTGTTTTAAATTCGGTGTTTCCTCTTCATTAAATTCTTCACCTTCATCCACGTCGCCCCAAGGCGTGCTGTCTGCGTCAACCTCTATCACGCGTGATCCACTCTTTGTCGTCACTGGTTCAACATTGACATACTGTTCCAGATCGTTTTCTGTACGGCGCAGTTCGATGATGTCTGTGCTTACATCCTCCGGAACCGTAAACCCTCCGTCCTCGTCTTCGCCTTCTTTCATCATGTTTTTGAAGCTGTCCATGATCTCCTGATCTTCTTCCGGCATAGCACGCTTACGAAGTCCGCATACGATCCTGTTTACAAACGCTTTGCACACCTGCGCTTTGCTGTACTTTTTAGACTTCTGACCATCTTCAATTTCCTTCACCTTCCCATTGTGTAAAGAATCCTTGATACCATCATCATCGTCTTCTTCCATTTCCATCAGCATGTCGAATTCTTCCTGCATCTCACGAAGTTCCGCCATCTGATCCTTCATTTCCTGTGTTTTTCCCTGCCCCTGAAGACCTCTGATCGCATTTTTCTTGTCATTGATCTTCTTCAACAATGCCCTTGCTTCTTTGCTCATTCTGTTTTCCTCCTTAGATTCCGAAAAGTTCCATTTCTTCGATGATTGCTTCTTCTTCGGCTGTAATCTTCGCCGTCACATCATCTGCGCTTTGTGTTTTAATGCCTTCTGGTGCTTTTTTGAAATTCTCCATCATCCAGCCAACACAGGCGGCGACCGCTGGACGTTCTTCGATCTGCACATCGAAGATTTCCTTTGCTTCCTCTGCCGTCATCCATGTTTCGGCATTGATCAGATCTGTGACTTGTTCTTCTGTCACGCCTTCTTTCACTCGTCCCATATATATGTCCGTGATGCTTTTCTGACATTTATCCAGTTCACTGATCAGCCGCTGAAAATCATCCGCATTTCCATATGCCCATGACAGCGGTTTGTGAATCATGATCTGCGCTCCCGATGACATTACAATCGAATCACAAGCCATCAGGATCACGGATGCGATCGACGCAGCCATTCCGTCCACGATGCCTGTTTTATGTCCGGTATGCCGTGATAAAATGCTGTGAATCGCTATCCCGGCAAATACATCACCGCCGCCGCTATTGATATACACCGTCAGTTCTGCCCCCGGTTCAATCTGATTCATAAAGTCTGATATGTCCTGTGGGCATGTATCTTCATCGCACCACGCTTCCCATGTTGAAGAAACGATGTCGCCGTATATATACAGATCTGCTGCATTATTCGATACATTTCTAAATTCCATAAACCCAGTGTTTTCAATCTTCTTTGTTTTTGGATTTCTCCGTGAAAAATTGAATTTATTCTTCATCGCTTTCCCCTCCTTCCTGCGATTCTTTTTCATCAGGTTCTGTTCCGGTCGTGTCTGCCCGATCCCCTTCTTCCGGATCCTCCTGCGTTTTCTGATCCGTTTTCGGCTGTATAGGAAGCACACTTTGCCGCTGTGCATTTCCCGCTTTTTCGTACTGTTTTCCAACTTCTGTGATCGGAATATAATTTCCGTTCACGATCAGCTGATCACCGCCTTCTACATCTGTCAGATCCAGTTTTCGTCGGCATTCATTCACTTTTTGAATTCCGTTCTGGACACCTGTTGCGAAAATCTCCATCTGTGTCTTGCTGTCAGTTCTTAGCAGAACTTTTTCATTCAGTTTGTAATATTTTCCTTCGCTGAAGGCTTCTTCATCTGTCAATAACTTATAATTGACCTCTTCTTCGTACTGCTTTAATACAAAAAGCATCGTGTCTGTCAGGAATGACAACTGCTGCATTTCGCTGTTGCTGTACGAAGATTTTGTGTAATCATTGATCTGATTCGGCTTGATTCCGAATGCAGCTGCGATCTGAAGTGCTGAATATTTCTTTAGTTCGATGAACTGACTGTCTGAAAGTTTAATATCCAGCGGCGTCAGCTTCATCCCAAGCGGAACCGGAATGATTTTTCCTGCATTTTTTGCGCCTGATCCGAATTCTTCAAATGCCTGCACCAGTTTTTCTTTTAAATCTTTGTTCAGATCTCCTGTGTATTCCAGTGTTGCTTTCCCAGTCAGTCCGCTTTCATATAAGCTGTTCAGATAGTCCTGTGATGCCGCTGCGCCCTCCACAGTCGTCTTCAATATCGCCTGCACAGGAAGCCCCGTAATACCATCCAAGCTGTGTGATGTCTTGAAATGCAGAACTTCATCTGTCCCGAACACATATTGCTGCCCGCTGTATTTATCATTGTAGACGTACCAGATCTTTCCTCTTCCTCCGAAGTATCCTTCATCATCCACTACGATCTGCACGCAGTTTGACGGCATAATCCACAAGTCCATGACTTTGTATTCTCCGCCGTATTTTTTTCTTTTGAACTTCGACCTGACATATACATACGCATTTCCGAAGTGATTTCGGTTCATTTCCACGGCATTCCAGAAAGCTGTGGGCGTCATAAACGGATTCGGTCTGTTTTTCAGCAGTTTCGCAACATCCGACAGTTCTGGTTCAATGATCCCTTTTTCAGTTTTTTGATAATATTTCCACGGTATTTTTGCCAGCGTTTCAGACATCATTTTCAAACATGTGAAGTACGTTACTTCCGCCATCACATCCTTGTTTTTTCTTTTCACACCAAGCCATTCAAGAAATGATTCTTCCTTCATCGCTGGTGATGTTTCCACGGTGAAGTTCATTTTTTTTGCAATCCATCCTTTGAACTTCTGCCATACATTCAACCCGCATCACCCCCTCGCCTGTTTTTTCTTACTTGCTTCATATAGTTTCAGCCATTCTTCGACCGATTCTGCTGTATTCTGTTTCACTTCGCCTTTCATTGCAGCTGTCCATGCGTCAATGATCGCATCTATCACGTCGATTCGTTCTGTCTGATACTCTTTGTCGATCTTGATTTCTCCGAAACTGTTGGAAGTTGTCTTTGCATTCGCGATCGACCATTTGATCATCGCATTTCCATCGTGTTCCACATTTCCTGATTCAATTTCAAGTCTGAAGTCAACCGTTGCATCATTCAGTGCCTTTGCTGACTGTGTTACAGCCACGCTGTCGAATCCCAATGCTTCCAGATCCGTCAAGAAAGCTGACGCATTATGCGGATCGTAAAGAATAAATTGCACATCCAGTTCATAATCGGTGATGATTTTTTCCAAGTAGGTTAAAATATACCGATAGTCAGTTTTTACCCCGCCCATCGTTTCTGTTACCGTCACAAGTCCGTCGCGGATCCATAAGTCATATTCCGTCCGGTCTGTTTTGATATGTTCTTCAACCCTTCTTTTCGGTATGAAACTGTGTGCATGAACAAAATATTTTCTGACATCATCTTTCAAGAACGGAAATACGATCGCCAGTGATGTCAAATCTCCACCAGCAGAAAGATCCAGCCCCACATAGCACTTCTGTCCCCGAAAATCCTCTAGTGTCTTCTTTGTCGCGCCATTTTGCCACAATTCCATGTCTTTCAGATAGACATCATTCGTCCATTGAATCCACATGTTCAGCTGTTTCACAATGAAATCGCGCAAACTGGATCCGCCCATTTCTTTCGCTGTTTCAGCAATCGGAACCATGTTTTCAAGTGCTTCCAGATCATATTGCAGGATCGGATTCGCCTTGATCCAGTTCTTCGGCGTCCACATGTCGTCTGTTTCATCCATTTGTGCTATGTATACAAACTGTGAATCATTGTGTGCAATGCCTTTCAGTACCTTCACGCAATATTCATACAGCGCATAGCATGGTGACTTCAGATCGAACCCTGCTGTCGTGATCACGCTGATCAACGCAGATTTCATCTTCTTGATTCCGCCTTCCAGAAGTTTGTACATCTGGTCATTTTTGTGTGCATGGTATTCATCAACAATTCCGAGATACGGGCGGAATCCGTCGATTGACTTCGTATCTCCTGAAAGTGCCTTTATTTTGCTATGCGTCAGCAAACAATCTATTGTGCTGTTGTGTTCGTGTACATTGAAACATTCATCCAGATCAGGATCCGACCGGATAAACTTCACAATTTCATTGAATACGATCAGCGACTGATCTTTTTTCGTTGCTGTGCAGTATATCTGACCGTATTTGTACTTCTCAAAATTTCCGTAATATGCAGCCAGAATTCCATTCAGAAAAGATTTGCCGTTCTGTCTTCCAAGTTGCACATATGATGTTCGGAATCTTCTGTGTCCGCCTGTTTTTGTCCGCCATCCGTTCAGATTTCCGAGAATAAAACACTGGAATGCGTAACATTCGACCTGTTCTTCCTCTTCGCCTTCTGCGATGGTCAATGTTTCAGCGAATTCAATGATTCTTTCCGCCTGCTCCACATCAAAATAGTATTTATATGGCGCAGCCTTTGACTTTTCGATGTCGTCCAGATGACGCTTGCAGGCAAGTTTTACCAGATCCCCGGCAATTATTTTTCCCGCAAGGACATCCGCAGCGTACTGTGTCGTTCTGTCCTGCATCGCATCATCACGCAAACTTGTCTTTAAATTTGTTTGTCTTCGGTGCTTCCGGTGCTTTTGGAATAATCAGGCGGCATCTTGACGATACTGTCAGTCCAAAATCTGCTGCACCCTGTCGGCACTGTTTGAAATACCTGTCCTGAATGATCGCCAGACGTTCCACCTGACTGTTCACAACCTCATGTTCTGCCATGATCGGATAGCCTTCTGCATCTTTTTTTCCTGTGTCGTATGCCGCAGTTACCATCAGTGGCTGCTTTGCGATCGTTTCTGTCACTTCTCTGTATTTCTCCTGCGCGATCACTAACCGCGCCAGTGCTTCCACGTCCAAGTTTGAAATCAGGTCGATCGCCCGCAGTTCTTTCACCGTTTTTCTGAATGCCTTTTTCTGCGTAGCTGTCAGGTATGACGGCGGCGTCACTCTGTCCGACGGTGCTTTCACTTCCGTCTGTTCTCTTTCTGCGATCTCTGCCTTTGTCAGATGTTTCTTCCCTTTTGCTTGTACCAGCGCGATCGGCTGTCGTTGTCCTGCCATTATATCGACCTCCTTTCCCGCTGCTTTTCCTTGCGGATTGTGTCAGAATCTGACACATGACCGTTTGCCCTTATATCTGAAATTTCCGTGGGGAGTTTTCTCCACAGAATAGAGGGGGCGCGACTAATCCAGCCTGGTCAAAACTTTTTCGATACCCCCTACCCCTTTCCAGTGCTGCTGGATAATGTTCCGTAGCAACTCCTGTGTCTGTCTTTTCGTTGC
>OOAC01000826.1_pt1 | contig 24621 bp, 27 predicted proteins | sample 1671041 | NCBI WGS metagenome assembly OOAC01 (sample SAMN06348116, study PRJEB24527) | human gut metagenome | biome: human gut; feature: ankylosing spondylitis patient; material: feces | host: Homo sapiens | place: China | collected 2015-10 | reverse complement strand
TCTTAATGTAAGCTACCAGCCGGAATCGAACCGGCGACCTTCTCATTACGAGTGATTTTTTTATATATCTAAAAGCCGCTTAAATGCTGGATTCTTATTTTATCTGACTACCATTTGACTACCAACATATTTATTGCGGCAATCTCAAAATCATACCGGCATAAAGTCCGCTTTCAAGCGTCATACCGTTATATGCTGCAAGTTCTGCTGCCCTGTTTCCGTCGCCTAAGTAATCATTTGCAATCTGCCAGAAAGAACCACCCGGCTCTACTGTAGCTGTTCTTTCTTCCTGTCTTACAGGTTCACTTTCAGCTGGCTGTGCAGAATCTGCTGCAACTACATCACTAATATATACTCTTGCATATACATCATTATCAAACATAAGAACCACAGTTCCATCTGCAATGTCTTCTGCTCTGTATATTCTATCATATATCTTTAATGCTGTGTCATTAATATCTACATTTCCTGTAAATCTTACACCGTCGCCGTTTTTTATAGCATTGTCATTTCCGGAAGCTGCAGAGCCAATAACTTCAACATCTGACTCTCTTACTACCGCAAATACAACTCCGTCATGTGTAAGCCTCATAGTCTCTCCGTTGTAGTCCTCGACATCATAGCCCTCTTCATTATGCCATGCTGTGATGTATGTGCCGTAAATATCTGTATCGCCTATAAATCTTACCTTAACACCATTGTATTTATTTGTGTCAATGTTGTTATCAGGTGTTTCGTTATCAGATGTATCAACATCTGTCTGCTCCGGAGCAACAGTAAAATCGTAATCCTTATAAGCAAAGTTCTGATCCACTGCCTGACCTGCAACATATACGTCTCTGATAAAGTTATCAGAGCCACCGCCATACTGCCAGATATCAATATCCACACCGATTTCTGGTTTCTCTGCTGTATATGATGCACACCATACGTCATTGCCGGCTTCCTTGATTGCCTTGACATCAATCAGATTAATCAACGGACTTGCAGAAGCATATACGCCTGCATCATAACCGGCTTCTTTTATAACTTCACAGAATCTGTTAATAATCTCTGTAAGATTATCAGCATCAAGAGCTTCGCCCTCCACGTCGACAAACACAGGAAGCTGTAACTTCATCCCCTCGACAAGTGAAAGGCAGTGGCGTGCCTGTTCTGCCGCCTCTTCTGTAGATGATGCATCTAAGAGATAGTAAACACCTCTTGCAATTCCAAGTCTCGCACATTCAGCGTAGTTTCTCCTGTACGTAGAATCATAGTACATGCCGATATTCTTATCGTCTGCTCCGCCGCATCTGAAGATTGCAAATCTTACGCCCTCTCTTAATGCCTGTTCAAAATCATACATTCCCTGCCATCTTGATATATCTATTCCAAATTTCATAATTTATTTATCCTCACTTTCATTTATTGCGGCTTTCTTCTCCACCTGTGTTTTTAAATTCCTTACAATAGGCTGTAAAAATGGTGGAAGCGTCACGCCTATATCGTTTATATTTTCAAGGATGCTTATAATCTCATTGCAAATCAGCCAGATTGCCACTATACACGCCACTAAAAAGTTAAACGGCTGAACTATACCAACGCTTGTAGAAGCATATGCAAGTAAACTGTCTATGATAACTCCAACCGCAACAAGAAGCCACATGCAGATTTTTTTCGCAATTCCTCTTATTCCTTTATAAGAATCAAGCTCCTGATTTCGATACTTTGAAGCTACGAGCCCTGTTCCGTAGTCAATGACGTTGCACGTAACTAAGAGCAATACAGGAATCGCAAGAATTCCTAAGCAGCTCATAATCATACTCCATGCGGCAATAATTAATACTTTTATTTTTTCCATCTTAAAATCCTTTCTGTTGCACCGGTGCAACTTTAAACTTTTTATATTAAAAAAAGACGCTTTCGCGTCTATGATGAATCATTATACATTGGCATTACCTCCTGTATTTTTTATAATATAAAAGGACGTCCATTTCTGAACGTCCTTAATATCGATATTAAATTATCTATTTCATATTATTTAATACTTCTTTAAGCCTTTTTACTATATTGTTCTGTTTTGTATATAACATATATATAGCCGCTGATGACTCGCCAGCTCCTATAAGTGAATCGCCCTCTGCAATAAAAAAAGAATGCCTTAACCTCTGGCTAAAACACTCTTGATTTTTTGTTAATATTTATATCCGACTACCCTGTAAATCTTGTGATAATTGCCGCTTTCAACAACTCCACCCTGATTTTTCTGATATGAAGAACTGAAGTTCAACTTTGTACCGCTTACGGCATAATACGTAAACTTGTCATACCACGTACCCCCCACGTATGCGTTCGAATTCATTTTGAATTTTCCCGCCGTTGCTCTTATTCTTATGCTGTTATCATCGCCGTCGTTATCGACAAAAAATATCTCTATAGTCTTAAAATTGCTGACATTCTGACTTAAAGTTATATTTGCATTGTATGCGGTACTTGTCGAATTATATAATTCAACTGGTGCTAATTTAGTATACGCATCATACAATGCTTTAGATGAAGCTGCTACACCAGCAGATGCACTCCCGGCTGATGAGGCATAGTTATCTGACAGCTTAACATGCCCATATTGCTTTGATGTTCCACATCCATACTCTGATGATGTTGACGCATGTGCTTCCGGTGTCATAGGTCCCAGCCAATTCTTGATTGCATATTCATCTGCATCTTTTATATACTGTGTTCCCTGTTCCGAATTATCGTCATTATATACAGCTATTCCGTTTATTGTGTCATAGTTTTCTGCACTAATAGCTGCACCTGCATAGCCTACTTTTATAATTATCGGGTCACTACTTGTATCATATCCGTCTATAAGACCTTTTGCTAAAGTTGCCGTATCTGCACTTTTTACACTCTTATCTTTATCTGCTGTATTGTTTACATTACCAAGCCCAATATTTGTAGGGGTTATATTAACATTGCCTGTCCTGTAGGCGGATTCCGCAGCACCTTTTACTCCGGCAACGTTTGAAGATGTCGGTGTTGAATAATCAACGCCGTTATAATAAATCTTTCCCATGTCGTTCTCCCTTTCATTAATTTACTAGATAAATAGTTCCATTTTTCTTCTGTGCATCAGTTAATTTACTATAATCAGTAGCTGACATGACTTTGATTACTGCATTTGCTCCACTTGTTATGCCATCCAACTTCTTTTTATCTGACGGAGACATAAGACCGTTTGCTGACTGAGTAGCATCACTATATACTGTATCTGTAAATTTTAACTGCGTCCAATTTCCCCACGATGATGTCGAAGTCGTATAGTTACGTTTATATGCAGTGTTTGAATTATCGGGAAGCCATATTTGATATGGTGTTCCTACGTTGAATTCTGCAAATAAAGTTCCATGCGTACCGGTAGGATTATTTGATGTACTTGCAGATATATGATGTATTCCTGTTGACTTTATGTTATTAAGGTCGGTTGCCACATTTTGTGATTCAGTTACCTTACTGTCAACTAATCCCTTTAGCACTTTACCCTGTGCGGCTGATAAAGAATCTGATGTTGAATCCGATGTTAAATTATTCTGAATTCCACGCCAAGTATTAGTATTACTGTCAGAAAGCTCCACCGTCGTGTTGCCACTTTGGTTCGTTGTAAATGTCCCCTTAACCGTTCCGGCTTGCTTAATAGTCACTGTTCCATTTCCAACAGATGGAATAGCCGGTTTATTACTCAAATCGTTATATGAACCACTTGCGGCAACTTTTGATAGCTTTGATTTTATGTAAGTCAGCAATGTCGAAAATTTAACTCTGCCAAATTCATTTTTACCACCGGTATCCTGTCGTATAAAATTCGTATCATCTGTCGGTGCTGCCGTCCAGCTTGCTGTTATCTTTGAAAGAAGCGAATCCGCACCTGCCGCTGTATTATCCAGCTTTCCGCTTATATCTTGATGAGCTGTCAGATATGTTCCAGCCGCCTGTGCCCCTATATTTGTCCGGGCATTTGATTTTTCTGTGTCAGACAAGCCCTGACTTGCAACAGTTGATACCGCCTTGAAGTTTCCGACCTTATCAAGACCTACATCTGCCTTTGTCGTTCCATGTGGATTTGTTCCAGCCGGGTGTCTGTAAACCTGTGTTTCATTTCCGTTTATCTTTAGATTTCCGTTCGTCGCAGATGCTTCTGTCTTTGTTGCATCTGTACGAGCATGAGCCGACTGTGAATGTTCATATGCTGTCTTTCCTCTGTCTCCCCTGTAGGCTGTCGTTGACGTTTCCCCCAGTGCAAGAGTATCAGATATTACAACGAAAGTGCTTCCCGACCACCTGTAAGTCTTTTCCGTGCTTAAATCAACGTATATCTTACCCGATTCGCCGCTTATTTCCGTTATATGCCCCGATTCCTTATATAGCTTTCCATTGTAAAGATAGCCCTCAATTACATCATCAACGAATGACGGAAGCTGTGAAGCCGGGACTTTGCCTGTGGAATCAAGTTCAGCCAAACCATTTGCGGACCCTTTCAATATTGCACTTAACTTTTCTTTTAACTTTGTATCTGTCTCTGATTCAGTGTAATATCTGTCGTCATGCGTGTGTGTTGATGCGGCGTAACTTCCAGCCGCCTGTGCACCTATATTCGCTCTGGCATTTGATTTTTCAGCATCAGACAAGCCCTGACTTGAAACTGTTGAAACAGCCTTGAAATTTCCGACATTTCCAAGCCCGACCTCACCGGCGGAATATGACGGCTTTGTTTTTGCTTTCGCCCAGTCTGACACATCAGACGCAGGCAATGAAGAAGGCTTATTTTTTAAGTCGTTATAATTTCCGCTTGTCGCCACGGCTGCCAACCCATTTATTCCATCTGCTTCTATACGGTTATCTACATCTTTTACATAATAAATTGTTCCGTTTTTCTGTTCTGCTTCAGATAAAGCATTATATTCTGCTTCTGTGATTTCAAGGCTTAACACTCCGGACAGCACTTTCCATTTATTATTCTGTGTCCAGTAAACACATGTACCTGCCGGATACTGATGTTTTTCTCCCTCTTCAAATCTGCTGTCTGTTATGAATTTATCTTTTACCGCATACAGATGTCCGGCGACAAGCCCAGATGTTGGAAGTTCGCTAAAAGTTACAACTCCCTGCGGCAATAGTGAACCTTTCCATGATGCTGCATATGATTCTGCATCGTCTGCACTGTCTGCTGCCGCTGTAGCACTCTGTGAAGCAGAAGCAGCTGACGATGATGCCGCTTTTACACTTGCAGCTATCTCCTGCATATATGTATTTTCAAGCAACTCTTTGAACTCTTTTACAAAATTATAATCAGTTTCAACTAAATCTTTATTAGTTTTCATATCTTTGAGAATTTCATTAAATGTCTCAAGGTATTTATTTTTTATTTCATCAGTTGCATCTTCTATCTGATCAGCAAAATCTTCATATGTTCCCATTCTTTTTACAACACCCGGAGCGAAACACATCCAAATCTTCTGCTTCCGCCTGTCTGTATTTATGCTTACCGCCCACTCTCCCGGTTTCATTTTATCAGGGTCAAAATCTGCTTCCATACCACGTCTTACATATATTCCCATTAAACCTTTAACTCCTTTCCATTCACATATATATCACCGGTAAGATTCATCGTTCCGGCTCCTATACACGTAAAATCAATTTCTCCGTAAGATTCTATCTGCACTCCATATTTTGTTATTCTGATAAACGAGCCTTTCGACGGCTCTCCTTCTCTCGGTGCTGCATAAATCTTTACTCCTCCGTCAATTATCTGCAAAAATATTCTTTCACCATCATCTGCCTTAAATCCGTCTTCCGTAATCTCAAGATTTCCTATTTTGCCTTTTTTCGCATTAAGTCCGGCTTCGTTCCATGAACCAATTACATTGCCTAAAGAATCGAGAATTTGTAAAACTCCCTGTGTATTATCTTCGCCACCAAGTACAAGCGTTCCACCGCCGATATAGTCAGCTGCTATCTTATTTGCAGCTATTGCGTCCATTATCATTTTCGCTGTCATGGTAAAGCCATACGGATACGTCTTACCTCCGTCCATACTTAATGCAATTGCTTCCGCTGTCCATTTCGTTATAAATGTGCTTTCCTCAAGCGTAGGCTTATCGTGTGTATAATACACATATCCGCCTGTCTCTGATTTCTGCTGTGTAGTATAAAACCCTGAACTTTTTGCTATCTTTTCTGACAATTCTTTTTGTAATTTTTTTCTTAACCCTCTCTCAATCTGAACTTTTCTATCTGCACTGCTGTCTGCCATCTTTAAAAGTTTCGTAACCGTAGAATTTCCTGTGTTTTTATTCGATTCATCACTTTTACAATCACAGCTTATACTTGTTTTATCCCTGATTGTGTATGTTATTCGTGTCATATAGCAATCATACGAATTCCCCTTATAATCCTCAACACATACAGGATCCATTGATTCAAGACGAAAATCCGACCGTATTTTACCCGACAGTTTTCTGAATCTTAAACCTGCGTATTTCCTTACAAGCACATCAAGAACTGTTTTTACATTATCTTCTGTTATCAGCGGATTACCACTTATATCAAGTACATAACCGCTCTCACCTGTCATATAAGTTACATCATCTATCTTCACAGCAATTCCTGTTATTACAGTGTCATCTGTTGCTGCTGTTAAATCACTTATATCGTACTTAATTGTTATATCTTTTCTGTCTCCAAAAGTTCCGCCGTCAAATGTATATCCCGAATTATAATCTGTAAAATTACCTCCGTCAGCATTATCTCCGGTCATATAATTATCAAGATGCCCTCCGTCAAGATTGTCATCTTTTTGAAATACCCTTTTATAGTCGCAAATTATGAGGATTCCCTCATCATTTGCTTTTAAAACACTTCCGGCACACTGCATTATGTAACCTGCAAGCTGCCTGTATGTTGTTATGCTTTTATCCAATTCATTTATAAGCATATCTGAATTATCAAATTCAAGCGTACCTAGTGTAATCCCACAATTATCTGTTGCGGCTTTTAACACTTCTGCATAAGTACATGGCAGCTTTAGACAATCAGCATCCATGTCCTTTTCAAGTTTATATACATTGTCATAACATGTAAGACTTAACATACCACCTGCATATTTCGGTGTCTGCACTGTATATAGTCCTCTTTTATATTCCGCTTTATTATTTATAATGTACGGAATTACAACTGCACCATTAAAATTATATGTAGAATAATGCTCGTCATAATTCAGAAGACTTAACGTAAGAACTTTTGCTGATGTAAATCCGATACTAAACGATTCGCTTTCGCTTGAAACATCTTCTATTGTCAAGCCATCACTCATTATCCTTGATTCATCTACATTGATAACAGTTCCATCAGCAAGCTGTATTACAGCTCTTGCACTATCAAGTCCTTTTCTTTGAACATTTAACATCTTTACACCTCAATTCTGCTGAATTCCAAACTCCAATACACTTTGCCGTCAGTGTCAGCACTAACAAATGCTGCCTTTCTGTCTCCAACATAAATATCTGTTTTACACATTTCATATGGATTCCTGACATCCATATACTGCATTTCTGCGTATTCTATACCGTCAACTGCATTTGCTATTTCTGCTGCCTTTTTCCACTCCAATTTGCTCCATTTAAGAGGAATTGAATCTTTTACGGCGATTACATCTTTATGTGCCCGTCCGTCAAGCGTTCGCCCTGTCTGCTGTGTGCTTAAATCAGATATTGTCTGTGAATATTCATCAGGCAGGGGAAGCTCTACCCCTGCCAGAATTAAAACAGGTTTAAATTTCGCCATTGCCACTCTCCTATATACCAAGAAGCGGGTCTATTCCCGTTCTGTCTTTTTCCTTGTGATATTCTTCAATAAAAGCTTTGAAAAATGCTGCCATTTCACCTTTAAGGTTTACAAGGACTTCAACTTTCTGCTGATTTGTGAGACCTGCAAGCTCCTCACGCATAATCTGACGTATAAGGCTCTCTGGTGCTTCAATATTCTTTCCGTTCTTCTGATCGCCAAGTACAGCAACAAACGGACTGTTTGCCGGGATAACCGCACCTTTGGCAAGAAACGGAATCTGAGGAGCTTCTATATCCGGAAGAAATCCGAATGGGTGTCCACCAAGAATATTAATATTTCTCATTCTTGAAAAGATATTCCCAAGCGTATTAAATGGTTTTGCAACAACATTATTTATTCCTGATATAAGCCTGTTTATTATATTTTTAAATGTGCCTTCTATATTGGATGCTATCTTTCCAAAACTCGTTGTAGTAAACACACCTAAGACTTTCTGCCAGGCATCATGAAAAGTATTCTTTAATGAAAGTCCAAGATTATTAAACGGCCTCAATATGTCATCTTTTACACCGCCAATCTTAGCTCTTACATTCGCACCCATTTGAGATATACCATTGATAAGTCCCTGCATGAGATATGTTCCTATTTCGGCAAATACTGTTGACGGACTGTGTATTCCAAAGAATTCCTTTACGGTATTAACAACAGGGTCAATCAGGTTTTCCTTTATCCAGTTACCTATATTATCAATTACATTGGTTATTCCGCCTTTTAAGCCATCAACAAGCATTTCACCTATATTTTTCCCGGCTTCCCATATAAGTTCGAGACTCGTTAAAAACCATGTAACTATAAACTCTATAAGTGATCTTATGATTCCGCCCCAGTCTATACCTTTGATTACATCAAACACAGAATTTACAACTGCCGCCCAATCTGTCTCTTTTAATAAATCTGTAATCGATGTGACTATTCCAATTACAAGCATAGAGAAGTCCATACCTAGCTCTGCCCAATTAGTATTATGAACAAAATCATTTATACTTGTCGCAATCGATGTTCCAAGTTTTGACCAGTTGAATGTGGACAAAAAACCAAATATCCAATCAAATGCACCATTTAACTGCTCTGATAACGTAATACCAAGCAACGACCAGTCAAAATCATTTATTGATGAATTGAGCAAATTTCCTATGTCCTGACCAAATGAAAGAAAATCAAAATTATAAACGAAATTATGTACAGTAATAAGTGCCGTATTAAGGCCATTTGATATTGTAGAGCCTACAGTATTCCAATCTATTCCGTCAGCCATTCCATTAAAAAGTGTTGCAAACGATTTTCCAACTGCTGCCGCTTTTGCCTGTATTCCCTCCCACTTGATACTATCAAGCGTATCTGTAATCTTCCGACCAATAATCTGACCAACTTCTGTAAAATCCTGATTCTCCCATGAACTTTTTACCTTTTCAGCAAAAGAAGACGCTCCTGCATCCGTGTCAGCATTAAATGTCACACCGGAAGAACTGTCTGTATCTGATGACAATATATTAAACTGGTCTATGCTTGCAGATGCCAGCTTCGTCTGTTTATTTACATTCTTTGCCGCCGCTGCCTGTTTATTCAGAGCCGCAGCCGCCGCATTGCTGGCACTCACAGACTTTCCGAATAGCGTATTTGTAAATGCCGCGATCTGATTTGTAAGCTGTTTTAACGCACTCATCAAAAGATTGATATATGGAAGTGCTGCTTCGTAAACAGGCTGAAATGCAACAAGAAGATTCCCCTTTATTGTGGCCAGCGAACTGCTGAACTCTTTATTAGCCGACAACATGCTTCCAAGCTGTGTCCCTAGTGCTGTAAGCCCCTTTTTTATTATTCCAAAAAGAACTACTGTCTTTGCCATTCTTGTCAGCTTATTAAAGCCTTTTTGTAATGCTTCAGCTTTGTTATTCATCTTATTGTAAGCTCCGCTTACTCCTGTAGCCTTTGATGCCATCCTCCCAAGCTGTCCGCCAACCATTTTTATAACAGTTCCCAGCTTTTTCTTTCGTGCAATAGACTGCTTTTCTGCTGCCGCTGCTTCTTTTTCATCTTGTCTTGCCTGTGCAGCCGCATCTTTTCGTGCCTGTTTTAAATCAGCAACCGCCGTTTTCATTGCTTCCTGTTCCATATAGTAATTTCTCAGGTCAGCCTTTGCCGCTTTAATTGAATTTATCAGCTCATCCATGCTCTCTTTATCTTTTTTATAAGCGTCAGATCCCTCATAAACACCAAGACGTGAATAATCTTCCATTTTTTCTTTTAAAGCATCCAGCTCTTTCTCATACTCTTTTATTGCTGCGGTTATTGCTTTGGGACCATTGACATCATCCATTTTATCCATCGCTGTCTGAACCTTTATAATCGACTCTGCTGCTCGCAGTGATTCCTGGCTTAATGAATCTATCTCCTTCTTTGTACCCTTTGTATTTACATTTCCTACGCTTTTTTCTACGTTTTTTCCCATATCTTCAATGGATTTTGCAATATCCTCCGCCATTGATTTCAAATCTTTTGCGTCTTCATCAAATCCATCTAGATTTATTCCTGTATCAAAGCTGATTTTACCTTTATCGTCTTTTGCCACTTTGACCCTCCATAAAAAATAGAGAGCCTAAGCTCTCTATCCAAATATTGATTCTATTATTCTGTCCTCTTCCTCGTCTTCCTTTGTCTTTATAACAGGGAGTTCAATAAGCTCTTTATTATCACGGTAAAAATCCCTCTCATACTTTTCAAGTTTCTGTTTTTTTCTAAGTTTCTGACGTATGTATATAACCTCCGAAAAAACACACTCTCCAATTTCCATATAAAACCCGATAAAAGTCCACCAATGAATATATTTAACCGAGCGTACTTCTTTTCCGGCAACTCTGTTTATAGCTGGAATTAATACACTTTCATCATGTTCCCAGTCCATCATGCGAACCTGTTCAGTCTTTTTTTCCGTATATCTGTTTCCACAGTCTATAAACCATGCCGCCTGTCTGTATGCCTCTTCGTAATCTGTTACAGGTATATCTTCAAAATCATAATATATTATTTTAAGACATATATAGCATTTTTCCCGTCCGGTAAGGCCGGTATCATTTAACGCCTGTATAATTTTCAATATATCCCTGTAATCGGTCCTTATCCTGTAAGATATACCATTAACTTTAAGTTTTTTCGGTAATCCATTCATGCTTATACTCCGTGAAATTTATTATAATTCCTGTTCTTGTTGTACTTTTTGCTGTAACTGCGGCGTTGCTGTCTGTTTTCATAGCCTTCTGTATACTGCTTTACTTTCAAATTTACGTTATCAAAGCTCTCACCACATTCAGCCCCGATTAAACTTCCAATCTTCTCAATTATTTCTTCACAGAGAAGTCTTTTATCTTTTCCGACAATGCACAATGGAGACTGTCCATAAAACAGAACATCATATACATCTGCATTAAAAAGATAATTAAGCTGTTCCCTTAGAGCATTATCGAATGCCTCAAGCTGTTCTGTTACAATATCAACATTTTCTGCTGCCGTTCCGTCGGGATTGATTTTTGCCTCAGGAAGATTATCTGCAAGATTATTAAGATTTTTAACAACCTCTTTGTACCTTGTAAGGATATTTACATCACCCGGATTAAATCTCAAGATTCTGTTTGAATCTCCATTTATCATATAACTTTTTAATCCCTCATCAAAAGATAAGCTCTGCATATTTGCCATTTATATTTCCTCCTTAATCTGCTAAAAACGTAGGTACTTTATCAGCAACTGTTACCGTGCCTTTTTTTCTGTTACCGTCAAAACTGATAGTATACGGAATCGCTACACCGCCTGTTTTTCCGCCATATGACTTAGGCTTAACAACTATATCCTCAATCCATGCGTCAAACGGACCTTCTTTCTTATCACAAACAACTTCAAGTATCTTTGTGCGGCAGTCATCACCCGTAAGCCTGTTCATTGCAATATTTTTTATCTTCTCATAGATACTGTCGTTCGTATTCGCATAATATGTATCCACATCAACACTCGGCTCGTATCCGTTATCCTGTGTTGATGTCTCATCAAGTATGTTTTTCTTTGTTTCTGTGTCAGGATTTAACTCAACGCTCATATCTTCAACGTCTTTGCCGATTAAAAACCATTTAGGCTCTCCGTCTCCAAATGAAGCATCAATGTAATGTATAAGGTGGCTTCTTTTTAATTTTCCTACACCCTCACCCGCAAAATTCTGTAATTTCAACTCTTTCATACCTTTTCCTCCTGTTAAACTTCTACACTGTATTGCACTGCAAGCTGTATCTGATATTTTACTGGACCGCTTACATTCCCATTTACAAACTGATACAGCATGGCATTGCTTGCTGTTATGCTCTTTATATAGCCTTTTCTGTCACCTGTCACAACCTCACATGTATCCTCTTCAATCTGTTCTAAATACCAGCCCAGGTCAATAAGAAAATTACTGTTATTAAGTCTGTCATAATCGCTTACTGCCTGACATGTTGCATACATAATCAGGTTACACTGCCTAATCTGATTTCCAAGAATATCCTCACCTGTCTTATTATCTCCAATCGAAAAAAGCCCGGCTTCTCCTTCTTTATTGTCCAAGAAGTCAACATGCACGTTATTGGTAAATTCATCAATTTGGGGATATTTCTCAATAATATCTTTTACTGCTTCGATTATAGTCATGCTTTCTTTGTAACCTCCTGTGCACCTTTTAAAATGTCTTTTTCATGTGCCCTTTTCATTCGTTCAAAATAAAAAGCTCCACGGTCAGGTGCTCCATTATATTCAAGATTCTTATCCGTAACAATCTTCTTTCCGTTCTTAGGTGCATATGTACTTCCTGTAGGCTCATATATCATTACTTTGCCTTCGTGCTGAAATCTTGCATATGGCGTTGCAACATTAACATATCCCGAACCTACAACAGTATTTGTTATCATACTGCTGATCATAGTTCCGTCCTGCCTAGGCATTAACGGAGACATGTAACGCATAACTTCCGAATCAATAAAACACTGAACCGGTCCGCCACGTTGTAATGCCGCACGTTTCTTTGCAAAGTCTTCCATGCCTATATCAAGTTTTCCTTTTATCTCAAAATGCACATAATCACCTGCAATTCAATTCATAATGGTGCATATTGCGGCTTCCGTACAATTTAGCAGATGCACTTAAAACCTCATACACACGACTGTATTTTTTTAATTTTTTCAAACTGTCTGATACTCCTTTGTCTGATGAATTGTCAAATATAATGCCACAGTTTCCTTTTACAACCATGTCTTTTTTTGGCTGAAAAGCAGCCTGTGATATTTCATCTTCTGGAATTGCGATATATACTGTATTTTCGCCTGTTACTCCCTGTTTTGAAGCTTCGTTTTCTTCTTTCTCCTGCCAAAAAACATGCGGAACATAAAGACGGCTGTATCCTTCTTCACCGCTTAAATAAAAGGTTGCATCCGAATTAGTAAACATGTCTGCACCTCCCGGATGGAACACGGCTCAATAAACCTGTTGAAAAAAGATATTCAGTTATAATTTCCTGTATATCAGTTTTAAGCTGTTCTTTTAAAACAGACTGGCTTACATACGACACCGAATAGTCGCCCACCTTTTCAGATGCAATACCATTATTTTTTACATCTTTTTCATGTATATTTATTCTTTCAGCTATTGCACACACACATTTTTTTGCTTCTGCGGGTATTTCATCAGCTTTTTTTAATCTGTCATATGTATACATATTAATCTTATTTTCTGCCTGATTTTCATAATATTCAAAATCAGAGGCACTGATTTGTGCCTCTTTGCCACCAAGAAATACATCTTTATAATATTCATAATCTGCGTACACAATCAGCACCCCCTTGTTTTTATTCTGCAGGTAAGAGCAATGAGAACGGACATCTCTTTACCTTATCAGCTTTCATTCTGTTTACAGGATTCGGAAGTTCCCAGCCGAGTCTCATAACAGCACGGAGTGCAACCATGTCATTCTGCATGAGGTTGTAAACAATTTCTCCTGTTGTAGGGTCCTGAATAACACCCTCTGTAAAAATTTTAAATGTAATATCCTGTCTGATTGAATATACAAGCTGGCTGAAATCACCACAAATCATGAGTGCCTTTGTAGGATCATATGCACCATTCAGTGGGAAATACATCGGATTGCCATCAAGTGCATAATTGGTTGAACCCTGCATATCAGACTTAAATAACGGATTGCCCTGCTGGTCTCTCAATCCTCTTAATTTTGCCCTCATTGAAACATCAGCAATAGCTCCTGTCGGAAGATAACCCGATGTTTCAATATTAGCAATGACACCATTCTCTGACATAATATCAGCATAGAGATCTGATGTTAAAGTTGTCTTTGCTCCTGCTGCCGTTGCCGTCTTAACAATATCGTCTCTCCATGATGCCGGTTTATCTGCACCAAAAAGAATTGCTCCATCAATCTTTGCACCGAACGCTTCTGCAAGTCTCGGCTTAACCTCACCCCAGAGGTCATAATTTGAATCATCAATGACAGCTTCTGGAATAGGTACGATAACCGCAATCTCTTCCGCATAAATAACTTTCTTATCCCATGCCTGTTTTGTTGTCTTTTTTACTCCTGGCTCACCGCTTACAAAGTATGCTACAGGAAGCATATCAAGCACCGGCATCGATGTTCTGTTGCTTGTCATGTTCTGCAGCTTCCTGCCAAGCTGTAATACAACAGAATTCTGAATCGCCGACTGCATTATCTGCTCACTTACCTGCTCTGGGATAAGTGCTGACGCGTCTTTGCTTCCAATATAGTTACCTTCGGCAAAACGCTGTAAATTCATTTTCTTGTTTTTATTCATAGTGTTCCTCCTGTTATTTTCTAAATCCGGCTCTCAAAGCCTCATTGATTTCGTCATTCTCATTTTTTACTGTTCCGCCTCCTGACCTAACACCTGTTGATATTCTGTAAGTTGAATCTGCCTTGTATTTAGGATTTTCTTTAAGGAATTTATCAGCCGCTGTTTTGAAATCAGTCTTATTATCTACAAGCTGATTTACCTTGAACGTGACATAATCAATATCCTCTTCCCTTACCTTGAGATTTCTTAACAGTTTTTCATTTTCATAAGCTGTAAGTTTCGAAAGTGCGTCGTCTCTTTCTCTTGTAATTGCGGAAATATCAGGCTTATTGGCTTCTTTCTTTGCCTTATAATCCTTAAATGCTTCTGCAGCTTCGGCTTCTGTCATTCCCTGCTGTTTGAAATAACTTGATACTGCTGCCTTTTCGGCTCTCTCTGCTCTTGCAGTCGCTATCTCCTCCGCCTGCTCAAAACTATATGTACCATGGTTTTTGTTATCTCCGGCTGTTCCAGTTTCCTCATTGCCGCCGTCCGCAAAGAGCTGTAAATTTAGTATTTTCCTCATATTGGAAACCTCCTGTTTTTTCCGTGTTTTTAATGTCACGCCACGTTTAGGACACGCTTTTTCGCATAGAAAAAAGGCACAGCCATATGGCCATGCCTCAATTTCTTTTCATATTTATTTCAGCTTAAATATTATCACAGGAAAAACGGACAAGTTGGACAAACTTATAATATTCTTCACATACTGCCTCTATCCCTGTATTAAATACATCTAATATCAGCTTTGCCGCCTCTGACGGGTTATCACACACAAGATTCATAAATCCGTTCGACTCCGTGCATTTAACATTGTCCTCTGTCAGCTTTTCAAGACTTATGACACATGTCTGTGACAGTGCCGACACCGCTGCACATACTATATCTTTACCCATTACGTCATATCCGGCATGTCCTGTTATCGTAAATCCGTTATTATATACCTTTACTTCAATCATATTTACACTCTTCCCAGTCCATCAACAGTTACTCTGTCCCTTCTCTGTTTCATATTCATAGTATCCGCAAAATCCGAATACTCTGCACTCGTCTTTCTGTATTTTGCTCTTGCGGCTTTTATCTCTTCGTCTGCTGCTCCCGACTGCTTTAACAGATGTATGTCCTGCCTCTGCTTACGCATTATAGTCTCTAACTGTCTCATACGCTGTGTTGCCTCGTATGTAGTATATTCTTTTCCGTTATACTCCTTCTTTTCATTTTCTTTTGCGTTCATGCGGTCAAGCTGTTCGTCAGTATACAATCTTTTTGATGCTCCCGGCACAAACGGCCAAAAATTATGATAACAGTTGATGCCGCACAACCCCAGCGGATCCACACCATATCCTGTGACTTCAACAAAATCTTTGTACTTTTCTTCGTCTGCTGACATTAACCGCTCTCCTTTCTGTTGCACCGGTGCAACTTGGGTATAAAAATACCACCAATCTCTCGACTGGTGGCTGTTACTTTTATTCTACTATTACATTAGGTTCTACTATTATCTTTTCACCACAATTATCACATATAAAACAATGATTTATACTATATTGAGGATTCAGTGGCTTCATTTTTCCATTATGACATTTTGGACATTCAACAAGCCCTTTATTCAACTCTATCTCTGACAAAATCAAATTGTTTGAAATCTCCATATCCTCCGACCTGTGTATCAGACATTCTGACAACCTCTTTTTTATTTATCTGCAATATTCACTCTGTCCCTGTTCCCAAGCCCACTTTTTAAATTTCTCAGCAGCTTCTATTGCTTCTTTAGGGGCGTTTTCAAGATGACACCCAACCATATATGGTTCAAAAATATCAATAAGTTTCTGTATATCTTCCGGATATTTTACTGGCATAATCTTACCCCTTTCTTTTTATTAATGTCATATATTCCGCTTCGACTTCATCATAGCGATTTGCAAAATACATTTTCTTTGCATAATCACTTATCTTACTCACATTATATTCATTTATACCAAGTGAGTCAATCGTTTTCTTGCACTCTCTGTTTAGTTCTCTAATGTACTCGCCATAATTCTCTTTAATGATATTCCATCCTCTACTTCTAAACTTTTCGGCCTGCTTCATATGCCACATCTCATGATACTCTGTTACACCTTTTTGTCCCACAATCTCTTTATTAACAATTTCCGGGATATAATATACAACATTATTTACTGCATCATACTTTCCATATGCCTTTAATTCTTCTTTTGACAATATTCTTATCTCTGGCATTCTGTCTTTTGAAACATCCCATTTTTTAAGTGCTTTAACAGTATTGGTATAAATCTCGTGTAATGCTCTTGGCTTTATATCCACATTACCTGATACATATACATCTCCCGGATATGTATTAATCTTTTTTACATCTACTTTTTTATCCGGTCTAACCTCAATTATCTTACTATCACCTCTTATGATTGGTCTATATTCCTGATTGCCTGTTATATCCTGCGTTTTGTTATTTGTATCTTTTCCTCTGTTCCACCTAAAAACACGCCCCTGCCAAACCTGATGTGTAGGTCTTGCAGTTGCGTGCCAGCTTACCTCTACATACTCCGTATGTAGCTTCTCCATATTCTGTTCGGTCACTTTTGCGGCTACCTGTGTAACGGCCGTCTGTATTGCTCTTCGTGCTGCAACTTCTATTCTGCTAGTCTTGCCGCTTGCATAATCTATCGTACGTATTCCCGAGTTAGTCATTTCATTTATGATTTTCTTTACAACCTGCGTGTAACTGAATGAACCGCTTGTAATCTCGATTACTGCTCTTGTGAGTGAATCCTTGTAATACTTTGTCAGTGGTACCCACGTATTTGTACCCTCACGCTGTCTTACAAATCCCATAGTGTTCGTTATATTCTTATAAGTTCCACGCGTCTGCTCTTTTATTGCCGCTATGTACTGCTGTAACGGCTCATTGTCTTTGTAGGCTATGAAATCAGCACCCACAGCCTTGAATAAATCATTATCCCTGTTATATCCTGTCTCGAATACATCTCCGAATATTTCTTCTATCTCGCTGTACGTTATCTTTAAAGCCTTGCGTACATAATTTTTTATAACTTTTTCGCTTTCCCCAAGCTGTATGAGTTTGAATATGTCATACTCCGCTGTTCCTGTTATCTCATTATTTTCCTTTATCCTGCCTATCAGGTCCTCGAATATTCCTATCTCAAGCTCTGAAAAAGCATTTGATATTGCATTGGGGATTTGTTCCATTTCTTCCGGTGTTAATGCCATATTATTTTACTCCATTACCTTTTCCTGCTCCGGCAGGCTGCTCTGTGCCTTTTCAAGTGTTTCCCCATAATACTTTGCCCTGTATTCAGCAAGTGACATCACTCCCATTGCAACATCATTTCTGTCTTCTTTCCTCATTGTCGCCTTATCTTCAATTATGGAATCATCAAAATCTATGTTTATGTCGGCATCCTCTTTTACTCCTGCACCAAGCACATTTCCGAGACGACATATTATCTGTATAAGTTCAACCATGACATCATTTAGTATAATCTCATGCTTCTTAATCGTTCTGTACAGGTCACTGTTTTCGGATATAACCTGTGTCGCTGTTGTTATGTTTCCGTTCTCAAATTTATAATGCTCTGTTCCGAAACCGCATTTTACGGAAAGGATATTAAGGAAATCGTTTATAGCTTTATTGTGCTGCTCCGAACGCAGTTCCATATTACTCTCTACAATAGGTTTTCCGCCCTCCATTGCTTCTGCCGGAAGTTTATAAAACACTACATCGTCCGGGTCAAATACTCTTTCTCCGGTAATATCTTCACTCATTGTGTCCATGCCAGCAAATATTCTTTTCTTTCCCAGCACGAATTCATTTACATAACTGTCAAATGCTGTATCACAGCCTTTTAACTGGTCTATTCCGTTTGCGAATATTGCAAGCCCCATTGGATTATCATCATCAAAGTTATTTGCTATATTTAGCTTATCAACAACAAACTGCCGCTTACTGCTGCCCGTTGCCGCTTTTGGTGCAAGGGCTGAAAATGGCTGCATGTCCTTCCATTTGTCAGGTTCAATCTCCGTGCTTGCTCCGTTTGTAGTTTCAACCAGATGATTGTAGATAACATATTCGCCGTCTTCCACAACATGAATCTGAATCATTGCATAATTCCTGTTTTTATATGTTTTGGGAAATACAAAAGCACATTCATTTACCACGTCATTGCTCCAGCTCAACGGATATATATTTTCAGCGGAGACATAATCTATCTTTATATCTCCGCTGCCTTCTATAATTCTGCCTGTTTCGTTTTCCGCTTCCGCATTTTCTATATATGGCACATATGCGACTGTTCCTGTTGCTGATTTCTTTTCCTGAAACTGATTGCCTAACTGCTGCCACTTATTTGCCTTTAAAACTCCTTCCACAAAGGTACTTGTATGTTCGTCTGATATTGTTATTGTCACATGCTCATTTAAAAGCATGTCCGCTATATCCTCACATACTTTTTTTGCCATACCCATAGAATGTCTTTTGCACCTTATGTAATTTTTACCTGAATACACCTTATATGCGTGAAAATTCGCCACATTTGACCTGTACCAGCTTTTCCATGCTGCTATAAGCGTGTAAAAACTCCTGTTTACTGTATCATATCCCAACTCTTTTAAATACTTTGTTATATTCATTAGTCCTCCTGTTCTGCTGCCGGAAGAAAGTATTTTAAATACTTCCACATTCCCATTACAACATATCGCATTGCGTCCATGCAGTGGTCATTCTGCTTTACCGGAACTTCCTTGCCTGCTTCTATTGATTTCTTGTCATATTCATATAATCCTGCCTCATGTATAAGATTCTTTTGTTCAGGCGATATATCAAGCACTCCAAAAGACATAAGCTTCTGACAGCGTGATATTCCAAGTTGTACGTCATTTTCTGCATCCACTATCTTCACTTCCGGACATTTTCGCCTTATCTCTTCCGCAAGACCTTTTGCCGATGGGTCTATAAACACATACGCCGATGCCGCTCCGTATTCTTCCTTTAAAAATTCAAAATACTCCTTAAAATCTGCCGCATATTCTCCCGGAGACTTCTGTTTTCCCTCATCTCGTCCGGAATAATAATATTCTTTCAGGCCTTTAAATTTCCTGTTGCTTTTATCAAGTCCGAATGCCTCATACGTTGTGGCATTCATCTGTCCATAGTCAACGCCTATTCCTATCGGATACTTCTCCCTCTCAGGCTCTTTTATCATTGCCTGGCTAAACATATAATAAATCAGTTCATCAATTCCGACACTCTCACCAAGCCACACCCATCGATACTGTTTTAAATCCGTATCTTTTAGTGTCTCGGCAGATTCAATTAAATCTTTCCCTACCCAGCTTGGAGGGACATCCCTGTAATCTGTATGTATGTGAATACAGTCAGGACGTTCTTCCATTTTCCTGCACCACTCATTAATAGGTGCATTGGGATTCTTTGGAGGGTTGAAAAGATATATCATCTGGAAACCGCCATTATTACCTCTTGCAAATGTAGCCTCGATATTAAGAAGTTCATCCTCCCCCTCTCCGTCCTCAAAGAATTCTGTCAGCTCATCTATAACAACCAGCTTTATCGGTCTTTCCTCATCAATGATACCTTTTGTATCATCGATACCATCCGAGCCTGCAAAATACATTGTATTGCCATTTTTTATATACTGTATTTCCATAGGCGATTTTGTAATATAAAATTTACTTTTGGAAATTCCCAGCCTTTTTATTCCTCTCAGCATTTCTTTATAAACAGTTTTTCGGAGTTTATTGTGATGCTTTCTAAGCACAACAACAGATCCCTTTTCATCTGTGACAAGTTGATAATCTCCACGTATTGCAGCATAGCTTGATTTTGTCCCGGCTCGCCCCGAAGTCAATATTATATGTTTTACACTTCTGTCATTAAAAATCCTGTGATATTTCGGTATGATTATGTCACTTATCCTTATTTCAGACATCGTTTATAATCACCACACTTTCATCTTTAGATTCGGCATCATCTTTCTGTATACTATGCTTTTGTGCCTTCAGCAGTTCCAGCCTTGCTTTTTGCTCCTCTGTTGCTATTCCGATATGCTCTGACAGCCAGTTAAGTGCTTTTAGCTGGTCCTGCGTCCTCACACAAAAGCCGTCCACTTCCCCAAACGCAATATCTATATATTTCTGAAATATATCCTCTGCCTCTAAATAGTTCTGATTGAGTTTATTCTGTTTCAATTTCTCTATCTCTTTTTTAATGTTAGCATTTGTTAGCATTTTTGAAGCGTTTACGCGGGCTGCATATTCACTGCACTTATATACTTTCAGATATGCTTTTGTGGCATTGAGATACTTAACAAAATACACGCAAAAAAGCTGTTGTTTCTCGGTCAAATCCGTATTTTCATCTACGGCACTTTCTTCCTCAACAACAGCTTTCTTTTTCCTGCACCTATCAGTGTGTTTTTGTGTGCACCCTTTTATATTTTTTGTGTGCACACTTTTTTCTTCTTTTGTGTGCACCCCTTTTCGTTCCCATTCGTATCTCTTTTTCCAGCTTTTGACCGTGTTAATCGACACCCCATACTTCAGAGCAATGTCTTTATATTTCATTCCGGTCATATAATCATTTTCAGCCTGTTCGTAATTTGGTGCGTTTGGCACAGTCATCACCTCTTTTCATAATAGCAAAAAAGGTATCTCGTCTGAGATACCTTAAAACTTTTATATCACTTCAAATCCATATGTACACATCAAATTGTCATAATCAAGCTTATTACAATCAATTTTGTTTTCATCATCACGCAAGTCATCAATATTTTCATACTTATACACTTGTAATTCATATGCTCCTTTTCCCGGAAAATCTTTTCTGAAATTATATCCCAACATACTTTGACCACAATTAGGTATACTTGATTTCAAGTGATTATCCTTATTCTCTGCATTTTTTTCTGCTAATGAACTTTTTATATGTACTACCCCCAACAATGATACTAGGTTATTCTCATTCGTCTCATTTATTTTTTCAACAACATATAAAAAATGAAAGTTTTTTTCACTACAATTTATTGTATTTATAATTACAACAATTCCAAATGAAAGTTCATTATTTTCATCCAATTTTACTGTATCACAAATATTTTTAATATTTGTCACCTTTTTATCTACGCTTTCACACATTATAATATTAACATTAAATTTCTCTTTTATCATTTATACGTTTCCAGCCTTCATCATTACTTCCAATATTATTAACTTTTGTTTCCACTAAACCAATTTCATTTTTTTCTTTTGAATATAATTTTTTTGCTGTACTATCAGGTACATCATCAATTTTTCTTTGTAATTCAGTTAATCCATTTTTAAGTTCCTGTAAACTTTCATCTACACTTGTATTTATTTTTTGAACTGTTTTCACCGTTTTTTTAAGTTCTTGGGTTCTCTCTATCATTTGATTCCTAATAGCATCTGTTTTTCCTTCACCTGTAATACTCATTATTATTGCTATAACAGATAATATTATAGATGTTACCGTGCCTGCCATACTTAACTGCTGAACAAACTCATCAGAAGCGTACGCCTTTGTTATTATAAGAATTACACATATTGATATACTTATACATGAAATATATCTACAGTGTATTATCTTTTTTTCATATTTTATTTTTTCTACACCAATGGTGTAATTTCCATTATAATTTCCTCTTTTTCTGGTATCTGTAATTTTTCTCCTGGTATGATGTAGTCATAGACCAATAAGGTCATCCACATCATATTCTCTAATCTATATCCTGGTTGGTAAGAGGATTCTCCTCCATAATCACTCCAACCATAGATACGTGTATAAGTTACATACATTTTTGTATGATTATTCACTCCTAGACTATGTCTGTTACATAAGGTATTATTTTCCATTGGATAGGGAAAAGGACGATTTTCTCCTAGGGAGCTGGCTTATGTCCAGTAATACCCGTAACTTAAGACTGTCATTCCATCAATGAAAATTTATGTTTTAGGCTGGTTGGGAGCAATTAAGCTATACCCGTATAACGCGCCAGGTAGTGTATTCATTGTTTTTTATGGAACCCTATCGGAAGGAGCATATAATGCATAACAAAAACTATATTTCCGTCGGCATTGATGTCGGTTCAGCTTTTAGCTTTATGACAATTCTTGCGCCAGACGAAACAGTGATCTTGAAACCTTTCAAGATTACTCACAATAATAAGGATTCTTTGGAACGAGCTGTTTCTGAAATTAAAAAAGCAGAAGAGCTGTATTCCTTAGAAAGTCGCACCTTTCTAGAATCCACTGGGATTTATCATTTCCCGCTCTTCTGCTATCTTGTTGATTGTGGTTTTAACGCGTCCATAATCAATCCTATTATTACACATTCTACTAAGAATGGAAATATCAGAAAAGTAAAAAATGATAAAATCGATTCTAAAGGTATTGCCAAACTAGGATTATCAAAAGATATTCCTGTTTCCCAGTTCCCAGCAAAGCTGGTTCTTGAACTGCGTAGCCTTACCCGTAAGTATTACGATTTAACTGATGAGCGTTCTGCTCATATCAATAAACTTAAAGGAGACCTGCATACCGTGTTTCCTCAGTATCTTGACGTTTTCTGTGATGTTACCGGCAAGACCTCAACAATGATTCTTCGCCAGTACGGTACTCCAGACAAGATACTTCGTGGTCATAAGAAGACCATGATTGAAAAAATATCAAAAGCTTCACGAAAAGGTCTTGCCAAAGCTTCTGAAAGATATGAGAAACTCTGTGCTGCAGCTAATGCTGCAAAGACATTTGGATGTCAAATAGACAGTATCTACTTCAATATCTTTTTAACTTTGGACCTTGTTGAAAAGCTTGATTCTGCTTTGGATTCCATACTGAATCGTATTAGGCAGCTGATTACATTCAATAAAAACGAGAAGTTTATTCAGCAGATTAAACTTTTAAATACAATCCCAGGTGTTGGCTTTCTGACTGCTGTAACAATCATGTGCGAAATAGGTGATTTCTCAGCATTCCGTAATCCAAAACAACTTTTTGCTTACTTCGGATTAGATCCTGAAGTAAATGAATCTGGAAAATTCGTTGGCACTCAGTTACATATGAGCAAACGTGGCTCCAGAATCGCGCGCCGTGCTATCTTTGCAGTAGCACTCGCCTCCATTCGTACAAAACGTAATGGAGAGGGCATCAATCCATACCTCCGTAAGTATTACGAATTAAAGTCTGGACAAAAGCCTAAGATGGTTGCAATCGGTGCTGTAATGCATAAAGTCTGCAACATCGTATTTGCTGTTCTTCGTGATGAAAAGGCATTTGAGCTTCGGTCACCAGAAGAACACTGTAAGCAGTATCAAAGACCTGCTTTAGCAGCTGCATAAAGATGCAGCTATATAAAACCATAGGAGCTTCTTGACGAAAATCCAAGTGATTTACGTTTGTTAAAGTTACTCATTTTTAGGTTTCAAAACATAAAAGAAAAATATCTATTTTTTGTCTTTTAGGTATTGACTATAACTAGCTGGTCTTATTTTATGCGGATTTCGAGAAAGTTAGAGAGAAATTTACAACGAGTTTACAATTTTTGAAAGATGTCCGATATGATAAAAATTTGTTCTTTAGAAAGAGAGATGAGCGGTTATGTTGAATTATTTAAACAATAATTTGGTGTTAATTAATGAATATCAAAATCTATATTTTCAGGAGATTAACATCGATAAGATAATCGAAAGATTCAGAACAGGAGAAATAATTAAGCATAATGGTTTCGACTACGGAAGGTTTCGATTATCTTATCGATGTTAATCTCCTGAAAATATAGATTTTGATA
>OOAC01000812.1_pt1 | contig 24905 bp, 22 predicted proteins | sample 1671041 | NCBI WGS metagenome assembly OOAC01 (sample SAMN06348116, study PRJEB24527) | human gut metagenome | biome: human gut; feature: ankylosing spondylitis patient; material: feces | host: Homo sapiens | place: China | collected 2015-10 | reverse complement strand
CAGAGAAATTAAATAAATATATTTATTAATATTTTTATCGACAAATTCATTACCGACCACCTTTATGATTACAAACAGACAGAAACCAATCGTAATCCTACACATCTACTCGCTATATCATCGCACAAAACAGAAAGTTATTTTTTAGATATGCCCTATCATCTCATAAATAAAAGAACGGAGAGTCGAATTCGGCTCTCCGTTCCACCACGAATCTAAATTCTTACTTATTTATTCCTCAACTTTGAAAGCATCGATCTCACGGATACCGGGAAGACCATAGTTAGCTTTTTTAAGACCGTTAACATAAACAGTCATACCAATTCTCTCCGGATGGCCTTCAAGTTTAGCAGCATCTCTCAAACTCTTAGCGGCATCAGTATCATTTAATTTTACCAAAAGACATTTCGAACCATCTGTCTCTTCTGCATTATCTGCAATAAATACTTGGCTATAACCAGTAAATTCAGCAGCACCGGCCCATTCTATATCTCCGGCTTGTTTAGCTTCATCGAACGATTTATACCCAGTCTTTGAAGGTCCATTTTTAATACAACCCACAACATATCCTTTAACCGCAAAAGTTTCGCCATTTGCAATTTCCAAAGCCTCGGCAACAGTTTTAGCTTTTGTCCAATCCACTTCGGGAGTAGGATCAGGCTCTTCGCCGGCTTCAACGAAATGTTCTACTTGATTACGTCCGAAAGCGAAATCATCTATGCAATAAGTAGTAGATTTCGATTTGCCTCCTTCGGCCACATAATGGAACCCGATATAAACGATATCGCCTTTTCCTTCCAAGCTGATATCGCCCGAAGCCACCCATTTGAAATTGCCATCGGCAGAAGTAGCAATCTTCACATCAAGTTTTTCCTTGCTCGAAGCGGTAGATTTAGGCTCGTTCAACACATAAACTTCAAGTTTGGTAGATGCTTGCCAATAGGAACCTTCACTATAAAAAGAGAAGATTTTTTTAGCCGCATCCTTTACATTCAAAGCCGGAGAAATCATCCACCAGTCATAAGCCAAACCGGCATTTTTATCGGTGCTATCGTGAGCGGTAGCCTGAATATATTTATCTACCGAGTTATCGGTCTTATTCGTAAAAATCTTACTTTGCCATGTACGGTCATCGTCAGACGGGGAAATAATCTCGTGAGTCCAACCCGGGCACAATTCACTGATAGGCGTATAATCTGCCTCGATATTGTTGAACTGATAAATCGTATCTTTCACAACAACCGACGGAGTACTAGGATTTCCTCCCTCACCTCCATCGCCACCCGTACCGGGCAGATCCTCGTCTTCACTGTTCGAACAAGCGGAGAATCCGGCAACTGTCATAGCTGCCATAAAAATCCATGCAAATTTTCTCATCTTTTTCATATTAAAATTTATTTGGGGTTAAAAATATTATTACGATTCATGCAAAAATAGATTGCTCCTCGGCATAGCCAATTTCATTTGATTTCGCGCCCGACTCACCCTATTGAGGGAAATCGAATCCTTTGAGATCGGCAAACGGCTTATCCAGCGACCGTACGGTCAACTGCCAAGTTCCGTCATAGGCCTCGTTATCTTGGAACCACCCCGCAATCGCAGTAATTTCTCCTTTGTTGTCGCTACCGGGGGTAGGAATGCGACGATCGGCAAACCGGGCGTATTCACTGGTTGAGATATATACATCTACCGTATTGCCACTGTCATCGGCAATCACCCGAGAACGCGGAAACCCGATATTATATTTTTTATCGGCACTATAAGTAGAAGGCGCAAAAATAGGGTTCAAAGCGTACTTCGCCAAAGCGGCCGTCACCTTATTTCCGTCCGACGGGAACGGGAAAATCTCATCGTTCAATTTCTCTCCATCGGAATCTTTGCCGGTAAAATAGACATCTTTAATCTTCACGATTTTGAAATAACCATATTTGTCCATTTCGGTGATCTCTTTCAAAGTCTTTTCTTCCACGACTATTTTAGAAGGGTCGGGAGTTCCTATCTTCTGGATATGTTTCATCGCCAGCGTATAAGGGATACGCCCGGGCTCTTCACGAATCTTATTGTCGTTGCGATATCCGCGTACTCCCAACTGGGGTGCTGCCGCATAACGTCCCAAAACCAGCCCGTTACAGCGAATGGCCACCACTTGTCCCAACGGCAACATACCCGAAAGACTGCCGGCATCGACCGAAACTTTCAAACAAGTATGGTCATCGTCCAGACTTTGTATAACGAAATATTTATATACGTTGCCCGCACGGTCATCGGTAATCACCCTGCCTCTAACGATAATGTCGTTGGGAGAATCGATCGTATCGATTGTAAACAACCCCTCTTTCGTATCGAAATTTTCGATAAGGTCTTTAATCGTTACCGTCTGGGGCCAAGCCTCATCGCTGCCCTCGGGAACCGTAGCAAAATCTTCGGGAATGGCATCGAATTCTTTTTCACACGCCGTAAACAGCATAAGAGCTGCAAATACGACACCGATATATTTTAATTGTCTCATACTCTAAACGATTTATTAAAATTTGAAACCGACATTGATAAACATATTGAAGCCCCAAGCATAATAATATTTATTGGGGAATTTGTCCACCGATTGTATATCTTTGGTTACACTCTTGTTATCCCGGCTGACACGACCTTGTTGATAACCGCCGGTAATCATGCTGGTATTATTGAGAATATTATTGAAGCTAAGGTTGATATTCAACTGTTGCTTACGATTGTTGAGATAAATCAATTTACCTACCGAAGCATCGAGCAAGAACCCGCCTTTAAGTTTCTCCTGCGAACCGATCATCTCCTTCTGATTGTAGTACTTAACGATATCGGAACCTTTATTCCCGGTATAGTCTCTAACAAGAACCGGTTTACCGGTCTTTTGATCAAAACTCCAAACCATAGAAGTTTGACCATTCTTATCGATACCGATAATGCGATAACCGTTGTAGTTCTGCTCCAATCCTACTTCATTGGGATATTTTCCGCCATACATATTCATGTGCGTGAAACGCGACGGTGAGAAATCGAGGTAATTGTTATCGAAGTAAGAAAGCGTTATGTCGGCAAACCACATCTTCGGGTGAAAATAATCCAGCGTAATGCTTGCGGCCAACTGAGGACCGTTGCTCACATGAAGACCTTCGGTGTAAACTTTTTCGGTATAATCGGTCGAAGCGGCCCGCCCGTCGACTATAACCGGCAATTGTTCGGTAAAGAGATTCATACCGTTCTCGGCGCTCATCGTTCCCATACAATCGTTGGTATATTTGTAGCTGCCATACGTTCCTGCCGCCGATATAGTGAAGCTGCTGTTCAACTTCACACTCACACCGGCCTCGACACCGAAGTGACGTTTATTCACGCCCGACAACGTATGATTTACATACGTGCGGAACTCATCGTGATAATATCCCGTACTTTCTACGCCATCGCGGAATTCCGTGAAGAATCCTGTTACCCGACCTTTTACAATCGATGTATTCAATTGATAGGTCAAATCGGCCGAGAATACTTTCTCCGATTTCAAACCTCTGATACGAGTATCTTTAATACGAGGCGCTACATAGGCATAACCGGCCAACGGAGCCCGAGATTCCGCCAAAGCATTTAACGACAAACGATTATGTCCGTCTATCTTATATACGACACCGGCCTTGATACTGGGATCTATAAAATACATCTGTTTACCCAAGCCCTTAGACCGGGCTCCAACAACCTCGGCACGACCGTTTCTCATCAAACCTTCACGTTGGAAAGAGGTATAGGATAAACGTGCGGCATAATAGATATCGAACAAGGGTAATTTCCAATCGTTCTGTATAAATGCCGAAGCATTGATAACATGCATATTGTAATTATATCCGAACTTATCACCTTTATAAACGACTCGGTTCGGGTCGTCCAAATCATTCTGGATAATGTCCTGATTGTCGGTAAAGTCACGCTCGGCAAACTGGTCTATATCGATCCACTGATTAGCCCCCAACAAGTCATCGATGGTTTTGTAGTGCATTCCTTTCGCATATTTGGCTTCAATACCGGCCGTCAATTTGAGTTCGCTGTTCAACTGATTGGTGTACAAAAAGTTCAAAGGTATTTCCATCAAGTTGTTGTGACGACGCTCCAAAATATACTTGGCGCTCCCCTCGGGATTAATGGCATTGTTGGCATAGTTCGCGCTATACATCGCATTCCAGTTAATCTGGGTCACATTGGGATCGCCGGCTCTCCACAAATCGGCAATCTGATTGGCCAATCCCTTATTCACCTCTTTGTAATAGGCATTATAAACATCGTCGGGACCATCTACCGCCAACTGATAATATTGCCAACTGGGCAAATTACGGTAATAATCGGGACGGGGATCGGGCGCGTTATAAAAAGCTATCGCCGAATTACTGTATTGGCTGTAATGGAATCCTACGCCGGCAGACAATTTGCTCTCATCGTCGATTTTCCAGTCCCAATTAAAAATTGCCGTAGGGTCATAGCTGTGGACAATGCGGGAATTACGCTTTTCTCCGTCTTGGTATCCCCAATAAGGATTGTAATAAATTCCCCTATAATCGTAAACCTCCTGTGAAACGGCAGCCGACTGTGCCCGTTTGGTCGGTGCACCGAACGTCGTCAAGGCAAATCGATGGTCGCCCAATACTTTCTCGGCAGCAAGGAAATAGCCGAAAGAGTTGTAAAAGGTTCCTTCCGTGCGTCCCTCGTCGGCCCAACGATAAACGACCGACCCGGTAAAAGCCCAACCGTTGTCCATAATACCGGTCGAGTAGATAGCCTGTCCGCGCAATTTATAAGCACGATTCGTGTAAGCGGCATTTACATTCGTACCTGCTGCATAGTTGGTTGCCCGCGTGTTGATGTTCGTCGTTCCTCCCAAAGAACCGTAAGCATATCCCGGCATTTCAAGACCATTCACGGCATCTTTATTCCTCATGGCATTGTTCAATCCTCCGAGACTCGAATAGTTGAAACGGCCGCGTTCCAAATCATTAAAGTTAAGTCCGTTTATATAGGTAGAAGATTCCCGTTGTTCATATCCCCGCACATTAAAACGCATAGGGCTATATGAATAACTGGCCGCTTGCAAATAAACATCGTCGGCAGCGCCGGACAGATAGGATGCCGATTGAGATGCGGCACTGCCCTCATCGTCTATCGCCGACTCGTCGAGCTCGAAAACATTATCTTCGAGAACCTGTTGATTGAGTGTATTGTCTGCTTTCTTAGGTTGCAAAGAAGCATTCAAGGTATTTACGCCGTCATTTACCACAAAGTCGACAGAATAAGCCTTATAATCAGCCGCCGTAAATACAACAACCACAGACCCTGCCCTAACTTTCTTCAACTCGAAATTTCCGTCAAAATCCGTAACAGCCGACACGTTCCGTATCGCAACTTTTACATTCGCAATAGGTTTGTTTGTTTCATAGTCAACGACAACGCCTCTTACTGATGCGGCCTGAACAAAAGCCGGTACGACAAGAAGCCATGTCATTAATAACCATAGTTTACGATTCATTACATCAAAAGGTTTAATTATAACTGTGTTTATGTTTACAACCCTATCCCCCCTTTTATCGAGGGGTAAAAAAGGAATTTGCAAATTAAAAGATTATTTTCCATTATACAAACTTCTACGTTGGGAATATTTATTACAATCGTGTTAAATTGTAACCCTATATAAAATGTTAATTATCGGACAAAATGCAAGAAATTTTGGAAAATAAGCTAACTTTCAAGTTATTAAAACTATCACTATGTTAAAAATACCTTTCTAAACGACAACTGCTAAATCATATCTCACCCATCGTCCTAATACATTATCTCCATCATAAACATTAGAGCTAATGATATAATATGATTCTTACGAACGTCGCACACGGAAAGATGTCTTTAAACGCATTTATTCCTGCCGATAGAGATTTATTCCTAAAAAAATTTCGCTTATTTGTCAAATTAGAGTTATCTTGCGCCACATTTTAATTTAAGTCGAAAATTTCAAAAACAAAATTCCACACAAACTATGAAAAAAATAGGATTCTTGCTATTAGCCGTATTCTTGACAGGAGTGACTGTTACACAAGCACAAAAGAAACAATACGCTATATATGCGGTAGCATTCTACAATCTTGAAAACCTGTTCGACACGATTAATCAGCCGAATACGAACGACGAAGAATTTACTCCTTCGGGGTCGTACCGTTGGGGCGGATTAAAATATCGGAATAAACTCAACAACCTTGCTTATGCGATTAGCAATTTTGCCACAGACAACAGCAGCCCGTTCAAATTAAAAAACGGACCTGCCGTTATCGGCGTATCGGAAATAGAAAACAAACAAGTATTGGAAGATTTGATTCATACCGGCGAATTATCCAAACGAAACTATGGAATCGTACATTACGACTCTCCCGATTTTAGAGGAATCGATGTGGGTCTTATATATGACAAAGACCAATTTACACTCGAATCGAGCCGTAGCGCACGACTTCATACCCCTCAATTCCCCAACCTACGTACTCGCGACCAATTAGTCGTTTCGGGAATATTGGCCGGCGAACGGGTACACTTTATTGTCAACCACTGGCCTTCAAGACTCGGAGGGGAAAAACAATCGAGCCCAAAACGGGAAGCCGCAGCCGCACTGACCAAACATTTGGCCGACTCTCTTTTAGCGGCCGACCCCGACTCGAAAGTCGTCATTATGGGCGACCTCAACGACGACCCGTCGAACCGCAGTTGTAAAACCATATTAGGAGCCCAAAAGAAACAACAAGATGTTCAGGCTGGCGGATATTTCAATACCATGTGGGGAATGTTCGACAAAGGCATAGGCACATTGGCTTATAACGGCTCTTGGAACCTATTCGACCAAATCATTATTTCGGGGAACCTGTTGGGTAAAGATCGCTCCACCCTGAAATATATCCGGTCGGAAGTATTCAACCGGGATTTCCTGAAACAAAAAGAAGGCAAGTACAAGGGTTATCCTTTGCGGACCCATGCTGCGGGAGTTTATCTAAATGGTTACAGCGACCACTTCCCCACTCTCATCTATTTAGCCAAAGAGATAAAATAAATAAAGCTCGAAACACAAAAAGAGGGGTGATATTGTTCTATCACCCCTCTTTTCATTTTCTCCGGAATTAAAATATAACACGACGAGTTATCCTATCTTCATTCGATGATATACCCTCTCATTTGCACTATCTTTGCGCAGGATGCGAAAATAAGCTGCATTCGGCAAAGTCAAGCGAGCTTGCTTTTGCCCTCATTTGCACTATCTTTGTGTCGAATTTTCAAAAGGGATTGCCCCATGACTCAGAAAGCGAAAACTTATATGCTACCCGTCGCAATGGCTACCGGAAGTTTGGCGGGATATTTACTCCCCGACCTTACAGCCCGATGGGCTACACTTCTGGCCCCTATCCTTATTTTTGCTATGCTGTTGGTTACCTACTGTAAAATTTCCCCGAACGATCTACATATAAAACCTCTACACGGTTGGCTTCTCGCTGTTCAGGTTATCGGTGGATTAACCATATTCGGTGCGCTTTATTTTTGGGATCCTATCATAGCGGAAGGAACTTTCATCTGCCTTTTCTGTCCCACAGCGACAGCCGCTCCCGTCATTACCGGAATGCTCGGAGGAAACGTCCCGACACTAATTTCATACAGTCTAATCAGCAATATGGCTGTGGCCATTTTATCGCCGATTATTTTTTCGTTCATGGGAATACATGCCGACATCTCTTTCCTCGACTCTTTCCTAACTATATGCAGTAAAGTGTTACCACTACTTATCCTACCCTTAGGAGTGGCAATCCTCTTACGACAATGCCTACCCAAAATCCACACGGTACTGAATAAGCGGCAATCTCTATCGTTTTACATGTGGGCAGTTTCGCTTTTTCTTGTAGTAGGCAAAGCGGTCACATTCATCATCGGACAAGGGAGGGAAGCTATACCTCTCGAAATCGCTATCGCCCTCCTCTCTTTGATCGTTTGTATAGGACAATTTTATATAGGGCGAAAATTAGGTGGACGATACGGCGATAAAATTTCAGGAGCGCAAGGATTGGGACAGAAAAACACCGTGCTTGCCATTTGGCTGGCACTCACTTATTTGTCGCCTATCACATCGATAGGCCCGGCATCATATATCATCTGGCAGAACAGCATCAATAGCTATCAACTTTACTTGAAAGAAAAGCAGACAATGAAAGGCTCTTAGAAACTGTTTTCATTTTTTCAAATCGAATCTTTTCCGGTCGAACGACCTCAAAACTATTCCAAATTCAAACATAAAAAGCTAATTTTCCTCTTCCTCCTCATTCACCGCCGGAAGATTCTTTTTCGCTTTCACCCCCATGACTTTAAGTTTCTCTACACGTCCTATCAGATTTCCGTTGCCGGTTTTCAGTTTCTTCATGGCATCGGTATAAGCCATAGCCGTCGTATTCAACGATTTACCAATCTTCTCCATATCATCGACAAAACCGGCGAACTTATCGTACAATTTTCCGCCCTCCTCGGCTATATCGATTGCATTGCGGGTCTGCTTGTCCCGTTGCCACAAATCGGCTACGAGTTTCAGTGCGGCAATCAAATTTGTCGGGCTCAACAAAAGCACCTTCTTTTCATAGGCATATTGCCACAAAGCGTGATCGGCCTGCATAGCGGCCAGATAGGCAGCCTCGTTGGGAATAAACATCATTACATGATCGCCTTTCCCGACATAATCTTGATAGCTCTTCCCGGCCAGCTCGTCTATATGTTTCCTCACCGATACCAAATGCTGCTTCAATGCCAATCGAGCTTCGTCGGCATCTTCCGCATTGACGTAATTGACATAAGCCGTGAGAGACACTTTCGAGTCGATCACCATTTGATGATTTTCGCCACCGGGATAACGGATAATGACATCAGGACGCATCTTCCGCCCATCGGAGCCCTGTATGGTATGTCCCTCTTCGTCCCGCAAAGTTTCCTGTACGAAATATTCCCGATCTTTTTCAAGTCCCGATTTTTCGAGAATACTTTCCAATATCATCTCCCCCCAGTCACCCTGTATTTTGGAATCTCCACGCAAAGCATGAGTCAGCTGTTTTGCCTCCGCACCTATGGATTCGCTCCTCTCTACCAATTCTTTAATCTGTTCTTTCAACGAAAACCGCTCGCGAGCCTCATTATTATAAGTTTCTTCCACGGTCTTTTTAAATCCCTCCAAACGCTCTTTCAAGGGATTGAGTATTTCGGCGAGACGTTCGTGGTTCATCTCGGAAAAACTCTTCGACTTCTCCTGCAATATCTCGTTAGCCAGTACCTTGAACTCGTTGTTCATCTCTTGCCGGACACGTTGGACTTCCTGTTTTTGAACTTCCATATTCTCGGAAAGCATTTGATTACGGGCTTGTAGATCGCCTTTCTCACGATTGAGTTTCTCCCGCTCCCGGTTAGAAAAATCGAGTTGCGCCTGCACCTCGGCCAACCGCGCCGTACAGCTTTTCACCTGCGCATCCAACACACCGTTGCGCACCTTCAAGTCTGCCGCCTCGCTTTCGCGTGCCGCCAGCGACTGCTGCCACCCTTTACGACTCGAATTATACACGACAAAAAATACCACGGTAGCAACCAAAGCCACCAATATGCCAACCCCTACTGCTATCATAATGATCTAATCTATATTCAACACCTCAAAAAATCGTTGTGCAATCTGCTCGAACCCGTTATTACCCGGGTGAGAAGCGATTTCCTTATCGGTAGTTATCGTTTCATATCCTTGCCAAGTCAATGTTTTAGCCTCGGTATTATCGCTATAACTTTCCGCTTGCACAATGGCTTTGTATTTCTTTCCACCGACATTAAAATCTATTTGTAACCGATTATCCGACAACACGGTATAATGGGTATAATTCAAGGACTGAGAGGTCGGTTCCACACGGGTGACAACCGTACCTATCGAACTGCGATTACCGGCTTTGTTAATGCCGTCTATCGCTACGAGGGTCACGGCATATTGTTTACACGCATTTTTTACAGACTTGATGACACTATTCGATACATACCAGCCATAAATCCATACGATACGAGCCCGAGGCGCATAGGCTTTTATGGTTGCTATCAGCTCTTTTGCTCCTTGCTCGAAGGCTTCTCTTTTTCTCGATGTATTTACATTATCGCCAATCTGTATAACGACCAAATCCAAATCGTCGCTCAACATGGGGTACAATCTATTATCCAACCAATTCATCTGTTGAGCCCGGTTTTCACAAGCCTCAAAATCGACTCCCGATAATTTCGTATCGGTATAGGCCGGATTGGCTTTTAAAAACTTTCTTTGAATAATGGCGTGATAATCGCTCTCCGAGTCGGTCGCATTCATTCCGAAAGCGCCATTACCCAATAGCAAAGAATTCCCGATAAACAGAGCCTTATCAGGCATTTCAAATTTTCCATGATCGAAAATCAAGTCGGTTAGCTCCTCTCCAAAAAACTTGTCGCACGAGGCCATCGTTATCGACAAGATGATAAGGCATAAGTAAGAAGAGAAATATTTCATAAGCCTATACAAACAATTGTATTTGAACAATGTGACAACAAAGATATTAAATAACACGAACAGAGGCAAACGAAAAAATCATTCCCGCACAAATATTCTGCATCACACCTCTACAAACAGACGATAAATTTCACTATTCACACTTTTATAATTACTTTTGTACAAGTAACCGACAAAATTCCAGCGCATGAAATTAGGAGATGTATGGTTCTCGGCCATTGCCGAAGCCGAAAACAGTGACCGCATGATTGTCGTTTCGGGACGTACCGAGATAGAACCGTTCATTCAATCGGGCAAGTTCAAAGAACGTGTTGAAATCACATGGAAATACGAGGCCGATAGTAAAGGTATGCCCAATGAGACTACCGGAAAACTGATGGAAGAAGTGCAGACCGTATTGAAACAGGCTATGGAAAAAGATAAACTGGCCATTTTCACAGGAATCTATACCGGAGACGGCGAACGCACATGGGTATTTTATACCCGCAATATACCTGCATTCGGACGTATGCTCAACGAAACTCTCGCTCCGTTCGAAACGTTACCTCTCACCATCTATACCGAGAAAGACCCCGAATGGAACGAATATCGGGAAATGTGCGAGCTTCAAGATCAGGATAATGACGATGAAGACCTCGATGAATGAAAGCGATACAGCACTGAACGTCCATTCGCACAATGAAAAAAGCGTTCTTACATATAGGCATATTCATTCTGTTTTCGGCTCAAATGGCATGTTCACATGGAGAAGACGAACCGGAAGATATTACTACTATCTCTGTCAATGAACCGGGCTCCCTATCTGAAATCATCGCGCCGAGCCAACGAGGCAGTATTACTAAATTAGCCGTAAAAGGATCTCTAAATTATAGCGATATTTCCTATATCCGCCAAATGCCCGAATTACTTTACTTAGATGTAGGAAACGTCGTACTGCCCAACAACTACTTCCCGGATAATGCCATTTCCAGCCATGAAAAATTAGAGGCCGTGATTCTCCCTGTATCGCTCGATTCTATCGGGGCATCGGCATTTCGATGGTGCGAAAGGTTGCAAGCCGTCCGCCTGCCCAAAAAACTTAAATCCATCGGAGCGTATGCATTCGCCGGCTGTATCAATCTGTATGATATAGAATTACCCAACTCTTTGCTACATCTCGAAAAATATGCCTTTTCCGGTTGTAAAAGTTTATATACCTTGAAAATACCATCGAAATTACAACGTATATCCGACTATACTTTTTCCAAATGCATCAGCCTTACCGAAATAAAAATACCGGGAAATATCCGGGAAATAGGATATAAATCATTTTCGGGTTGCAGCGGACTCCGAGAAATTAGTATCCCCTCGACTGTCAAAACAGTAGGTATCGGAGCCTTTGAAAATTGTACCGAATTAAAGGATATATCCTTGCCAACTACTCTTACCGAAATCAATTACTACACATTCTCAGGCTGTACCAGTCTCACTACTCTTACTCTACACAGCAAGCTCACCGCTATCAACAACTATGCTTTTGCCGGATGCAAAAGCCTTACTGAAATACATTGTAAAAACAGCAACCCGCCTTTAATCGGAGAAAATACATTCCGAGACGTAAACCGCATCGGCTGTAAAATATTCGTCCCGTCGAAACGAGCGAAGAAAAGTTATAGTACAGCCCTCTATTGGAATGAATTTACCATTTATATAGAATGACGCCTACTGTTCTTTATTCGAATCAATTATAATGAACAGGAATTATAATACTAAAAAACGTATTTTTATCAAATCAAGATTTTAATTTATAATTTTTTTCATTATACTTGCATTAAAAAAAAAACAATCTGCTCCATCAACCAACAGAACATACACTATTTATATTCTTGTAAAATCCTAAACGATAAAGCCATGAAAAATACATTACTTCGAACAGTCGTTATCTTCGTCGCTCTTTGCATTTATCCCAGTATCCATGCTTATGACTTTGAATGTGACGGATTCTATTACGACATCACCTCCGATTCGACGGTAAGTGTCACTTACGAAGTGATCCACCGAATATGAATACGAAGGAGATATTATAATCCCTGAAAAAGCAACCTTTAATAACAAAACTTACCAAGTCACAGAAATTGGTCCATTAGCTTTTTTGGGGTGCAATATCGGAACAATTTCGATTCCAAACAATATTATTGCAATTAGAGAAAAAGCCTTCACTTCCTCTTCATTAGACTCCATCGATATAGGATCAGGAGTCTTGATAATCGAGCCGTCAGCTTTTATCTATTGTAACTTAGGCCATATCAATATCCCCGATAATGTCACAAGAATAGGGCATCATGCCTTTTATGCAAGTTTTGGTTTAAAAACTGTAATAATTGGCAATGGAGTTACCCAAATAGAACAATCAACATTTCATTTTTGTCCGAATTTAAAGCACATCACATTAGGAAATAATACCACCACAATCGGAGCAGAAGCATTTCTCTCTTGCGATAGCCTAAAATATATAGAACTGCCCAATAGTATCAACGAAATAGGTAAAAATGCATTTAGTGGCTGTGAGGCATTATCATCTATTACACTCAGTGAAAATCTATCAGAAATAAGAGAGGGAACCTTTGATAATTGTACAAGTCTGACCTCTATCGTAATTCCCAATAAGGTATCGACCATAGCAACATCTGCATTTTGGAATTGTAATCATCTGGTCTCCCTAAAATTGGGAACAGGTGTTACCGATATATTTTACGGAGCTTTTAGGGCTGCCCCGTTAAAAGAAATTTACGCTTCCTCGACAATTCCACCGATAGCCTATCATACAAACTCATATACGGACACCTTTGACGCAGACATTTTTAATCAATGCACTCTGCACGTACCTGCCGGTAGTTTACAAGCCTACAAAAATGCAGAAGTATGGAAAAATTTCAAAAACATCGTGGAGAATGATTTCACAGGAATAGAACGCCCCTCACCGAACAAAGCAAAAATTTTCGGAAATAAGAATAGCATTGCATTTCGAAATATCGAACCGGATACAGATATAAGTATCTACGACACAACCGGGAAATGTATAAAAACATTTGCAGTGGACGGAGACTGCGAAATACCCTTCCCCAGCGGTATTTATCTAATCAAATATGCCGGGAGAACCGTAAAAATAATATTATAATCAAATAGGCTCAGTAAAAATCGGTGGAGGTAAACATGAATTTTAGCGAATGTGATGGATTGCATTCTCCTTCTCCCCTGCCGTGTCCCGTAACCTTACGGGGTGTTGCGTCAGCAATATAGGAGAGACACCGAAGAAACAGTAGTTTCTGAGGAGAGGGGTTGAAAAGATTTCATGAGTTTTTTGGGCTATAAGGATTAACCCCTCCGTCCTTTGAACACCTCCCTTATATTTTGTTTGACAACAAAACACAGGGGAGGAGGGCAATACCTTCTGTATCGTTAGATTATATAAAAGTACAATCCCCTCTGATTTCCTACTGAGAAGCTATAAAGGAGAAATGGCACTATAAATAAAAAAGAGATGTCGGTAAAACATCTCTTTTTATTTATTTCACAAGACAGTTGTGCTCTATTCTTATTCTTCGTCTTCCTCTTCTTTCATATTGTGGAAAACATTTTGTACATCTTCGTCTTCCTCAAAACGTTCGATCAACTTTTCGATAGAAGCGCGTTGTTCGGGAGTTACATCTTTCACATCGTTAGGAATACGTTCGAATTCGGCACTGACGATTTCATAACCGGCCTCTTCGAGATGGTGTTGGATATTATTATTCTCCGAGAACTCGCCATAAAGTACGATTTCTTCCTCATCGGCCTCCACTTCATCGACTCCATAGTCAATCATTTCAAGTTCGAGATCCTCCACCGAGACTCCCTCTTTGGGTTTGATATGAAACACACATTTGTGATCGAACAAGAAAGAAAGACTACCGGTCGTACCCAACGATCCTCCGGCTTTATTGAAATAACTGCGCACATTGGCGACAGTACGGGTCGTGTTATCGGTAGCTGTTTCTACGACGATAGCGATACCGAAAGGACCGTATCCTTCATAAACCACTTCCTTATAATCGCCGGCATCTTTCGACGAAGCTTTTTTAATAGCCCGTTCTACATTTTCTTTCGGCATATTCGCCGCTTTGGCATTCTGCATCAATACACGCAGACGCGGATTGGCATCGGGATCGGGGCCACCGGCTTTAACGGCAATAGAAATTTCTTTCCCAATTTTCGTAAATGTACGGGCCATATTGCCCCACCGTTTCAATTTTCTGGCTTTACGATATTCAAAAGCTCTTCCCATAGGATATCTTTTACTTATATTTTATTAAATCGAATTATCTTAGCTGTGCCTCCAATTTCTGTTGAAGATTGGCTATAATTTTATTCATGATGGCATCTATCTGCTTATCGTTAAGCGTCTTATTCTCGTCTTGAAGAATAAACGAAACGGCATAGGACTTCTTACCTTCGGGGAGATTCTTCCCTTCATAAACATCGAAGAGATAGACCTCTTTGAGCAATTTACGCTCGCTTTCCCGAGCCACTTTCTCGATATCGGCAAAAGAAACCGCCTGATCGACCAACAAAGCCAAATCCCGTTTCACCGCTTGAAATTTAGGCAATTCGCTGTACAATACCGCATGTTTCGCAGCCATTTTCATTAGCGAATCCCAATTCAACTCGGCAAAAGAAACCTCGACATCGATATCGAAACGTTTGAGTACCTTATGCGAGACAAGCCCCATCTTTCCTAGTATCTTTCCTCCCCGGTTGCTATAAGTCAAAGCTACCGAATAAATCTCGTCGCTTGTCTGTGTCGCGATAATATCACCGGCGATTCCAAGACGGGCAAAAATATTCTCCACATAAGCCTTCATTTCGTAAACCGAAGATTTCTCATCGGCATGCGCCCAGCTTCCTTCCACCCGATTACCGGTCTGCCACAAAGCGAAATGTTTTTCTTCGGAATAACCCGACAAAACTTTCTCTTCATTATGAGCCTCCGGGTCAAAGTAATAACAATTACCACATTCGTAAAAACGCAAGTTGGCCCGACGACGGTTTATATTGTGTGAAATACTTTCCAATCCACCGAATAAAAGGGTTTGGCGCATTACATTCAAGTCATTGCTCAACGGATTAAGCAAAGCCACGCAATGCGCACGAGGCCAAACTTGCAAATCGTCGTAATAAGCGCCACAGGTTAATGAGTTGTTCATGATTTCATTAAACCCGCACCCCGTGAGCTGTTCCGAAACTAAATTTTGGAACTGGTGACTTTGGTCGGTAACAGTCTTATAAGAAAGGCTGGAATGTACCCGATCGGATATTTCGACATGATTATATCCATAGATACGAAGTAAATCTTCTATCACATCGACATCTCGCTGCACATCGACCCTATATGTAGGAACTTGCAACGAAAGTTCCTTTTCTGTTTCAGAAACGATCTTTATTTCAAGGCTGTCCAATATGCTCTTGACCGTATCGGCCGGAATATGTTTCCCGATGAGAGTATCGATTTTTTCATACGTAAGGGTTACAGGGAACGGAGCTACCGGATTGGGATATATATCCACAACTTCACCGCAAATCTCACCTCCGGCCAATTCTTTCACCAATAGAGCCGCCCGTTTCAAAGCATATAGAGTATCATTAGGATCGACACCACGCTCGAAGCGGAAAGACGAATCGGTATTCAATCCTTGACGGCGAGCTGTCTTACGCACCCATGTGGGATTAAAGCAAGCCGACTCCAAGAAAATATCGGTCGTATCGTTGGTTACACCCGATTTCAAACCGCCGAACACACCGGCGATACACATCGATTCCTTCTCATTACATATCATTAAGTCGTTGGAAGTCAACGTACGCTCTACCTCATCGAGTGTGACGAATTTCTCACCCTCTACGGCAGGTTTCACGATGACTTTCCCTCCGGCAATTCGATTCAAATCAAAACAATGCAGCGGTTGTCCGGTAGCATGGAGTATATAATTGGTAATATCCACCACATTATTGATCGGACGCAATCCGATAGCGGACAAACGTTGCTTCAACCAATCGGGACTTTCTGCCACTTTCACATTCCGCATCGTCACTCCGCTGTACCGGATACATGCTTCATGGTTCGCTACATCGACATCGATACCGCCCTCTTTTCTATCGATAGCGAAATCGTTTACCGACGGCCTGTGCAATCCGGCATCTTTACCCCTTTGTGTCAAATAAGCGGCCAAATCACGGGCAACGCCATAATGCGAAGCTGCATCGATACGATTCGGGGTAATATCCACTTCGAGGACATAATCGCTCTTTATGTTATAATAGTCTTTGGCCAGTGTACCGGGTTTTACCTCTCCCGGCAACACGATAATGCCATCGTGCGAAGTTCCTATACCTATTTCGTCTTCGGCACAAATCATACCGAAAGATTCTACTCCGCGAATCTTCGATTTTTTTATCGTAAAACTTTCTTCACCACTATACAAAACAGTACCCAACGTAGCCACTACCACGTATTGTCCCGCCGCGACATTCGCAGCTCCACACACGATTTGAACAGGCTCGGATTCCCCCAAATCCACGGTAGTAATGTGCAAATGATCTGAGTTGGGGTGATCCTCACAAGTGAGAACCTTACCGATAACCAGCCCGTTAAGGCCGCCCTTGATGGTTTGCACCTCTTCAATTCCACCGGTCTCCAAACCGATAGAGGTGAGAGCTGCCGAAAGTTCCTCGGGAGAAAGGTCAAAATTCACGTAATCTTTCAACCAATTATACGAAATATTCATAACGAACTAATTTTATCTTCTTTCTAAAAAACGCCGAAAAAGCCTTGAAAAAGCTCTTCCGAAAATTTTGCCAAAGTTAATAAGAAACTGTTTAAAAAGCCAAGCTACCGACTAATTTAAAAGGTTCTAAAAGCTATTTCTTAGCAGTATTTATTCTATTTGCCCCCGATGTTATCGACAAGAATCGAGCCGGTATGGGAGTCTCGAAATTCATCTCACGCCGTGTTACCGGGTGAGCAAAGCGTAATTTAACCGCATGTAGAGCCACACGTCCCAAAGGACTGCCATGCGCACCGTATTTGCGATCTCCGATAATACTATGACCGAGATCGTGCATGTGAACCCGTATCTGATTTTTACGTCCCGTCTCCAAATCGAGTTCTACCAACGAAAAACGGCTGTTGCCTCCCAATACCTTATAACGAGTAATCGCCAACTGCCCCTCATCGGGATTATCGGTCGAATAAACTTGGAAAGCCGCATTTTCGGTCAAATAGGAACGAACCATTCCCTCGGGTTGCTCCATCACGCCCTCTACTACTGCCACATATTTACGTTCCAATACGATATTGTGCCAATTATGCTGCAACTGTTCCTGTATCCCTTTGCTTTTGGCAAACATCATCAAACCCGAAGTATCCCTGTCGAGACGATGCACGATGAACAGCTTGTTCTCCGGGTTCTGGGATTTCACATAATCGCTGAGTATACTATATGCCGTTCCGGTCTTTATACGTTCTGTCGACATCGAAAGCAACCCATACCCCTTATCTATGACAATGATATACTCATCTTCATAAACCATCTTCAAACGATTGTGTTTAAACACACTGAAACCTCGCTTAAAATTAATTTTCAATTCGTCCCCGGCATGCAACATCGTGTCGAATTGGGTAACCGGCATATCATTGACAGCGACTTGCCGGTGAGACAGATAAGATTTGACCGTCGTGCGGCTTTTGTCCCCAAACAAAGTCAATAGATAATTCAGCAATGTATCGTCGTGCTCTACTTTGAAACGCTTGATATCTTTTTCGGAAAACCGACGTAAGGGCCGTTTATCGGAAGGTTGGCGCATATTATTTATTTTTTGTGCAAAGATAGTGTAAACCAAGAGCAGAAACAAATTTATTTGGAAATGCCGAAGTATAGCTTATTTTCGCATTAACACGGTTCTATAAAAAACAACGGGGATAGGCATGAATTTTGGCGAATGCGATGAATTGCGTTCCTCCTTCTCCCCTGCCGTTTCCCGTAACATTACGGGGTGCTGCGTTAGCAATATAGGAGAGACACCGAAGAAACGGCAGTTTCTGAGGAGAGGGGTTGAAAAGATTTTATAGACTTTTTGGCTGTAAGGGTTACCCCCTCCGTCTTGCGGACACCTCCCCTATATTTTGCTGTGCAAAACACAGTGGAGGAGGTTTAATTCAATCGCAAAGACAACTTCACTTCCCTCTTTTTATATGCTTCGAAAAAGTGTAAATATTAGTATAAACCATGCCCATTTTCTAATCGGGCAACATTCCCAATTTATCAGCGACACCCACGACAAGTCCCCACACAAAGAAACTGACGACACCGGCAATTAACGCAGAGAAAAAACCATCGCTAATCCAAACAGAAATCACCGTAACAATAATACTCAACAATCCTCCATACAAAATGATATACCCCATAGCCTTCCATATGAAAACCACAGCCGATAAAATAAATGCCAACACCGACCAAACAAAACCGAAAAATCGAGAAAAGCCATCGCCTACCCTTCGCCAAAACGAACGCCTCGGCCGGTGAGGATATCGCGGCCTGCCCTGTGAAATGATTTCACCGGTCGACATATTCACACGAGTCCCGTTACGCAACGTAATGATACGATCGCCCATAGCCCCAAAAACTATCTACACTCCAAGCACTCGGAATCTTTTTTCAATTTTACTCCATACCAACGGAGTATCGTCAAATGTCTATTCGGATTCCGATTGAATGGAGCCCAGTTGGCAAATTGGAAATCCCGACGATTGGCCCAAATATAATAATCATAGGTCAACTCTTCTATCAGCGAAGATATGCCGCACTCGATTCCACGAGATAGCTCGTTCAATGCCAATTTTACCATCATATTGTTAATCGGTGCGATATCGGTCGATAATCCCACCTGAACCATCGCATGAGCATCCTCGTCCGACACATATGCCGGTATAACTCCCAACTCTCTGGCCCGACGCACATCGGTAATCTCGTCATTCTGATGATAAATAGGATTCCCCGTCAAGCAGGCATAACACGGTCCACCCGGTCTTACGCGTAATATATCGCCACCCTCGGCGCGAGTGACAGCCCTGCCAAACAATCCCACTTTACCCAATTTCACCAAACGGGCATTGATGTTATATCTGCTCGCATACTCGTCCGTCGCAACTATGGTAAGATCCGATTCTGCCACACATTTTTCAAGAATATCAAGCTGCTTATTCATATCGATATCGTAGGTCTCTACTTGCGCATACGGGTTTTTCAATAATATGGCATCTTTCACGGCATTTACTTTGAGCCGTCCCAATTCGTTCACCCCACAGATATGACGAGCGATATTGTGCAATTCTATACGATCGAAATCCATCAGTATAAAATGCCCTACACCGGCTTTCGCCAACTCGACGGCAATAGGTGCGCCACCGCTGCCTAACCCTACGATAAGAACCTTTTTCGACTCCAACGCTCCCACTTCGAGTAGCCCTTTACTGCGAGTATAAAGCTCACTCTTGCGAGGCACATATTTCACAACCGCCTCGATGATTCTTCCGTCATCGACAATAAAAGCACGAGAGCTGACTTTCGTGTCTTCGACATGAATGCAAACAATAACGACCGGAACTCGTTTTGCCTCTTCCGGCATCGATGCATAAACAGACAAAGCCACATCTTCGGCCTTTCCATAATCGTCAGTATCGACTACCCGAAAGAGACAAGGCATGGAATATCCTGTCGGAGCCACCTGCGGATACTTGATGTAGACATGGTAAACCTGTTCGCCTTTCCACTCAAAAGCAGCGCCGAAACATTGTGATTGCCCGCTATTCCAAAAATCCTGCAAATGATCCTGATAAATGTACACTATCGGTTCCATAGCACCTTATTCTTTATCATTATAATAAGGTTTGGTTCCTATTGTCGTGCCCACTTTTTCCTTTCCGCTTTTTTCCGCTTCATCGGGAGTCATCGCTTCCAGTTCTCCATCGTCTCCGATAACCAATTCTACTTCTCTACGTCCACTGTTGGTTTGAGCCAGAGCTTCACCCAAATCTTCACAATCGTCAGTTTGTTTTTTTCCAAATAGTCCCATAGTTAGTTATATTCTTTAATAGATTAATAATTTGCCCCTTTCAAAAATTCATCGAGCGTCTTTCCCGTTTTCAGATGACATTCATACATTTCGAGCCAAATGCGAACCTTAATAATAATCTGATACAAAGTTATTCGATTCGGAGCCCAATCCTCATAACCGTAATGGCAAACCCTCACACAGCCGTTTTCTCCTGTAAGCGTATGCATACTGTGACTGGCTTGCAGCATACTACCGCCGGAACGCGTCAACAAGGGTTTAGGACTCGTAATAAAAACCTTCGGTATATTATAGGGATAATTGTCCGAAAGGTCTATTTTCACCACGTAGCATCGTAGAGAATTAGTCTGAATGGCGACCGCCAAATACGGATACGGCGTGTCCATATCCATAAATTTGTACTGTTTCGATTTTATCGTCGAATTTTGCAATACACCTAATTCTATTTGATATCTGTCATAAGTCATATCGATAAATATTTTAAACTGTTAATAACCGATTGTCCCATCTCTGAAAACGACGAAAGCCAGTGAGGTGTACCGTTTTTTCCCAATGCCCCCAAGCTCCAAGAAGTAGTTTCTCCCGCCTCATACCGGACAACGTAAGGTGCCCGACTCGGAAAATCTTTATCGAAAACAATCCTCCAAGAAGACCGACGAGGTATATCGAATCTGATTTCAATAGTCATGTCATCTACTTTCAACAGTTTCACAGCGGAATATTTCGACTGTATATAAGAGACGATACGCTTCAACTGCAAACGGTTTTCTTTATTATTCAACCAAAAACCGGTATCGAACGTCACGCCATTCTCCGGCGGCATCTGTTGTACCGGAATCATATTCAACTCATGATACACAGCCTCTTTGACCTGCGGCATTATCACAAAATCCCGATAAGCCGCATCATAACGACTCCTTACCGAACCGTCTCCTTGCACCACATTCCACGGCACTAAGTTCATCTTTACCCCTTCGCCAGTACATACAAAAGAAAAAGCATTGACAGAGGCCCCCGCCCTATCGCAAATTCCAATAGCCAATATACACCGCGACAGCCCGTCTGCCAACATACCCTCTTGTATCGATTGCACATCGCCTCCGCTCGGATGCGACAGTCCCAAACCATGATGCGAATGCCACACACCGATATGGGAGAGATGGTACTCTTCGAATAATCTATCGGCATGCAACTGCAAATAATCGGCATCTTGTATAAAACTGGTAAAACGACAGACCGACTTTCTACCGGGACCCAACACATACATGATTACGGCATCTCCGCTCGGCGTCCAATAGCCAAACAAATTACCGCCGGTTTCCATGTGAGGAGAATCCAATATTGTCCTCGCCATGAAATCTAATTCCCCCCGATAAATATATACGCCCCCATGAGCTATTCGCCCAATATCCATAATCTCTTGTTTTTCATGATTACGCAATATAAATAAAAGATATCGACATTTACAAACTTATAACTATAAATTTAATTATAAGAAGCTGCTTTAAATTTATTGAGAAATAATATTATCATTTCAAGCAGGTATGTTCCGGCCATATTGAGCCCCTGTCTCGCATCTTGAATCCCTTGATTTTTGTCAATAGCCCGCTATTGACTGCATATCTCGGACTCCAATCTGCTTCAACATAGGTCTCAATCTGTCTCGGAATAAATTTAAAACAGCTTCTAAACTGGTCTATAATTCTCATTCACTTTCCCAATCATACAAAAAAGAGTCCTTGTTTTTGTCTTTCCATAAATAACTATTACCTTTGTTCGCTACTTCTAAATCGAGTTAAAAGATGAAAATGAAAATACACCGAGAAGGGAAAAATATATTACTTATTCTTTTTATCATTCTGGCTCTTTTGAATTTGCCGGTATATCTATGGATAAAAATAACATGGCTGGCTTATCTAATCCACGCCGTCTCCATTATATTTTTCTTTCTGGTAGTTAATTTTTTCCGGTCTCCCAAACGGCATTTCAAAGGTAATCCTAAAAATGCCATAGTCGCACCGGCAGACGGTGTCGTAGTCGTTCTTGAAGAAGTTCTCGAAGATGAATACTTTCATGACAAACGTATGCAAGTTTCTATCTTTATGAATATATTCAACGTACATGCCAACTGGTTTCCCGTTGCCGGAAAAGTAATCCATGTAAGTCATCAACAAGGCCGTTTTATGGCAGCCTATTTACCTAAATCAAGCACAGACAACGAAAGATCCACGGTAGTCATTAAGGCTGAAAATGGCGAGGAAATCTTAGTCAGGCAAATTGCCGGTGCAGTGGCGCGTCGCATTGTAACTTACGCCGAAGTAGGTGATACCTGTGACATCGATGAACACATGGGCTTTATAAAATTCGGTTCACGCGTAGATTTGTACCTTCCGCTCGATTGCGATATTAAAGTAGCTCTACACGATAAAACAATAGGCGACCTCACCGAAATAGCCCGTCTAAAATAAAGCCCCATGAATGCCATTACAAAAAATATCCCTAATAGTATTACTTGTCTCAATCTCCTTTCAGGGTGTTTTGCCTGTCTTTTCGCATACAAAGGAGAGTACGACATAGTTGCTTTATGCATAGGGTTATCCGCATTATTCGACTTTTTAGACGGCATGGCGGCACGTTTGCTCCATGCTTACTCTCCGATGGGAAAAGAATTGGATTCACTCGCCGATCTTATCAGCTTCGGGCTTGCACCGGGATTCATGGCCATGCATTTCATGCTATACGACAGTGTCTTTCATGGAATAAACGATTCCTATCAAATCTGGTGGGCATTAAGCGCATTGCTTATTCCTATTTTCTCCGCACTCCGTTTAGCGAAATTCAATATCGATGCTCGTCAGACAACCTCGTTCATCGGGTTGCCCGTCCCTGCCAACGCTCTTTTTTGGATAGGAATATGTCAAGCCGGCTTACAAATAGAGAACAAAGCCTGTGGATACGCTATCGTCTGCTTAGTCATTCTCTTCTCTTTCCTATTGATTTCGGAGATTCCCATGTTTTCTTTAAAATTCAAGAACTTGAAGTTAAAAGAAAATTATCTTCGTTATTTGATTTTAATCGCTGCCGCAATTTTCCTTATCTTTTTCGGACTGGCTGGCCTCGCCGCAACAATAGGCTTGTATATAATATTATCGCTGTTGACAGCCAAGAAGCATTAACAACAAAAACGGAACGATTTTTGTTCTAACATACATAAACTTAACAAGTATCAATTATGCATGCTCTTGGACTGCTCCTCATCATAGCTTTTATTATCTTCATAGTACCCATTATAGGTATATTTCAACTTATCCTCCGGTTCTTCTTCGGGAAGAAAAATAGCGTCAAGAATCCCTTTGGCCAACAAGGGCAAAACAACAAAGGGCGTACCACATGGTACACCCATACGAAAAAGAACAAAAAGGTTATCCAAGACGACGAAGGAGAATATATAGATTTCGAAGATATAAAAGAGAAATAGATAATAAGTTTATTATCTATTTTCTACTTCACAGATAAAATCTCTTCTACTATAAAATTGCTATATCCACGCCAGGGCAAAGCTCCAAGATATTCATTATATTTCAGCTCCACATGACGGCCGCTCAATCGCATGAGAGAGTCTGCCAAATTGGCATTATCCACAGAAAAAACAAATTGATTGGACTGTAACGTTCCCCGGCTCTCGGTGCGAAAACCTTCCATAATGAGAATTCCCTCATAGGTTTTGAATACATATCCTTTTTTTACGACATAATTCAAAGTACCGGCTTTTACACCCGCCCCAAAGACAAAATAATAACGTACATAAAAAAAAGCTCCCCCAACCAATAGGAGCAATACAATGGCAACCCGAATGAAACGACGGAATGATCGACGCACCTTGCCAGAGACTTGGTTACTCGATTCATTTTGATTTACATGACTATCCATCTCATTTATATTTTTCAAAATTTACTCAAATTATCCTACTTTTCAAAAAGTATCTTCTTATCCAATTACAAAAACACTTTGTCGAACAACGAATGCACGCCCCGTTTTCACACCAGTGGAAAACTTTACCGGGAAACTCTCATTTTCCACACAAAGATAACATTTTTATATACGACATATACAACAAACAAAAAAGCCGTCGATATGGAAAGCGGTATCGACGGCTTTTAACGAATATTGTATTTAATCT
>OOAC01000772.1_pt1 | contig 25703 bp, 16 predicted proteins | sample 1671041 | NCBI WGS metagenome assembly OOAC01 (sample SAMN06348116, study PRJEB24527) | human gut metagenome | biome: human gut; feature: ankylosing spondylitis patient; material: feces | host: Homo sapiens | place: China | collected 2015-10 | reverse complement strand
ATATTTATTTTGTTGCGGATTAAATCCGAAAATTTAGGATTACTAATCACCTCTGCAACAGAAGCATCCAGCATTTCTTCATGCACCTGTTTTTTGTAATCACACTTATGACCTCTAGTCATATTTCTGTGTTTGCAGCCATAATAATAAAAATCCTTATAGTTACTTCCATCCTTGCGTTTCTTAATAGACTTATTGCCATACGTTCCAGCACCGCAGACAGGACATTTCAAAATTCCTGATAATAGATGAACCTTTTCTGTCCGTCTTCTTCCATAAGAGATTTTGCCACTATAAACCGGATCAGGTTATATTTGTTTATCCGGCAGCAAAAGTAATCTATCTATTACCGGATGAATAATTGCGGTTTCTGTAATCTGATTAATTGCACAGAGCTTCTTCCCTGCATCTTTACTGGATGCTCCGCAGTGATAAACCAGTTCTGTCTCCTCACCATAATCAAGTACAATTAACCTATCATGACAATCAGGATTGCTCTGTAAATGCGTATGGTAAATATCTACGTCCACCTTCCTGTCCGGCAAAAAAATCTTTTTGCCGTGAGGTCACAATTTGTGACCTCACGGAATCAATTTCACTATTAGATAGTCGAAACATAAAATCTTCCGGAAATCTTTCTATATTTCTTTTTACTTGTTGATTTAGCTTTTTTACTTCATAGCCATAAATTTCTGCCAAATCTTTATCCAGCATTACCTGCCGTCCACGAATTATATACACTTTACTATGAATATCATCTGTAGTAATCAATTCTTTTGTTTCTTCCATTCTTCCTCCAAACAAATCGGTTGCAATTTCTATAAGCTACTTATATCGTTCCATTATCGTGAAGCCACAAATTGTGATTTCACAGGTTAATCCTCCACTATACTCTCCATCTGTTCCAACTTCCGCAAGGCTTTCATATACGCCATTACAAATTGATAATTGACTTTTTGAAAATTATTGTTCTCAAGTTTCTATCAAAATTAGAAAAAGCCCAAACCACAAGGGTTTGAGCTTCATTTGCGCATTCACGTTTTCTGTTTTTTGGTATAAAATCTCCACTGCTAAATACAGAGTATTGGTTTGATTTTGTCAAGTCTTAGTTCTTATCTATATTCTTCCGTTAAATAAAAAAGTAAATTTCACATTGGACTTAAGTAGTTATTTCAGTTTTTCATATATCTCATCAGTTACTGTTTCACACCATTCTGATGATGTTTCTTCTCCCGGTACTTCAATTGCCAGATGTGAAAACCATTCATCTGGTGCTGCTCCATGCCAGTGTTTTACTTCTGCCGGAATATTGACACAATCTCCAGGTTTCATTTCTACTGCTTCTTTTCCTTCTTCCTGATAATATCCACGTCCTGCAATGCAGATAAGAATCTGTCCGCCTCCGCTTTTTGCATGATGAATATGCCAGTTATTCCTGCAACCGGGTTCAAACGTCACATTAAAGATTCCAACCTGTGACGTAGATACAGGAGCCAAAAAACTTTTTCCTGTAAAATATTGTGCAAATTTATCATTTGGCTCTCCAATCGGGAATATCATCTTTTTAGCATGAGCTCTCATTGCTTCATCTTCATACGAAAGATCACCTTCGTCTATACTCCAGACATCTTTTGCAATTTTCACTTTAATCACCTGTCCTTATTTTAACTTTGCTCCATCCTTAAAAGCATTTCCCACACGTTCTCCAAGTCTGTAATATCCGTGATGTACCGGGTCATATGTAATTGGTGTAAACTTACTAAGATCAATTTCTCCGTCATCACCGAGATATTTCTCATCTGCACTTACATTTTTGATTTCTGCAAGATACTTGCTGCCATCAATGACTTTTACAAGTTCACACTCAAGAGTCAATGGAAGTTCATTTATGACTGGTGCATTTACATATTCACTCTTCGTTGTAGTAAAGCCTGCTTTTTGCATCTTATATTCTTCTTTATTTGCAGAAACAATTCCCACATAATCGCAGGCAACCAGATGTTCAAGATCTGCCACCCCTACTGTAAAAGCCTTATTTTTTATAATATTGTCTGTTGTCTTATGGGCAGACAAGTCTACAATAATCTCATTTGCACCTACAATTCCGCCCCATGCAGCGTTCATTGCATTTGCCTTTCCATTTTCATCATAGGTTCCCAGAATCATAACCGGCTGTGGATATAAAAATGGCTTTGCTCCAAAATTTTTTCTCATTGTTTTATCTCTCCTTATGGTTATTTGTTTATATCAGTATTTATCTGCCCGATCCATTCTGTAATCACATCTTCCGAAGTTTCCAGATGGTCTTTCCCCATAGCATCAAACTGAATCTGCATTTCATGTGCAAAGGCAGCTCCTTTGCACTTGTCCTTCATATCTTTAATTACATGCCCTGGCCATCCACCATTTGTCATAAATGGAATCACTGTCTTTCCTGTAAAATCATTTGTTGTCAAAAATGTAAGCACTGCAGGTGCCATCGTATACCACCACGTTGGAGTTCCGATAGCAATCACATCATAATCAGCAAGATTTACAGATATCGGATTGATCTGAGGCATAAAGCCTGCCTCTACCTCTCTTTTTCCCTGTTCAACCACATCTTCATGACTACCTCTGTATGGCTCCGCTGTTTCGATTCTTGCGATATCTGCTCCTGTCTTATTTGCCAGCTGCTCTGCAATTTTTTTTGTATTTCCATTTGACCAAGAATAATATACAACTAACATTTTCTTCATTTTTATATCTATTCCTTTCTTTCCTATTACTGAAATCCTTATCTCACTGTTCATTCCAGAAAAATCGTAGTCCATTATACGTGTACTCATCACACGCCTTCTGATCATGTTCATAACCTTCTCTCTCCAAAAAGGAAAGATTACCGTCTGTCTCATTATTCGCGATTTTAAACATTCCATCTGAATCCTGCGCCATTGCCATGATTTGAGCTTTAAATGCATGATATGCAAAATCACTTGTTCCAGAAGCAGCGAAGATAAAGAAATCATTTTTTTTCTTCCAGTCTATTTTATCTTCCTTTTCTATATTTCAAACTTTACTGTAAGTATAAGAAAAAGAGACTCCGGACAGAAGTCTCTCTTTGTTAGGCAGTTTAAACCTAAAGGTTATGTCTTACTTATTACGATTCATCCAAATATTTTTATATTCTTTTATAATCCAAGACTGTCTATCCATGAACTGATATCTGATTCAGACGCTCCACCATGGAATCGTTCCCCTTCTTTCCAGTCACCTGTTCCTGTCATCTCTTCCAGAAGATTACCGCTGTCACCGATTCCCGAGGTCGCTGCTGTACAGAATGGGATGACTCTTTTTCCTGTAAAGTCATTCTCTTTTACAAAGTTATCTACTGGCCATGCTGCAATTCCCCACCAGATAGGATAGTAAAATGTAGCCAGTTCCCCTCATGCGTTGATTTTACTGGGTTTAACGGTATACAAAACTGTGTTTTGTGTTGCACTTTCCGTATACTGTCATAGTAGTTCTGATTTGCCTATGCAATCCCGCAGCCTTTATGGATTCCACCGTTTCTTTACAATTACATTATAAAAAAATCGAAGCCTCCTGAGAAGTTCCGATTTTTTATCGAGTATGTACCTTATGGTTATAACTCATTACTTTATATAACAAACCAAAAATTCTTTTTTATAGATACACCATCATCCTATGTACTTTAATTACTTAATATCAAGTTTTTCATAATGTTTTCTTGTAATCTCAACCAATTTATCATGACTATACTCAGATTTCGTATTTATTTCATCATGAATTGTTCTCATCTTATTTGATAATGTCAAAAGTATCTCATTCTCTTTACCTGATGCTTCACTTAGTAAATTCTTATATTTTACAGCTGCTACTCTGAAATCGTTAATTTTCTTTACAAACAAATCAAATGTTTTAGCTAAATCTTCTGTAATAAAAGCACAATTTCTCATGTAAAACAGAGTAAATTCATCACATTCTTTTGTATATTTTTCAACATTCTCAACACTACTATCATCTTTATCAGAATATCCAATAGTGCTATATACATTCCATGTAAGATACGTGAAATTAAATGCTTTTTCCATCAACTCTTGAATTATTTCATATTCTTTATCAAACTTATGCTGACTGACATATACTTTTTGTTCAATAATGCCCTTTTTATTTTCAAGCTTACTTTCAAAATAGTAATCTATTTTTTTATCTATCAATTTTTCTATTTTATTTTTTAGAAATAAAATTGTCGCTACTGCTACCGCTGTTCCTCCTCCAAGTGCCGATAAAACCATATTAAAATATTCCATCTATGATTTTCACCTCTTCCAATACTAAAATTAGTTTTAGTATAACATAAAAAAGTAATTTTGCAGATACATTGAGTAAATTTATAAGCTCTTAATAAAATTCAAATCCTGTTTCCGTAATGCTTTCTGCAATTTCTCATTCTTTCTTTTCAGTTCCTTATTTTCTCTGCTTAGAGCTGCCACCTTCTGATTCAGCAGTTCAATCTGCTTTTCCATCGCCATGTTCAGGATTTCTCTCCTTGGATCTATCATTCCGGCTTGTTGCTCTACTGCTTGGTTCAATGTATCCCGGACGGTTGGATTTTTATAAAAGAATCCTCTTGACAATCCAGTTTTCTTCATCAGCTTTGGAACACTGATACGCTCTTTATTTGCCTGCATATCTTGTATTGCCCGCAATGCCAGTTCAATTTTTTCTTTGCTTTTTTTCTGATTTTCTTCAATCATTTTGTCGTATTTGCTCATATTCTTCTCCCCATCCTGCCAGACTCATATATATGATATCACTCATCATCTGTCTTACTTCTCTGGTTTCGTCTGCCATTCTTTGATTGCTCATTTTCCGGTAATGCTGTACATTATTCAGTCTTTTATGCCCCAATAGTCTCGCTATCGTCCAGTCATCCAGATGCATTTCTGTAAGTTTGACCCCATAATAATGCCGGAACATGTGTGTTCCAAATCCGAATAACTCTCCATGATCATCTTTTAACTGCTTTTCTTGTATCATGGACATAACTTTCGTTTTTATAGTCATATACTGTATCGGACGGTTAGGCTCTTTTTCATTAACAAATATGTATTTTGTATCTCCGAACTTTTCCTGTGTATATTCAATAGAACGCTGTATCAATTTTGCAAGTTCTTTACTGATTGGTTTTTTATACCTTTTTGTTTTTACCTGATGTATTTCAATCATGTCTTGCCCATTTTCTCTGGTCAGACAATTTATCCTCAACGTAAGTGTATCTGATATTCTAGTTCCGAGCATTTGATGTATCAGAAGACATCTGGCGAGTTGCACGTCCATCCGTATGATTTCTTCATTTAACCGTTTCATTTCATCATCCGAATACACTCGAAACTCTGCATTTACTTCCGGTGGAATATCCGTATTTATAAATAAATGTTCCAGTCTCTCATAACTGTAGATTTTCCCAATCGTTTCCAATTGACGTCTTAATGCCAATACATAAGAGTTATTAGCACTGTGGGAAGATTCTTTCGTTGACAAATGTATCAAAAATTCTTCCAGCACCTCTCTGTCTAAGTCACTGCAATTTTTTATTTGGGGATACTCTTTTTTCAGATATTCAGAGAACATTTTCATTATCGTCAATTCAGTCTGTACAGTTCCTATTGCTTCATATTTCAAATTCATATACACTGCTTTTTTGCATTCTTCTCGAATATCCGGTTGATATATGTTTCTGAAATCCAATGTTTCTACATTATAAATTGGATTGAATCTGATTTTGATATCCAGATTTTTTAATTCCCAGACATCTTTTTCTATCTCGTCCCGCAAATCTTCCGGCTCTAAAAACTTCAGTATATTTCTGAAATATAATATTGTTTTTGCTTCACCATAGCTGACAGTACCATATACACTCTTCTTTTCTTTTACAATAGCTATTCCCTGTTCAAGCATCCAGCCTTTTAAAAGAGAAATCCATTTTTCCTGATTCCTGTCACCAAGACTTTTTATCTTCCGATTCATCCCACTGTTCAAAAAATTTGCAATATGATTATAAGCTGTTCGGTCTGAAAGCAACGTATAAGGGGTTCCATTTTCACCACGATACATAATATAACTTCGGAACTCTTCTTTTAATTTCTTTGTTGGAAGTAATGTTAAATCAAACTTTCCATTATCCTTATGTGTACCTTCTTGGTAATTTGGAAAATCTTTAAAATATATAATATCATTTTGCATCTTGTTCCTCTTTTCTCAGCCATGAAACCAAGCTGCTTTCCTGTTGGTCGAAGAATTTATCATTTGCTTGTGCAATTCTTTGTGGCATATAGTCTACATACTGTCTTGTCATTTCTTCATAAGTATGTCCTAAATAATCCCGAATACTTTGCAGCGATACATGACTGTCATAAAACATCGTTGCTACCGTATGTCGATAATCATGGGATTTAAACAAGTATTCTCCATTTGCAATCTTATTTTCCCGACACGCTTCTATCATCTGAGTTCGGAATGTGCCATATAGACAAGCACCACCTCTGCTGTTTTTAAAAATGAATTCTTCAGGCTGAATTTCGTGTTTCTTCAGGTATATTTTCATAATCTGATAAAGTGCTTGTGGGATTGGAATCTTTTTATAATTATTCATTTTGACCTGATACACTTGAATCCAATAATCCTCGCCTTGCTGATAATAAGCGTTTCCTTTTAATGTACACACTTCACTCGCTCGTAATCCCAGACACCACAGATGCAGGAACATACATCGTAATCGCTCTGGAAAAAGATATAATTTTTTCAAAATCTCCATATATACCGTTTCCTCAACACTGCGATCATGATGTAACACCACTTCTTTTTGCTGAAAATATTCTATTCGGAATGGAACTTTTTTTATATACTGTCTGACTTCCATGAATTTATAAAAATGACCAATGCCAAAAATTCTTTCATTAAAGCCTTTTGCCTGTATTCCCCTTTCCAGTAAGTCATCCGCATACTTTTTTACTTCTTCAGCAGTTGCATCAACTACCAGTACCTTATCTTGTTCCAGCATTTCAATAAAATTTCTGATAAATATAAACCTGTGAACAATTGTACTGACTGCCTGTCCGGTAACTCCCAGTTCATATTTCATGTACGCCTGTAAAATTTCTCGATTCTGCTTTTCCTGTATTTCCATAAATGAAATGCTGTTTAAAGATTTACTCTTATCGATTCGATGTTCCCCAAGATGCAGCCGTTCCAGATACCAGACATTTGCCTCCCATTGGATTTGTTCCTGCTGTACAAACGAATCTTTTCTGCACACTCCTACGATACTTCTTTGTGCTTTTCCTGAAAAATTATTTAAAATAATTTCCAATTGTTGCATTTCTATCAAACCAACATCTGAAACATTTAGCTGGACGCACGAATCGTAAAAGCTTTTCAAAGCCTTTAACCGATTATTTCTATAAACTGCAGATATTTCAGAATTTACAGCAATATGGCTTAATGTGTAAAAAATTTGTTTTTTGAGAACTTCTGAGCATTTTTTGGTAAAATCCCAGACCAGGATATCTAAATTCTTCACATATTCATATTTTTCAGCAACTTTCGGATCTGGATAATATCTTAAAAAAATCACTTCATTCCGATATTTCCATTCGTAAATCCTTTTTCCACTCAGTGTCTGTATCTGTTGATATATATACTGTTTTGCCAGCGTATCATATACTTTTAAATAGACATATACTTTACTTTCTGTCAGATTAGCTTTTAAATACTGTTCATACTCATTCCGCAAAGCATAATCCATTTTTTCCAATTTCCAAATATATCTCTCTGACAAAAATTTTTTCAACTTGTTAACTTGAGTTTTTGCTTTTATTTGGAATGCATCAATTTCTGAATATAGTTCCTGCTTTTTCTTCTCAATATCTACTTCAGATTCTGTTATGTGTTCTGCCTGTTGCAATAAATATATAGGTATTTCTCACACCTCCCTACTCCAGCAGACGTTCCGCCCCATAAATAGCAGTGTGTTGTGCATAAAACTCATTACTTGCTTCTATCAGTTCATCATCCAGCCAGTCCAGATACTTTATAGTCGTATCCAAATGTTTATGCCCCAATGCCTGACTGATCATTTCCAGTTCCCATCCTGCCTGCTTTCGCATATTTGCAAAATAGTGACGTAACATGTGGGGTGTGATTTTAACTCCGGTTTTCTTTTCCATTCGGTCCAACATATCATATACACTGTCCACTCTTAATGGCTTTCCAATGTTCTCACCCATGATATTCACAAACAGGTAATCCTGATGTTGCAGGATTTTCCGATATTTTGCCAGATAATCCATGAGAAATTCAAACGTATCATTACTTATCTTGGCACTTCTGTATTCCGCATTTTTGGCTCTCGCTTCATTTTCATTATCTTCCCGGAAGCATACCCTTATCATGTGATTCCTATAATCAATATCTTTGACATATTTTACTCCCAGTAGTTCCCCAATTCTGTATCCGGTTTCTGCTAACATAAGTAACAGAAGCTGATCTCTTCGGTTCGTACAGGCCTGTAAAATTGTAATAATCTGATTTTCTTTTGCTGTTCTCCCACGATGTTCCTCTTCCTTCAGATAGGCTTTAAAAGAATGATTCCGCAGTACCTTTTTTACTCCCACCTGATTAACCGCTATAATCTGGTTATACGATAAGGTTTTGAGACTTCCGTACTGTTCATATTCTGCCTCTATAAATAAATAGAACCTGAACACATCTTTTAAGTATGCGTTGCAGGTTCCTTCATTCGGACACTTCTTTTCTCCAGCCGTTTGCTCTGTATGGTTTCCGGCTTTAAGCCAGTATAAAAATTCCACAAAGTGTTCTGTCTGTTTTTCATAATCTAACTGATAGACTTCTGTGAGTTCCATTTCTTTCTCTGCCATATATTTCATATAATAGCAGATTGAAAATGCTGTGCGTTTCACTGTATTTGGTGAACGTTTACATTTAATCTTATGCATTAGATATTTACTTGGCAGTTCTTCAATACTCATTGTTTCCAGATTTCTGATGAAAAAATATTTTTCTGTTCCATCTTTTATCGTTTCCACCTTGTATATCATAAGCTGCCTCCTTTCCTCTAACGCTATACACAGTATACCCACTTCATGCCGAAATAGCTATTCATCAATACCAACAATCCCACCGAAAACGCCCTTGAAATACCACCAAACTTTTCGTGCAAAATCTGCTTTTTCTGTAGCAGAACCACGAACGGTTACAGGTAGTATTCCACGCCTTTCCGGTTTCGAATAAAGTGCTGGACATCCTTGATATCTTTTGCCATCTTGCAGCTCGGAAGCGCACACATTACTTCCTCATGATACCTGCCACCTTCTCCTGCACGCTCGTCTAAAATGGACACGACACAAGTATCTGTCTCGGTGCGGAGAGCACGTCCGAATCCCTGTCTTAGTTTTTTCTGCATGTCTGGAACAATCACTGCCTGAATATAATCTTTCAGGCTGGCATATTCCTTCTTCTGTGCTTCACTGATGGGATCAGGAACAGCAAAGGGCAGTTTTACTATAATCAGCGAAGATACCATATCTCCAGGGAAGTCTACTCCTTCCCAACAGGAGCCGGCTGCAAAAAGGACAGCATTGTCCATCTGTTTAAATCTTGTGATCTCTTCCGGTGAATGTCTCCACACCTCTATCATCGGGAACGGAATTTCATCCCTTAACATCTGGTAAACGTTTCCCATCAAATGATAAGATGTAAACAGCACTAGCGTATGCCCGTAAGTCGAACAGATCAGTGAATGGATATGGTCTGCTATCATCTCTGCCTCTTCCTGACTTTCTCTTCTGCATGTCTTCAAATTCTTTGGCAGATATAACAGACAGTTCTTCTGATATTCAAACGGGGAGTCTGCCACATATTCCCGGACTCTCCGCACTCTCTGTAATCCTGTCATTTTCCGAATGTGGGAAAATCCCTGTCCGGTTTTTAAAGTTCCGCTTGTCAGAATCGCTCCCATTCCTCTGCTCCATAACATCTGGTCCAGATACTGTGGAATCCGTCTGCTGGATGCACACAATATAATCCGGTGGTCATGGTCCTGCTTCAGATGCAGCACATACTTCTTATCCTGATGGAAAAAGCATTCCAGCACACTTCTGGTTTCTTCCAGCTTGTTTCTGATCCACTTTGGAATCTTCTTTTCTAATTTTTCTATGATCTTATTCATGGTCTGTATCCCCTCATATAAATACATTGCACACTCTTCTGTCATGTGGAATTCTTCTTTTATCCCATATCTGGTTCTGTGGTTTTCTCCTATGATGTCCAGCACCATCCGGATCGTCCCGGACAGTTTTCTTATCTCCGGGCCTTGGTACTCATTCCCAAGATAAAAGCAGATTTCTCGGATATCGTCATAACAGAGGCTCTTCCCAAACATCTGCTTTGCCGCATCCGGCAGCTTATGTGCTTCATCGACAATCAATGCTCGGTAGTCTTTTAATAACGGGCGGTAATCCTGCAGCCTGTGATAACCATCAGCCAGCAGATAATTGTGATTACAGATCTGAATGAACATTTCATGATCTCTGGAACGCTCCAGATACTGCTGATACCTGCATGAGCCTCTTTTCGGGCAGTCTCCCGAACAGAACTTCGGTACACTCACCATCCTTCTGTCAAACCCACTTAAGTTGGACACTTCGTCCATATCATAATGTTCTTTCAACGACAGCAGAGCTTCTTTCTGCAACGCATTTTTGTTTTTTTCTTCGATTGCAACGATTCGGTGCTCCAACCTCTCATCGCAGACAAAATGCTCTTTCCCTTTTCGTATCACAGCTTTAATAGGGGCCTGAATCGTCCCGTTCTCCTGAAGAATCCGGGAGAGAAAAGGGATATATTCTGTAAGAATTGCTTTCTGGAGTGCAATGCTGGAAGTGGATATCACGACCGGACGCTGCTCATAAGGGGAACATCCTTCTGCAAGGAGGGAATATTTTCTCATCAGAACACAGGCCACCAGATAGGCATACGTCTTGCCGATACCGACACCCGCGTCACACAGTGCTATGTTTCTTCCCAGCAGGTTATCCAGCATTTTGTGGCATAACATAATCTGTTCTTCCCTTACTGCCATTCCATGTTCCGGGAACAGCACTCGGAAAATAGTATCAATTTCTCGATGCGCTCTATTGAGATATTCTCTTGTGTAATACATAATTTGTTACCTGATATGCGTGCTGATATCACATCAATACGGCTGTAAAGGATTTCTCCCTACAGCCGTATGTATCTGATATCAACGACACATTCTTCCTTGATTTCTTATACTTTTGATTTTTGGCGTTGTATTTGTCCTCGACTCCCCCATTGCCTTACGGGAACATTACAGGCGGATGCTTGGCATTGCACCGCTCACGGATTTTCTAAAAGTCTTGCTGATTACAACCCAAAGTCCATCCTCTGCTCACTGGCAGTTCCTATGTATCATTATCCCCTCGTAAGTGATCCTCGCAAAAGACCGCCACGGTCCTGTTTCAGTTAAAGATGATTCGCTCGAAACGAAAACGCCACAAAAGAACTCTGCCTCTCACTTTCTGGTCTAATTTCTTCCATGCCCTTTTCATCTGTCCTCGCGTCTTCCTGCCACGCTTCTACTTACGGGAACGTACCTGTAATGCTGGTATGAGGTTGTCAAAGTACACTGGCAAAATTTACCTGCCTATTAAATAGCCGACGAAAAACGCCATAATTATTCAATTTTTGATAAATTTTTTAATTTTTTTCTCAAACGGTTTCTTTTGGTATAAATCGTCTGTTCTGCCATTCCCATAATCTTAGCAACTTCTCTTCCAGAATATCCCCATGTACTGAGTAAGAGGATTTCCAGTGTCTGATGCTCCGTTTCTTTCAATAGTTCATAGATTCGCTTATCACCTATGTGATCCAGAAGCTCCTTTACATCCCTTGCAAACAGCTCGCTGTCCTTTTCTTTTATGGAATCCATATCCTGCATCGTTTCATCCAGATGTTCCCGGTATCTGCGCTCTTCCAGAAAGTCTTCCCTGTCCATCTGGCGCAGCTTTTGGATCTTCTCTTCTTCCATTCCCAGTTCACGCAATTTCTTTTCTTCCTGTTCTTTCCAATAATTCCACTTTCGTTCTTCACTTGTCTTGTTATAAGCCATTTATCTTTCCTCCGATCTGATTTTTGATATAGAAATCAAATCGGAGCATGGCGGTGACCGGATAGGTACGTTATAATGTTCGAAAAATGTCGAAGAAAAAAATGCTGCAACCTCTTCGATTACAGCACTTTTTTCCATCTTACGTGAATATTTCTTGTTGGTTCATAGGAGATTCCTTCTTTTTCTCATAATGAATAAAAGACTCTTGTCATCCATTATTTATTATAATTTTTCTACTATTACAATAGCTTTTTTAACAAGTTTTCTTGTCTTGGAGTTTAAAAGAAAGCTACCAGTTTTTTTCCTCTGATAGCTTTCCATTCATTCTTATTCTGTTGGGAACATCGCTGCTTCCAACTTATTCATCTCTGTATCCAAAAGACCATATTTTCCTGAGTTATCTTTTTCCACGGATACGTTTACAGTAACAGCTTTTCCATATCTGTTCTTTTCAAGACTCTTCTGGACACTTTCTGTTAATACAGCTGCAAAGACTTCCGGATCATTTCCATCCAATCCCTGCTTTATTTTTTCATTGCTTACCTCTGTAGAGCTTTGTTGCAATGTCTGAAATACATTGGATGGTTCAACTTGTACACTTACTGTATAGACTCCATCCTCTTCTTTCACATCTTGTACTTTGTATTTTGCCAGTTTCTTTACTTCTGTCAGTTTTTCCGCATAATCAGCAATTCCTTTATCCGTAATGTTATCGGAATCATCAAATTGCTGTTGGATACTCTCATTAAAATCCTCTTCGATTTCTTTCTTGGCATCTTTTTCCGAGATTTCTAACAGATTCGCATAGTCCTTATATTCTCCATGATAGTGTGCATCAAGAGAACTTTGGACGTAGGATTTGGCATCAAAGTCTGGTTGTCTGGAGCAAGCTGATAACAATATACATACTATAATTCCTATACTTATGCACAAAACACAATTCTTCTTTTGCATATTCTCTCCTTCACGCTTTATTTATCTTCAATTTTTATCGAAAATAACATTTTTAAATACTGTTCTATTGACTCCTTTTGAACTTTTCTTTCAATATTATATGGAATGCACATAAAAAACTCCACATAACCATTATCAATAAAACTCAGCAATACTTCTCCATTTTCTGTTAAAAAATGTACATATTTTTTATTACATTTACTTTCAAATTTAATATTCGACATTTGCTTGTATATTTTTTTGTAATGATTTTTTATGCTTACTTCATCTGTACAATCAGTTCCATCACCTATCAAAAAAGAAATATACAACTTATCATAATCTTCATTTCTATATGTCATATAAGAATCTGTATGACCATCACCAATATTTTTATAATGCTCATTTGGAATCGAATAACTAATTATTTTCCCCTCTAATGTTTCAAATCTTTCTGTTTCATCAATTCTAATTTCACATGGTTCAAACATTTTTTTTATAAACAAGCCCAATTCATAATCCGACATTTCTATAAAATTAATATAATCTTTTTCTTCCGTTTTTCGCGAATATCCCCCTCTATTATTCCGTTCCCATCTTCTAATTTCTAATTCATCTCCATTTTGTTTCAAATCAATTCTTTGATAATTCTTGGAAAATGTTGGAAAACTTTTATATTTTGTTTGTTTCCAAAAATTGTTTAATTGAGATTCGTCTACTTTTGGGGAACTTTCTGCAATTTTTATTCCTTTTCTAATTGCACAGCCTATCTTATCTATTGTTTCTTCAGCCATAATTTCAATTGTAGGTTCGATAGAAATATAACATCCCATAAACCTTTCAATGGCATTAGGCACAATTAAGAAACCATATTTTTGATTATAATATACAGAAATCATATCCGTTTTCTCCTCTCTATTACTTAAGGGGAATAAAATATTCCCCTTAAGCTATTTACTTTGCTATTATTTTCCTACTGTAATAATGAGTTTAACACCTTTATCAATACCATGTTTTGTAGCATTATTAACTGCATTTATCTGAGCTTCGCTTAATGTTACATTTGGAACAACTACTTGTAATTGTCTACCCACTATTTCTTCCGCATTAACAAATTTACCATTAAATGTTTCTCCTATAAATCCTGAAACTTTATTAATGTCCTTGACAATTACCTTTTCCAATTTATTACCATTTTGATAAGTCTTTGCACCTAAGTCTCGGCTTTTAACACTAGTCACAACACCATTTTCTACTTTATCTATGGTCGGGAAATTGTGTCCCAAGTTATTTCCCATAGCTTTGTCAATAATATCTCCTCGCTCTAATGGTGGTTTTTCCCAAGTGCCTTCTGGCAATTTTGTTTCGGTTACTTCTGCAACTAATTTTTTAAACGATTTATCAATCCCATCATTATGGGTACTTCCTGCACTCCTTACTACATTCAAAAGTTTCCCAGCCCCATAACTAAGGCCACCCATAACGCCACCTGTCACTGCTCCTGCAATACCACCGACTAACGTATCTTTTGCTACTTGTTTCAGACTATTTCCAGACAAACCTGAATTCACTGCACTATATGAAGCTCCACCAATAGCTCCAATAACTGCTCCTGAAACCATCGCCGTTCCTAAGCCACCCATTGCTGGCAATGCTGCCAGAACTGCTCCTGCAGCCAAACCGCCTGTTGCAGCAACTACAAGACCAGAAACTGTAACCGCAGTTATACCAATGGCTACTTTTTTCACCGCATTCCAGTCTACTTTTCCAAGCTTATCTGTAATACGATTTGTTGTCGTACACATATGTCGTACCACTTCTGAGCGGATTTCTGCCGTTCTTTCTGAAACATAGGATTTGAAAGATGTATAAGTTTTTCCAATTTTCTGTACCCCATTGCTTACAGAACGAATAAACTGACTTCCTCTGGATGTGATCTTTTGATATGTACTGCTACTGGTTACACGATTTTTCACAGATTGATATGTCTGTTTTGCATGTTTAGCTGCATTTTTGGCAGTTTTTGCTACCCCCTTCACTGTGTTAACAATAGTTTTTGCTGCTTTCTTAGCTGTATTTACTACTGTTTTGACTACCTTTTTCGCAGTATTAACGATTTTCTTGCCGACACTCTTGACTGCTTTCGCTGCTTTTTTAGCTGTACTCTTAATCCTGCTCCACAATGAATGTCCTGTCGGATCACTGTAATTCAGCGGATTATTGGTCGTATAATCGTAGCGGTTTCTGGTCAATGGATTTTCTGTCGTTCCAAGGTCACTATCTTCAGTTGTAAAGGTTCCGTTCTCTGCGTTATAGTATCTTGCCCGCAGATACTGAAGTCCTGTTTTTACATTTGTGGACTCCCCATTGTAACCGTAGTAATTGACACCGTCTGCTGTTCCTGATGTAAGGTTACCGTATGAATCATACTGATAACTGTTCGTCAGATTAGCTGTTTCGGTCAGGATTCCGGTCACGCTGTTTCTTCCGTCATATAAATAATAACTGCTTTCTTCCGATTTATCAACGCTTACCCGTTCTCCGATTCCACTTTCTCCATAAGTATAAGCCTGACGTACTTTCTCGTCTGCTCCATACTCTGCAAGGACTTCTGTATTCTCGCGATTGATATCGTTGATATACTCTGTCAGTGTGTATCCTTTGGCATTGGAACCGCCTTTTACCAGAGAGGCAAGCTGCTCTTTCGGGCTGTTTCCATCTTCGGTACGCTGGTTCGCCGGGATCAGGACTTCATCGCCATAGCAGTCTTCCCATTTATAGGTGTTATCAAGTTCGAATACCCGGTTGTTATCTCCATCGTACATGGCTGCCATCAGGACTGTTCCACCCTGTTTTACTACTGCCAAACGATTCTCTGCTGTGTATTCATAAGTAACCGGATCTGCACTGTTTGTCTTATCACATTCCTGGATCAGATTGCCATCTTTATCATAGCTGTAGGTTGTTCCCGGATCGCCCCAGATCTTTGCATTGGTGCGTTTGATGAGCTGGTTGGAATCGTTGTACTTATAGTTATATTTTGCTTTGCTGACACCATCCTCGATCTTCTCGTAAGAGGTCCGGTTTCCAATCTTGTCATAAGTATAATTATGGACTGTCTTTTTACCGCCCTCTGCTTTTTCTGTACAGCGTGTCAGTTCCCAGTTGTCATCGTATTCATAGGTACGTGTCGTCTGGATCTCTTTTTCCTGATGCTCACAGTCTGCTTTGTCTGTCTCTTTCTGTGTATCGCCCCAGTTGTACCAGTCTTCCCAGCTTGGCGTCTTTCTTGTTCCAGCTTCCAGTTCCGTAGCTGTTTCTCCAACTACATATCCCTGATCATTGTACTTGTACTCATAAGTACTGATTACTTTGCCGCAGGAACCACAGGTATTCACAATCTTTGTGATATGATCTTCTGCATCGTAAGATACTTCCGTCTTTGTTCCATTACTTCTAGTAACTTCTGTCACACGGTTCAGTGCATCATGCTTGTAAGTGGTTACTTTTCTATTACGGTCTGTCAGTTTTACCAGATTATCATTTAAGTCGTATTCATAGCTGATCTTTGTCCCATCCGGGTATACGATTGCCTGCAGATTATCTGCGTCATCATAAACGTAGCTGACATCCTTTTTCGAACCGCTTGTCACTTTGGTGATTCTTCCAAGTGCATCGTATTCGTAGCTGCTCTTGCCTGTCTGATCCTTCATGGATACCCGTTCCCCGGCACTGTTATATGCGTAGGTCACGTCCTTTTCGGATGTCTCGCCTTTTGCGTCCTGATAAGATTTCTCCAACAGGTCATTCAGTTTGTCGTAATCATACGTGGTTTTCTTGCCGCTTGCCTGTGTATGTCCGGTCAGTCTGCCTTTTTCATCATAGTCGAATTTCTCCGTTCTTCCTGCCGGATCTTTGATGGATGTCAGGTTGCCTTCTAAGTCATAAGTATAATTCGTTGTCTTATTTGCTGCATTGGTGAAGGTCACCAGGTTATCCATGTTGTCGTAACCATAAGTTGTTACACCGCCAAGGGCATCAGTTACTTTGGTCAGGTTGTCATTCTTGTCATATTCCAGATGGCTCTTTAATCCGGTCTTATCTGTAACAACCTGAATATTCCCATGTGCATCGTAATCAAATCCCGTTGTGAATCCACGCTTGTCTGTAATAGAAGTTACCCTGCTGTCCTTATCATAGGTATAGGATTCCTTCTGCCCCAGTGCATCGGTCTCTTCTGTTACACGGTTGTCTTTATCGTAGACTGTCTTTGCAACATAGCCCATCGGATCTGTTACAGATGTAACATTATAATTCTTATCATATCCATAGCTGGTCTTTCTTCCACCCGGTTTGGTGATCTCAGTAATATTTCCTGCCGGGTCGTAAGTGTAAGCAGTTATCTTACCAAGCGGATCAGCTGCAGAAGTCATCTGACCTGCCAGGTCATAACTGTAGGTATTGCTCCGTCCAAGCGGATCTGTCTCCTTCACCAGATTGCCATACTTATCATAAGAAAAGCTGGTTGTTCCATCCAGTGCATTGGTAGAAGACTTCATGTTATGGAGCTTATCGTAAGTATAAGTAGTGGTACTCTTTAAGCTGTCGCTTTCTTTTACCACGTTGTCCACTTTATCATAAGAGAAATTTTTAGTATAACCCAGTGGACTGGTCATACTCTTCAGACGTCCGGCTTTATCATAACTATAGGTATACTCTCCACCATTCGCCTGTGTCATCTTTGTGACATTGTCATTCAGGTCAACACTGTACTGTGTCTCATTTCCCTTTGCATCCGTTACAGAAATGACATTGCCATGCTTGTCGTAATCATATTTGGTAACTGCTCCCTTTGGAGAAATCTGTTCCGTCATGTTACTCAGGCTGTCATATTTGTATTCGGTAATGAGTCCCATCGGATCTTTTGATTTGGTAAGATTTCCAATGGCATCATAACGGTATTCATTTGTTTCTTTTAACGGAGAAGTCTCACCGATCTTGCGGTCCAGTTCATCATACTGGTAGGTTGTCGTATTTCCATTTCCGTCTGTCTGGGATACGAGATTGTCATTTTTATCGTAAGCATACTTGGTAACCGTACCGTTTTCATCGACAGATTCCGTCACATTATCATTTCCGTCATACTTAAAGGTGCTGGATGCTCCCAGTGGATTTGTCTGAGAAATAACCCGGTCTTTCTTATCGTAAGCGTATTTATATGTGGCTTCCTCTTCTTCTGTCATGGATAACTGGTTGCCGACTTTATCGTAGGTAAAGGTTGTTTTATGACCTTCCGCATCCGTTACCGCTGTAATGCGGTCCATAACATCATATTCATAAGATGTGATACTTCCGTCTGCTTCAGTAAGTTTCAGGAGTCTGCCGTACTGATCGTACTTGTATGTTGCTGTCCTGCCAAGTTCATCGGTCTGTGTCAGTACATTTCCGGCACCATCATAAGTATAATCCATACTGTTTCCACCATTGTCGGAGGAATGGATCAGGTTGCCTGCTCCGTCATATTGATAGGTAATTACGAGTCCCTGTGCATCCGTACATTTTACAAGCTGTCCGATGGCATCGTACTCCATCAGCACCTTGTCCCCTGTCGGCAGTATTATGGATGTGTTATTTCCCTCTTTATCATACACATAACTATACGCATTGCCGAGGGCATCTGTCATCTTTGTGCTGTTGCCCTGTGAATCGTATTCGTAAGTGGTCTTTCCTTTCAGGGCATCCACCGTCTGTTCCAGATTGTCGGTGGAATCATATTTCATTGCTGTAATGTTGCCCTTTGCATCGCTTACCGATGTCATGTTTCCATTACCATCGTAAGTCATGGTACTGGTATTTCCATTTTCATCGGTAGAGGATACCAGATTTCCATTTAAGTCATACTTCATGGATACGGTATATCCAAGGGCATCTTTGGATGTAGTCAGATTTCCTGCCTTGTCGTAAGCATAAGTATCTGTTCTTCCCTCTTCATCGGTAGAAGATACCAGATTTCCTGCTTTATCATAAGTATATGTGGTAGTTCCACCTTCTGGGTTGGTTTCACTTAAGCGGTTTCCTGTATTATCGTAGGTATAAGTCCAGGTTCTTCCACTGTCATCTGATTTTGATACCAGATTGTCTGCCGCATCATAAGTATAAGTGGTAACTGCACCTAATTCATCTGTCTCTTTAGCGAGTCTTCCGCAGTTATCATATTCCTTGGAATGGCTGCTTCCATCTCCATAAGTAATCTTGGTTTCATTTCCTAATGCGTCATATTCATATTTGGTTATATTACCAACTGCATCTTTGGACTGAAGCACCTGTCCAAGAGAATCAAACTTGGATACGGTTGCATTTCCATTTCCATCGGTATATTTTTTCAGATTTCCTGCTTTGTCATATTCATAGAGCTTTGTTCCAAAATCTTTATTACTCTCTTCTATGACACGTCCCATGCTGTCATACTTATAAGTAATTGTATTTCCTTTTGCATCGGTTGCTTTGACCTGCTGATAATTCTTATCATAAACGTAGCTGATCTGATTTCCTTTCGGATCTGTACCACTGGTCATGTTGTACATCTTATCATAAGTATAAGTGGTGGTATTCCCCAGTGCGTCAGTACTTGCTGTAATATTTCCCACACCATCCAGCGTATAAGCGGTCACACCGCCATCGGCTGCTGTCTTGGAAGTCAGATTGCCATTCGCATCGTAACTGTTCGAGGTTACATTTCCAAGTGGATCTGTCATGGTAACTGCACGATTCATCGCGTCATACGTGAATCCCCATGCTGCTCCATTTCCATCCACATATCCGGTCATGTTCGGTCCGTCATACGAATACGTTGTTGTGACACCTCTGCCGTCTGTCTGGGATACCATACGATGTTTGTCATCGTAAGTATAGGTAATGGCTGTTCCATCCGGTTTTGTAGATGTGACCATATTTCCATTACCGTCATAACTGTAAGTAACCGTTGCTCCGTTATATCCAGTTGCACTGGTCAGCTTATTCTGCTCATTATAAGTATAAGAGGCTGTCTTTCCATCCTCTCTTGTCTCCGTTGCTACATTGCCAAATGTATCATAAGTGTAAGTTTTTGTTCCGGCTGCTGTCGTTTCGGAAGCAAGCTGATTCTCTGCATTATAAGTCTTTTCACAGGTTGTTCCATCCGGATATTCAATGGATGTTGTGCGGTACTGATCATCATAATGATAAACGGTCTTATTTCCTTCGTTATCCGTTGTTGTAGTAGAACTCTTTCCGTACTTGAAAGTTGCCGTTCCTTTTTCTGCATCAGTCTGCTCTACAACTCTTCCTTCTTTATCGTAAGTATTCTTTACAACCGTATTGCCATTCTCATCTTTCCAGCTTGTCATACGGCTGTCATCATCATATTTGTACTCTTTTGTTGTTCCATTCGGATCTGTTACAGATATCAGATTTCCCTGCTCATCATATTTGTAAGAAACTTTTCCACCATCTGGAAGAGACAGTTCCTTGATATGCCCGAATTTATCCTGTTTTACCCCGAATGTTTTTCCGGATGGTGTTGTAATCTTACTCAGATTATAATCATCGTCATAATCTAATACTGTCTTAAATCCATTCACATCCGTTACATAACGTAAAATTCCATATTTATCAAATGACCAGACGCTCTGATCCGCATCTGTCAGTTCCCATCCGATGTAGTCATGGTCTGTATCTTTATAGCTGACTGCTTTTAAATCATATACATAACCATCCGGAGCAGTGTAGCTTCCATCTTCATTCTTATCAAAGATCAGATAACTTCCGTCCCCTCTCATATACAGAAGACTTCCGTCCTCCATTTGAGAAAGTGACTGGTCATAGTTAAAGCTCCATCCACGTCCGAACATGGAATGCTGGTCTGTTCCTTTGGAATTGTAGCTTCTTGTAATGGAGAATTCTCCATTCAGTTCATTCATCGTCGCATCGGACTGATCCATGTAGAAGTTACCAGTATTTAAGTTGACTGGTTCAAATCCAAATTCACAGTGCAGGCCTCTTCCCATCAATGCTCCGTCAATCCGCATCTTATCCTGATCGGTAAGCGGTGCAGGACTATATGGAACATTTGTCTGTGGGTTACGGATAAAGATCGTGTTATTTGCGACTACCAGTGCGTCCATAACCTGATTGTCTTTCATAATGTTCTTAAGCGGAACACCATAATATTTTGCAATCTTCGGGAATGTATCAAACTGCTTCACTTCATAGATCACAAAGCTGTCACTGGTCACTTCTTTTCCTGTTTCCAGCTTTCCATCAATCTCTTTCGATGCTTTTGCTTTGATCTTATAAAGCTTGTCCTTCGTCAGCCCTGAATACAGTGCACTCTGCCAGTTGGAATCTTTGCTGTAATACTTATTCGCCTCCGGGAACTGCTTATTGTATTCAGTACTGTCTGGATAGGAATACAATGGTTTTGCATCTGTTTCGTGATGTTCTTCATTTTCCTCATCTGGAAGCAGATAATATTCTACTGTAGATTTGCTCTTTGCAATTCCGTCTGCAAATACGGCATCAAACTTCAGCTTTCCATTTGTATTCTTTTCTGTCATCGGGCGAAGCAGGATCGTTGTTTCATCCAGTGACATATCTCGCAGATATGGATCTTCAGCCGGTGACCACTGGATGCTGAGTTTCGGTCCATAAACGGATGCCCTGTTATTCAGTACCTCACACTGCATAGAAGCTCCAAGGTTATTTGCCTCGGCAATGGCTACCAGTGCAAATCCGTTATTCGCATGAGTTCCCTGCACCCAGTCATTGACCAGATCTTTGACGTCATAATTGATATAGCTGTTCCTGCTGGTACTTGCATTCTGTACATCCTGAAACGTAAGATTTACTGGTTTTGTTTTCCATGTGATGGAGGTGTTCCACGACTGATCTACACGATAAAGTCCAAACTGGGATGCACCACCACTGTATGCAGTTTTCTGACTGACTGCAAATGTTGCACTGTCAATTTTGGAATCTTTCGGAATCTGACTAAAATTTGAATTTACTTTGATATAAGTCCGGCAGTTCTGGTGTGCAGTACCAAATCCTGCAAGGTTCCCAGACTTAATACCATCATCAAATCCGACATACGGATAATTGTTGTCACCAATCTGACTGGTAGGACTTCCCTCTTCCACACCGATCATGTTAAAGGAACTCTTCTGAATCTCTACTGGTGTCGGATCGATCCTGACCGGATACTGACGTTCTTCTGCCGAAAGCCAATCCCTATCTGGTTTTACGGTCAGGATTGTTTTTCCATCTTCTTCCCGAAGTTCCAATGTGATCAGGAAACTGATTTCCCCGGCAGCATCTTCCATTGATGGCGTCTCCAGAAGATACTTCGCATCTTTGATTGTCTTCCCTTCCGGATAGATATAGACCTGATTGTCTTTTACTTCTGCCTGATACCCCGGAATCTGCAGCTCGTATTCATAGACTTCCCTGTCTGTTGGCTGCTGAAGTACGATATCTTCCTTAATGCTGGAATCCAGTACTGTATACTGAACATCTGCGCCCTCGTAAACTTCATTATAAAGGATCGCATTGTCTTTAATAACGGAATGTGTATAATCTCCATCTACCGGAATGATCCCGATTCTGGTCTTTCCATTTTCAATCGTTACACCATTCTCTTCTGACATCTGTTCCGGAAGAAGGATAGCATAATCGTTTGCCTTGTTCTGATAAACTTCTGTTTTCTCTTCCTTTTCTTCAGTTGCCACTACACTGCTGGCTTCCTGTGCTTCTTCGGATGCCGGAGTATCTGCTTCTTCTGGTTTTACAAGTGTATTATCAACCAGCTCGGTATCTCCATCCTCATTCTTATAAGTTCCGACATAACCTCCATAAACGGTTGTATACTGCTTGTCCCCTGTCTTATAAGTCTTGGAAATGGCATCATAATCAATCAGTTCACCTTCCGGTTCTTCTGGAATCGGATAGTAATCCTGTGGTTCTTTCAACTCCACTTCTTTTTCCTGCGGATTTTCTTCTGTTTCTTCCGCTGGAGTTGTCTGTTCTTCCTGCGTCTCTGTATCTTCTGATGGCGTCGTTTCATTTTGTACGTCCGCATCAGACTGCTGACTCTTATCTTGTTCTCCAGATGTGGAATCTGTAATCCCTGCTTCCTCTTCCGTCAAAGCCTCTGGTCTGGAGAAATCTGCATTCTTCTGTACATCCTCAATGGCCTCTTTTGCCTGTACAAAAATAGGCTCTGTTCCCTGTAGTGCCATCAGGAGTGCAAGTACTAAGGCTATAGCCGACTTTCGAAATCTCTTCATAGTCTCTTTCTCCCTCTTGTAATCTTTTTCTATAATTCCTTTACAAAATAACCGCTACCCTCCTTTTTTCTGACTTTGGCACTACTATAATCTAAAAAATCACAAAATTTTCATAAATGGTAAAAATGCCCCTTGAGGTGGCAAAAATAGACGAAATCGGTCGAAAAAAATAGTAAGACACCATCGCCTTACTATTTTTCATCTAATTTCATATATAATAATATTTTCACTTGAAAGGATTTCTCCGTATGGCAGATCTCCATCTGACCATGATATTTTTCTACTACGAGTTTCACATTTTGTAATCCTATTCCATGTCCTTCTTTCCTGCTTTTCGTTGTCAGATAAATTCCATTCCGCACTTTTGGTGTATCTTTTATGCTATTCTCAATCTGGATATTCATGATTCCTTTTCCATAATACATCTGAAACGATAATCTCCTTTCATCTGAAGCTGCTGTCCCACGAATAGCATTATCCATAAGATTTCCCACTATTATACTTATATCAAATAATTCTTCCCCTATATGATTCGGTATTTCTACAGAAATCTCCGGATTTTCAATTACTGATTTCGAATCTTCCAAAATATAATTCAGCAGATTATTCATATTACGGTTTTCTGTATATAAATGATGACATAAGGCTGTTCCGGCTATATTCTCCATTTGTTTCAGATACGATAGAATCTCTTCATTTCCTCCCGTTTTTGCCATTGCCCCTATTGTTGTAAGATGGTGCTTGTAATCATGATGTATCTTATTCAGCCTGTCCTGTGATTTCATCATCATCTCCAGTTCTTTTGCATACTGGCTCATCTGAATTTTCATCTCTTCCTGTTTTGCTGTTTCAATATAACTTTTCTGAACCTCATCGTGCAGATAGAAAATAAACACATTGATAAACAGTAAGAATAATACAATCGTAGACCGCACACCTCTTCTGTCTGGCAGCAATATCCTGATACAGACTATAATGCTGATCACCGGGACAGAAAGCATAGCAAGCCAATGACGGTTCTTTATATAATAACTTCTCTTTACACCTACTTTTCTTTCAATAATGACTTCCAGTAAAAAGAATATAAAATTTCCCATTACAATAGTTCCCGGTCCCATGTGATGATGCACCGGATTTCTTGCTACCGCATACCGTTGAAAGAACACGATTGGAATCCCATCACATAAAATTCCCATAATATATACCATAAGTGTATTCCAGACATGATGTTGCCAGTCTGCCTGATATGCCACTGTTATAATTAACAGAGCTATCAGCTCAAAGATCAGATCTCCGTACATCGTTCCCCACTGCATGCTTCCCCAGCATGAAAGCAGATATGCACAAAAATATGCAAATAGCTTTTGTGTATCCTCATTTTTTGGATACAGGATGGTATTGTAACGGAACACAGTATAAATCCAGAATAATTTACTTGTCAGATAAGTGATCAAATGGATATTCATAATCTTTTCTTCTCCGTTTGTAATAGTCTTTCCCTGACCTTCTTGCGATTTGCTTTACTGATACTGAGACGTGTCTTGTCTTTCATAACCACGTTGTCATATTCGTAATGCTCCACGTGTTCCATATTGATGAGATAGGACTTGTGAATCAGTAAGAAATATTCTTCTGTTACATCCGCTACATCCTTTAATTTTCCTCGATATTCATATTCTTTTTCCGATGTCACGATATGTACTCTTTTTCTCAGACTATAAAAATACAGGATCTTGTCATAAGAAATCTTGTGGATTCCTTTTGTATCCGTATATTCAAATATTTTCTTCCGTTCTTTTAACAGTTCCCGTAATTCACCTATCACCCGGAAAAGTTCTTCCTCTCGGATTGGCTTTACAAGAAAATCAAATGGATGAATACGGAATAATTTCATAGCATATTCCTGATATGTTGAAATATAGGTAATCCGCAGTTCTTTTCCATAATTTTTCTTTCGTATCTCCGTTCCGATATCAATTCCATTCTCATGTTCCAGACAAATATCAAGGAATAACATATCGTAGGATTCTTCTTCCAGCCTGTTAAGAAGCTGCTCCGCAGAATAGTATATTTCTATAGATATCTGACAGTCATTCGCTTTCCCATAATGGAGCAGCTTCTGTTCTAACCAATTACATAGGATGATGTCATCATCACAGATTGCAAGTTCTAGCATATTTTCTTACCCTCAGTCTTTCGTAACACGACAAATGGGGAAAAGAATCCCCTTCAAT
>OOAC01000739.1_pt1 | contig 26714 bp, 27 predicted proteins | sample 1671041 | NCBI WGS metagenome assembly OOAC01 (sample SAMN06348116, study PRJEB24527) | human gut metagenome | biome: human gut; feature: ankylosing spondylitis patient; material: feces | host: Homo sapiens | place: China | collected 2015-10 | reverse complement strand
GATACGAGCTGATGTGGTCTGGGTGAAGGATTTTCATCTCTTGTTTTTCAATTTTTGGGATGATGCAATTCTCCGTGGGATTGGTGAGAATGAGTTTTTCTTTCACCGCCCGGTCAAGGGCATTGTGCAGCATCATAATTGTGTTGACGTAAGCTGTATGTCGATTAATAACCCATTCTAACGCACTTTCGTTTTCGCGCTTCACTTCTTTAAGGCTTCCTGTTCATCCACAGCTTCGCCCTCTTTCGGATATCCATTTAACGACCCGTCATCTTTAATATTGTGGAACACGGTCATTTGGTTTCATAGTTTTTCTTTTTTGCGTAAGATTTATCTGTATGGCATTACTATATTTTAGGTTTATTTCTTACAACATACAAACCTACAAACGCGAAATAAAATACTAAATCGGCCTTTTCTATAACATCTGTCAGCGGCTTGCATTGGCCGTCAAAATAAGATAAAATAAATACCTTAATGGTCAAACGAGTGGGGAGGGACACGGCTGTGCGGATAGACAAGAGAACAGCTACGGGCATTGGCTGTCTTGTGACGATCGGTATTGTGCTCGCGTTGATGATCGTGACCTTTCACGCCATTGCGTGCGGTGATGTTCCGGAAAATCCGCTCACGCCGGTCGGCGTGGTACTGGAACTCGTCTGCGCCATCCTGACGACCTCGACCTATGCAAGCGTGGTCTTTGGCAGTCATTCGCGCAGGCGCTTTCGCTCCTATTTCCTCTGGATGCTGGCGATCAACACCATTGGGCTTTTGAGCGATGTGATCTATTGGGGGATCGGGCTTGATTTTCTTCCTGCCCTTCCGCGGCTTCGCGAGACCTGCTATTTTGTCTGCTACGCCTCGGCATTTCCACTGCTCATTTTTTACAGCACCTATCTCATCAGTTACATCAATGAAGACTCGAAGGAATTGCAGCGATATACCGTTTTGATGACCGGCCTCAGCGCGGATGGATTTCTGCTCGTGATGATCTCTGTCATCACGTCGCGCTCTCAGAATGCCCCGTGGCATCTGTCGGATCACCCGTGGCTTTACTTCTTCTTTTTGGCCATGCCGATGGTGGTCAACATCGGCATCATTCTGAACTTCAGGAGGATGCTGACCAACCGCAAGGCGATCTCTTTCCTTTTCTATGAGCTGCTGGTGGCTGCCGCGGTAGTGGTTGACACGGTCATCGGGGAGATCACACTGGCTCATGTCGTTGTGGCGTTTTGTCTCATCCAGATATATATCACTGTGCAGATCGAATACGAAAAGCAGCAGGAAGAGCAGCTCTTGCAGCAGCGTATCTCCATTATGATCAGCCAGATACAGCCGCACTTTCTTTACAATGTGCTCACCAGCATTCGCGCGCTCTGCCGCATTGACGCGCGCGAGGCTGAGAGCGCGCTGACGGATTTTACCCTCTACCTGCGAGGGAATCTTGATTCATTGAGCAATACCGGCTGCATTCCTTTTTTGCAGGAACTACAGCATACCAAACACTATGTTGATCTGGAAAAAATGCGCTTTGGCCGGGATCTGACCGTCCTTTTCAACACGCCGGTCACGCAATTCTCCCTGCCGCCGCTCACATTGGAGCCGATCGTCGAAAACGCGGTGCGCCACGGCGTGATGCAGCGGCTTCAGGGCGGGACGGTGATCATCTCTACAAGCGAGACCGAGTCGGATTTCGTCGTGACTGTTTCGGATGACGGCATCGGGTTTGATGCAGAGCAGCTTGCGGCGGGCGGCAAGCATATCGGCTTGTGGAACGTCCGTGAGCGCCTTGCCGCGGTGTGCGGTGGGCACATGGAGATCGAAAGCGGGATCGACAAGGGGACAAATGTGACGATGTGCATCCCCAAATGTCGAAAGGAGAGCGAATGATGGAACTTTGCTTGTTGGCTGTTGACGATGAATCTTTGGCGCTGAGCGATCTGACAGCGGCGCTGCAAGCTGCCGAGCCGGCAGCAGCGGTTCACGCCTATACCGATCCGACGAAAGCGCTTGAGGCGGTGAGAACGGGGGAGATCCTTCCGGATATCGCCTTCCTGGATATTCAGATGCGCGGTTGGACGGGACTGGACCTTGCACTGGAATTGAAAAAGACGATCCCGGCGCTCGAGATCATTTTTGTTACGGCTTATTCGCAGTATGCGCTGGAATCCTATTCCCTCCATGCGCGCGGCTACCTGATGAAGCCTGTTACGGCCGAGGCAATCGAGGAGGAACTTCGTAATATCGGCCTGACCACAGTGCCTGTGAGGAAGGAGCTTTCCCTGCGTGTCCAGTGCTTCGGCAATTTTGAAGTGTTTTATGAGGGAAAACCGCTCGAATTTGCCCGCGCAAAGAGCAAGGAGCTGTTTGCGTATCTGGTATTTCGCCGCGGTTCGGCCTGCAGCATCCGGGAATGTGCGGCCATTCTCTATGAGGACCGGGAATACGGCAGCGCGCTGAAAAATCAGATCGAAACCTTTAAGTCTGATATGATGCGCACCTTGCGAAAGGTGGATTGCGAAGATGCGGTCATCAAGGGGCGGAATCAACTCAGCGTGGATACAGAAAAGTTTTCCTGTGATTATTATCAGTTTCTCAACGGCGAATCTTCGGCGATCAATGCTTTTGTCGGAGAGTTTATGACGCAGTATAGCTGGGCGGAGATCACGACGGCATCGCTACAGGGCAAGATGACTGAAATCATTCGCTAAAAACTATCAAAAACGGCGAAAATGCAGAGGTGATCGAAATACTCTGCATTTTTGTTGTCTTTTTGTTGTCCTTGATCCGGTAAAATGAATCACAAGAGGAGCGAGGCTGCAAAACCTATCTCCCAACGTTTTAGGAGGAAAGCTCAATGGAAGAAAAAAACCTGCACGTCGAAGAAGGCGCGCTCAAGGTAACAAAGCTCACGCTTTATGAGGCGGTAGCGATCATCGTGGGTGCCAATGTCGGTTCCGGTATACTCGGCCTTGCATATTCTTCCCGCCTTGCGGGATGGCCGATCCTGGTGCTCTGGCTGGCGGTGGCCGGTCTGTTCACCACGTTCTCCATGCTCTATGTGGCGGAGTCCGCACTGCGTACAAAAAAGCCCCTGCAGCTGCCCGGCCTTGCGGAAAAATATGTCGGTAAGGTCGGCTCGGTCCTGATCTTCATCTCTGTCTGCGCGAACTCCATCGGCTGCATGGTCGCCTACACGACAGGTTCCGGCAACATCCTCTGCACACTGCTCGGTCTCCCCAACTGGGCGGGCAGCCTGCTGTTCACCGTTCCCTGTGTGCTGGTCGTCTGGTTCGGCCTCAAAGCCACCGGCCTTTGGGAGAAATTCATGTCCACGGGCATGGTCGTGCTGCTCGGCATCATTGTGATCGCATCCTTCCTCTCCGGCAAGGCGGATGTCTCCCGCGCCGTATACGCAAACTGGACCTATGCCGTTCCCCTTCTCAGCAGCGCTATTTTCTGCTACATCGCGCAGTATGCCGTGCCTGAGCTGGCGCGCGGTATGCGCCACACGCCCAAGAAGCTCCCGGTTGCCATCATTCTCGGTATGTTCATCACCGGCGTGCTGCTGGCCGTTGTTCCCCTTGCCGTTCTCTCTCTGACCGGCGCGGAGGAGGTCACACAGGTCGCTACGCTCGCCTGGGGTCAGGCACTCGGTACCTGGGCGCTCTATACCGCCAACATTTTTGCTCTCTGCGCCATGATGACCTCTTATTGGGCGGTCGGCGGTTCCATGCTCACGAACATCGTCGATATGTTCAAGCTCAAGGATGAGAAGGACACCAAGACCCGTCTCATCGCCATCGCCTGCACGGTGCTTCCCCCGTTCATCCTTGCCTACGCCGGTCTTGTCAGCTTTGTTGACGCCATTGGCTGGGCCGGTACCTTCGGCGGCGTGATTATGTCGATCGTTCCCGTTCTGATGCTCAACAACGCCCGCAAGAAGGGCGATATCGAGCCGGAGTGGAAGTGCGGTTGGTACGCGCATCCCGCAGTGCAGGGCATGATCATCGTGATCTTCAGCCTTGCGGCCATCTACTTCATCTGCTCCATGATCGGCATCCTGCCGGCAGGTTGGTAAGGGAAAGGAAGGACAGATGTCATGCGTGTGATCCCGAAAGATAAAGTGATCTTCCACTTCAACCCGACAAATCCCGCAAACTATACCGTCGAGGACGGAGAGACCTTCTGGGTCGAGTGCGACGACTGCTATAGCGGTCAGATCACCGACGAAAGCGTCAAGCGCCCGGATATTGACATCGGCATCATGGACTGCGCCGTAGGCCCGATCGCGATCAGCGGTGCGCACCCCGGCGATACCCTTTGCGTGGAAGTTATGGCGATCGACCTTGCGCCGCAGGGCGTGATGGTCACATCGGTCGGACTCGGCGTGCTGGGTGATCATATCACGGAGCCGAACACCAAGATCATTCCCGTGCACGATGGCTTCGCACATTTTTCCGATGATATCAAGCTGCCCCTGACGCCGATGATCGGCGTGATGGGTGTCGCCACGAAAAGCGGCGAGATCCACTGCGCGGTGCCTGAGGACCACGGCGCCAACATGGACACCAAGCTCATCTGTGTCGGCTCGCGCGTATACTTCCCGGTCAATGCCGAGGGCGCGGGCTTGGCTGTGGGCGATATGCACGCCTGCATGGGCGACGGCGAGCTCTCCGGCACGGGCATCGAGATCGCGGGGCGTATGTGCCTGCGCGTCACGGTCTACCACGACCGTCCCATTGAGCGCCCTGTCATCGAGACGGCAGACAGCTTGTACTTCCTTGCTTCCCGCCGCACGCTGGAGGAAAGCGTCAAGGTCGGCACCGAGGATGCGGTCAACTTCCTGATGAAGAAGTTTGATTTGAACTTCCCAGACGCTTATCGCTTGATGAGCGCCACCTGCGACGCGCAGATCAGCGAGGTCGTGGATGATAACGTGACCATCCGCATTCGCGTGCCGAAATTTGATAACCGTGTACGCACGCTGTAAGAGATTTGAAGATTTGAAAAAGAGCCGTTGCTTCTGAACTGCACCCCACATGTTAGACAGTATGATATACTACCTAACAAGTGGGGTGTTTTGTTATGCCAAAAAGAGTGCCAAACAAGAAATACACACCAGAATTCAAGAAGCTGGTGGTAGAAACAATGCTGAAAGGAAAACTTGGGTATAGTGAGCCAACGGGCCGCGGAGAATGATCGGCTTGCTGAAAAGCTCGAACAGCTCCACGAGGAAAGCCCAGATAAGGGATACCGGCGGCTCAACGACGATCTGCGCCATGACTGCGGCATCCATGTCAACGACAAACGGGTGCTCCGCATCTGCCGGGTCAGAGATATCCGCTCTACCGTGAAATATAACAACCGTGGCTGCACCAGACAGGAGAAGAACCCGCAGTATCTTGCTGAGAATCTTTTAGACAGGCAGTTTTATGCCGCAAAGCCAAACGAAAAGTGGCTCACCGATGTGACAGAATTCAAGTGGTACGAGGGAAGCGAGATCCACAAGCTCTATCTGAGCGCCATCTTAGATCTTTGTGACTGGCGCATCGTGTCCTATGTGCTCAGCGAACGCAACGATAATCCGTTGGTTTTCAAAACCTTCGACAAGGCTGTGAAAGCCAATCCGGACGCGCATCCGCTGCTCCACAGCGACAGAGGGTTCCAGTACACCAACCGCACTTTCCACCACAAGCTCGTACAGGCGGGAATGACGCAGAGTATGTCCCGTGTGGCGCATTGCATTGACAACGGTCCGATGGGGGGCTTCTGGGGCATTCTGAAGCGGAAACGCTATTACGGCAGACGGTTTACCAGCAAGCACGAGCTTGTCCAGATGATCCAGCAGGATAGGACGTACCTCCCGCAATATGCCGAGCGGAAAGCCTCAAAGAGCCTTAAAAAGCAGCAGACGGAGTGCCCGGATACACTTCGTAATCAGCAGGTCATGTGTTCGAGTCACACCACCAGCTCCAAAAAGCATCGAAAGCTTCGGCTTTCGGTGCTTTTTTGTTGTCAAAATACGGAAACGGTGATTTTGCCAGCTTTCGACTGCCAGCGCCGCTGTTGTAGCCTACTTCGCTACTTCCTGCGATGGAAGTATTCGATGAACTTCTGCACGGCGGGTGTCGGGTGGGCCTGCTTCTTCATAGCAAGGCCGATTGGGTGGTAATAGGGCTGCTGCAGGAGCGGATTTCGATTTTGTACGGGATGCGCTGCAAGATCAGGCCTGGCAGGATGCTGACGCCGAGACTCCTTTCCACCATCGCCGTGATGGCAAAATCCTCCCAGGCGGTGAAGTGGATGTCCGACTGCACATGAGCGCGCTCCAGCAAGTCGGAGACCTCGGCTTTTCCGCTGTGCTCCAGCAGCAAAAACGGCCTGACCGGCTCCCCAGCGGAGGTCAGGCAGACGCCGCTTTTACTGCGCTCCAGCAGCGTCATGCCCCATTTTTGCTCCAGATCGGCGAGCATCTTTGATGGAGGACTGCACATAATCTATCTCCCATGCTGTGCGCATCCAACGCTCCCGATGCTGTACCATGCGTTCCCTCTTTCATGGGCCGCGACGATTTTGCTGGTGAACCTCGGCAGCTTGCTGATTCTCCGTTTTCGGAGCCGCTGAAAAAATGACACCGCACGGCAGAAATAACTCTGCCGTGCGGTGTCATTTTTACTTTTATTTGGTTCGTCAGGCATGGGGGACGAGCGCGCCCTTCCGGCTTGAGCGGATGAGCATGCCGATCACAAAGCCGACGAGTGCAGGCAACAGCCAGCCGAGGTTTTTGTCGAACAACGGCAGATATTTTTCCGCAAAGGCGATAGGCACATCGAGGCGGAGCGAAGTCTGCACCGACGCGGGCAGCGTCTTCATGCAGTCGAAAATAGCGGCTGCCCATGTACCGATCATCGTTGCGACATACACGGCACGGTCATGAGCGAAGAACTTGCCGATAAAGGCCAGCAGGATAAGCGCAATGGCCGGGGGATAGATGAGCATGAGCATCGGGACGGAATACTCGATGATGGCACTCAGTCCAATGTTGGAAACGGCAAACGAAAACACCGTGAAGAGGATCGCCCAGGTGCGGTAGGAAATTTTGCCGTTCGTCATCTTGACAAACGTTTCCGAGCAGGCCGTGACAAGGCCGATGGAGGTCTTGAGGCAAGCAAAGGTGATGGTGAAGGCGAGGATAAACTGGCCCACGCCGCCAAGGTAATGACCCGCGATCTGCGTGAGGGCGATGCCGCCATTTTCGGACAGCTCGAAAATGCCTCTCGACTGCGCGCCGACCAGAATGGACAGCACGTAGATCAGCGCCATCAGCGCACCGGCAAGAAGACCGGAGGAGAGCACGTCCTCGGCGATGATGTCGTCATTGTTGACACCCATGCGGCGAATGACGTCGATGACCACGATGCCGAAGGCGAGACCGGCGATGGCGTCCATCGTGCCGTAGCCCTCAATGAGCGCGGGAAAGAAGGAACCGTTCTGATAGGCCTCCGTCGGCTCGACTGAGGAGATCGCTGCGCCGGGGGAGAGCAGCGCCGCGATGATCAGCACTGCAAAGAAGAACAGGAAGAGCGGATTGATGATCTTGCCGATCCAGAGGGTGATCTTACCGGGGCGCAGCGAGAAGAACAGCACGAAGGCGAAGAACGCCGCCGAAAAGACAAGCAGATACAGCCACTCCGGCGAATCCGCGCCCAGCAGGGGAGTGATGCCGGTGGTAAAGGAAACTGTTGCGCATCTCGGGATGGCGAAGAGCGGGCCGATGGTCAGGTACAGAAGGCAGGTAAAGAAAATGCCGTAGCCCTTGCCGACCTTGCCCGAGAGCGTCTGCAGGCCGTCGGAATGCGTGATGCCGATGGCGGCGACGCCGAAGATGGGGATGCCAACCGCCGTGATGATAAAGCCGATCATGGCGACGACCGCGTTGCGGCCGGCCATCTGGCCGAGATGTACGGGGAAGATTAGGTTGCCCGCGCCGAAGAACATTCCAAACAGCGTTCCGGCGACGAGAATCTTCTGCCGGAAGGTCAATTTTTTAGTAGTCATGGGATAATCAACTCCTTTGTGTTGAAAATATTACACCCTGCACTTGAAAAAGAGAAACGCTCGGTTATAATAGGTATATTACAAATCAAAATACCCTTTATAGGAGTGGGAATATGGACAGCAAAAAATTTGAAATTCTGATGACCGCCGTCAACCTCGGCAGCTTTTCCAAAGCGTCTGAGGTCGTGGGCTACACACAGTCGGGGCTGACGCACCTCATCAACGGTCTGGAGCGCGAGATCGGCATGAAGCTCATCCGGCGCGACCACAGCGGTATTTCGCTGACAGAGGACGGGGAGGCGCTGCTGCCTGCGATCCGCGAATACCTCAGCGCGACGGCGAAGCTCGAAAACCAGATCGAGACCATCACGCAAAAGCGGACGGCGACGATCCGAATCGCCGCTTATGCGAGCCTTGCCATGCACTGGATGCCGGAAATTCTGTACCGCTTCCGCCGCGTGTGTCCGGAGACCGACGTGGATCTTCGCATGGTGGACCACGAGCTCGAACCTTTTGAGCTGCTCGAGGAGGGGCGCACGGACGTCATCTTTGCCGCGCGGCAGAGCCACATCAACTGCGACTGGACACCGCTCTACTACGACGCGATGTACGCCATCCTGCCGGAGGACTATCCCACCGACAGCGAAGAGACCTTCCCCATCGAGGAATTCGACGGAAAAGAATTCCTGATGCCCTACGGGCGCTTCGACATCGACGTGAACGCTGCGCTGAGTCCCAAAAAGGTGAAGCCGAATATCCGCCCCTGCCATGTGGACGATGAAACGGTTATCCGCATGGTCAGCAAGGGCCTTGGCATCACAATGATGACGGAGATCATGATGCGCGGGCGGACGCACGGCGTAAAGACGCTGCCGGTCAGCCCGAAAACGGGACGGGAGCTCGGCATCGGTATGCACCTGAGCAAGAACACGCCAGAGGAAATTCTGCGTCTGCGCGAGTGCGTGCTTGATTTCACGCGCGAGCTGATGTGAAAATTTCCCATCCGCGATTTAGAAACGGCTGCCCCATCAAAAAAGTAAAGAAGGGCGCTTGCCTAAAAGGCAAGCGCCCTTCTTTGTCGATTTTGGGAATGGTCTTATCCTTCGATTTTTGCCGAAGCCGCGCCATCACTCTTTTGCAGATGCGCATAGCGGCGCGAGGGGCGGAAGTACAGCACCGCTGCCAGCATTAGAAGCGCCGTGGCCGCAAGGCTGATGGGGAAGACCAGCATGATGTTCATAAACGTCTTGTACTGCGGGAAGACCCAGCGCAGCCAGCTCAGGCGGACGCCGCAGACGCCCAGCATCGTCAAAACGGCGGGCGGCAGTGAAATTTCAAAGCCGCGCAGGTAGCCGGAAAGCACCTCGTAGCAAAGGCTGAACAGGTGCGACGGCATGATCAGCATGAGGCGAATATAGCCCGTCTCTACCACCTGCGGGTCGCCGTTGAAGATGGTGAGCAGCGACTTTCCGAAAAAGAGGATCAGAGCGATGGCGACGCCGAGGCTGATGATGCCCTCGAGAAGACACAGCAGCAGCGTTTTCTTGCAGCGCTTGATCTTGCCCGCGCCGAAGTTCTGTCCGACGAATGTCGTGCAGGCCTGCGAGAAGGAGTTGAGGATATCGTAGGTGATGACCTCAATGTTGTAGGCCGCGCTCGATGCCGCCATGACGACCGTGCCGAGGCTGTTGATCGCGCCCTGAATGACGATATTCGCGATGGAGAACATCGCGCTCTGCACACCCGCAGGAACGCCGATGCGCAGAATTTGCTTGAGGCACAGCCCGTCGATGCGCAGCTTTTTCGGCTCAAGGCAGATGACCTTGTCCGTTTTGAGCAGGAAGACCCACAAGATCGCCGCGCTGACCGCGTTCGACAGCACCGTTGCGATCGCGACGCCGTCCACGCTCATGTGGAGCGCGGCCACGAAAAAGAGGTTCAGGATCACGTTCAGAACGCCGGAGGCCGTCAGCGCGATCAGCGGAATTTTCGTCTCGCCCACGCTGCGGAAGACCGCCGCCTCAAAGTTGTAGAGCAGGATCACCGGCAGGCCCGCAAGATAGATGTGCAGGTATAGCAGCGCCAGCGGGAACACATCGTACGGCACATTCAGCTGATTCAGCAGCGGAACGGCGAACAGCTCACCGATGACCGCCGCGATCAAACCGCCCAGCACCGCCACAACGATGGAGGTGTGCACCGCGTGGTGCACCATCGTGTCGTTCTTTTCGCCGATGGCGTGCGCGATCGTCACGTTCGCGCCCAGCGCGATGCCGATGAACAGGTTGACGATCAGGCTGATGATCGAGCTGTTTGTGCCGACGGCCGCGACCGCCACAGTGCGGAGCTCGCCGGTAAAATTGCCGATGACGGCGATGTCCGCGGCGTTGAACAGCTGGCTCAAAATCGCCGTGGCCGCCACCGGAACGGCAAAGCGCGGGATCTTATCCCAGAGCGTCCCGTGGAGCATATCCAATGATTTTTTCTGCGATGCAGCTTTCAACTCTACCGCCCCTTTCCGCAATTTGTCTGGCCCATGATATCACGCTTTGGCCCAAATGCAAGAGGCAGAAAAGCCAAAAATGGAGCACAGCGCAAAGAATGCTTCGTTTTGCTGCGAAAAGCGCGGATACTCACAGGCATTCCTGCAAAATTTCGTAGATCTCGTCGTGCGTCAACTTTTTGCAGCAGCCAGCGGTGATGTTGGTAGAATCCGCCACGGCGCGGAAGTCGGTGTCGGCGGGAATGCCAAGCTCTGCAAAGCTGGTCGGCAGACCGATTTCCTTAATGAACGCGGCCAGCGCGTCGATACCGGCGGCGGTTTCCCCGTCACTGCCCTTGGGTGCGATGCCCCAGACATTCTGAGCAAACCGCGCAAACCGCGCCGCACCAGACTTGTAGATGTGGCGGTACAGAACGGGATGGATCACCGCCAGGCCCGCTCCATGGTTGCGATTGGTGTAAGCGCCCAGCTGATGCTGGATCTGATGCGCCTGAAAATCCGTGACCTTGCCGATCTTCAGCACGCCGTTCTCTGCCATGGCGGACGCCTGCGCCAGCTCGCTTCTGGCGTCGTAATTTTCAGGATCGGTCAGCAAAATGCGGATGTTGCGGATGACGCTGCGCATGACGGCCTCATTGATATCATCGGAGAGGTTGTTTTCATCCGGCTTGCCGAAGTAGGTTTCCATCGCGTGGCTCAGCGTGTCGAACGCGCCGGAAATGACCTGCTGCATGGGAACGGACAGCGAATAGGCCGGGTCTAAGAACGCGAATTCCGCCTGCGCACCCCAGAGCGCGCCCTTGATCTTCTTTTCCTCGTGGGTGATGACCGCGCCGTTGTTCATCTCCGAGCCGGTACCAAACACCGTGACGATCGTGCCGAGGGGAATGAACTTTGTGGGCAGCGTGTGCTTCGTGTACTGCATCTCCCAAATATCTTCATTTAAGTTGGCCTGCGCGGAAATGACCTTGCAGCAGTCGGAAACGCTGCCGCCGCCCACGGCGAGAATCAGGTGGACGTGATTTTCACGCGCCAGCTTCGCGCCCTCCTGCACCTTGGCATAGGTGGGGTTGGACATGATGCCGGAGAACTCCATGATGCGCTTGCCTGCGGCATTCAGGATACCCATGATCTCATCGTACACGCCGTTGCACTTGATCGAGCCGCCGCCATAGGCCAGCATGACGGTTTCGCCAAAGTTTGCGAGCAGGCCGCCGAGGCACTCCTTCACGCCGCCTTTGCCGAAATATACCTTGGTCTTGTTTTCAAAAATAAAGTTATTCATCATAACGCATCCTCTCTGACCGTTTTTCTTGCGGTATTCGCCGCTGTTTGCTATCATTGCCGATGGCAACTTCCGGTTGATACTGCCGATTATAAATACCGGTTGTAACAACCGGTCAAGAGGTTTTTGAGGAAAAAACACAATTTTTTTACGCAGCAGAGAGATTACCATGCGCTACACCATGATGCAGGTCTGCAAGGAAACGGGCATGACCTATCAGGCCTTAAAATTTTACTGCAACGAGGGGCTTGTCCCCAATGTCAAGCGCGACAAAAACAACTGCCGCGTGTTTGACGAGCGGGACGTCGCGTGGATCAGCAGCCTGACGCGCCTGAAAAAATGCGGCATGGGCATTCAGGAGATGAAGGACTACCTCGCCCTCTGCCTGCAAGGCGAGCGCACCATCCCGCAGCGCAAGATCCTGCCGGCGCAGAAGCAGGAGGCACTGCGCGCAGGCATTCGGGAATTGCAGGACAGCGTCGCCTACATCGACTGGAAGCAGAATTTTTACGACGAAGTGCTCTCCGGCAAGCGGCCGTATGAGAGCAATCTTATTCGGGTGGAAAAATAGGCGCAAGGCTGGCGTCAGCATAAAAAGCAGGAGGCATACCGCTCGGTATCGCCTCCTGCTTGCATTCCTGCCGTATTTCATCCCAGCGCCACGTCGAGCACCATCATCAGGCTGAAGCCCACGGCGAAGAACACCGTGCCGATGTTGGAGTGCGCGCCCTGCGACATTTCGGGGATCAGCTCTTCGACGACGACATAGAGCATCGCGCCCGCGGCAAAGCTCAGAAGATACGGCAGCGCCGGAACGATGAGCGACGCGGCGAGTATCGTCAGCACCGCGCCGATGGGCTCGACAATGCCCGAGAGCACGCCGCCCCAGAAAGCTCTTGCTTTGCCCATGCCCTCGGCGCGCAGCGGGAGCGAAATGATCGCCCCCTCGGGAAAATTCTGGATCGCGATGCCGAGTGAGAGCGCCAGCGCGCCCGCCGCCGTGATCTGTGCGCTGCCGGAGAGATAGCCCGCATACACCACGCCGACGGCCATGCCCTCGGGGATGTTGTGCAGTGTGACGGCCAGCACCATCATCGTCGTGCGCTGAAGTTGGCTCTTCGGCCCCTCGACCTGCCCACTCTTGGCGTGCAGGTGCGGGACGACGTGGTCGAGCAGCAGCAAAAAGAGAATGCCGACCCAAAAGCCGAGAAACGCCGGCAGAAACGAGAGTTTCCCCATCGCCGACGACTGCTCGATGGCGGGGATCAGCAGGCTCCAGACCGAGGCCGCGACCATCACGCCCGCGGCAAAGCCCGTCAGCGAGCGCTGCACAGCGTCGCTGAGCGACTTTTTCATGAAGAACACGCACGCCGCGCCGAGCGACGTGCCGAGAAATGGGATCAAAATGCCGTAAAATGCTTCCATATCGTTCACTGTCTTTTCTGTGTGAAATATCAATTCTGTTAAATACATCTAACTTTTGAACATAGTATACCAGCGAAAGCCGCGGGATGCAAGTGCCGCGGGACACGGAATGGGAACAGTCTGTCGCAGCGGACGGGGCGAGAAAGCGTATGTAGCAAAGAAAATATCGCAAAAATTTGAAAACCGCTCTTGCAATGCGAAAATCGCTGTGCTACAATACGCAAGGTCGATCACCTTCCCGAAGGCAAGCGGGAAAGCAGGATATATTGGAAAGCTGCCCTGCGGCGGCTTTTCAAAAGACTGCGAGTTAGAGAAAACTAACCGCCTGCGCCGCGCCGGTGGGAACATCATATCAATAGGAACAGTGCCGCCTGATTTCAGGCGGCACTGCTTTTTGCGTTTTCATGAAAAACAAAATGTTCAAACTTTCCTTTAGCTTTTTTAGGTTGGCGGGCAATCATGACCTCGTTTCAAGGGGAAAGCGAAAAACGACAGCCCCGCGGAAGCATTTGGGATACACAATGACGAAGGAGGTCATTTTTGATGAAAAGCAAAAAGATTCGTTCTCTTTTCTGTGCGGCGGCGCTGACACTGTCGCTCGCCGCGTGCGGCAGCAAAACATCGGACTGCTCCGGCCAGACGATCACCGGCGAGATCACCGATATTGACGGCACTGCCGTGACGATGCAGCTCGGCGAGCTGAGTGCGGGCGGTATGCCGTCCCATGACGTGTCTGACAGTTCCGATTCCGGCCAGACGCCGCCCGACAAGCTGGACGGCGAAACGCAGAGCGGCAACAGCAGCAGTGAGGATCATGCATCGTCCGACAGCAGTCAGCCGCCCGCAAAGCCCGACAGCCAGAGCGGCAGCACCGACAGCCAGCCGCCCGAGATGCCGAGCGGCCAGGACAGTTCTTCCAACAGCCAGAGTGGTGATTCCGGCAGCCAGCCTCCAGAGAAACCTGATGGCGAGACCCCGAGCGGCAGCGCCCCGGCGGCATGGGCGGCAGCAGCTTTACCGCGGGCAAGGAGAGTGTGACGCTCGACTTCGCGAATGCGGAAATTGCAAAAAATGACGAGAGCATCGAGCTCAGCGACCTTGCCGAGGGCGATATCCTGACCGTTGAGGTCGGCAGCAACAACACCGCGGCGAGCGCCACGGTCGAGTCCGTGGGCGGCGGCCAGAGCTTTGGCGGCAGCGGCGAGGTGACGCAGGGCACCGCCGCCACGACCATCAGCGAGGACGGCACCTACAGCGGCGAAAGCTACACCTCGACCGGCGACGACGAAAACGCCCTGCGCGTGGACGGCGCGGCCGTCACGCTCGACGGCGTCACCGTCGACAAGAGCGCGGGCGCGGCCTCGAACACCGAGGACGGCGACTTTTACGGTATGAACGCAGCGCTTCTCGCGATGAACGGCGCGACGGTGACCATCAAGAATGCAACCGTCCCGTCCTCTGCGCAAAATGGCAACGGCGTGTTCAGTTACGGCAGCGGCACGACCGTGAATATCTCCGATTCCACCATCACCACCACGGCGGATAACTCCGGCGGCATCCAGACCACCGGCGGCGGCACGACAAGCGCGAGCAACTTAGTTGTCGAGACCTCCGGCAACTCGTCCGCGGCCATCCGCTCCGACCGCGGCGGCGGTACGGTCAACGTGAGCGGCGGCGCGTACACCTCGAACGGCTACAACTCCCCCGCGGTCTACTCCACGGCGGACATCACCGTGAAGAATGCGAACCTGACAGCGAACAACTCCGAAGCCCTTGTCATCGAGGGTAAGAACTCCATCACGCTCGAAGACTGCTATGTCACCGGCAACATGAGCGACACCAAGGGTACGAGCTCTTCGGAAAACGTCCACAACGTGATGATCTATCAGTCCATGAGCGGCGACGCGGACGTCGGCACGTCCGTCTTCTCGATGACCGGCGGCAGCCTCGTTGGCAGCAGCGGTGACATGTTCTACATCACGAACACCCACTGCCTGCTGACGCTCTCCGGCGTGAATATCGTCAACAATGATGCGGACGGCGCGCTGCTGCGCGTGGTCGGCAACTCCGCCAGCCGCAGCTGGGGAACCGCCGGCAGCAACGGCGCACAGGTCGAATTCGCCGCAGACGGTCAGACGCTTGCAGGCGACATCATCGTCGATACCATCTCGAATCTCACGATGACGATGAAAAACGGCAGCACCTTCACCGGCACCGTCAACATCATCGACAATGCCGAGGGCGGCACCGCCGTCAGCGACAACGCGGTCGTCGCGATCGAGAACGGCTGCACGTGGAACCTGACCGGCAACTGCACACTCACGAGCCTCACCAACAACGGCACCATCAACTTCAACGGCTATACCATCACGCTGGCCGACGGCACGGTGCTGAAGTGAGCCCGCTTTACCCCTGCTGCTGTATATACTCCTCAATGGTGCGCAGGAAGACCTCTCCGTAGCGGGAGGCCTTCCGCTCGCCGACACCCGAGACCTCGAGAAGCTCTGAGAGCGAGCGCGGCGCTTTCTCCGCCATGTCGGCGAGCGTCGCGTTCGAAAAGATGACGTAGGCAGGAACACTCTCGAGCTTGGCAAGCTCCGCGCGCTGGGCGCGCAGCGCCTCGTAAAGGCTTCCTTTCTCGAATTCGTCCGAAAACGCGCCGCGCGGGTACTTTTTCTCCGCCTTCGGCTCCACCCGCTTCTGCATCAGCACGCATTCGCCGTCAAAGAGCACGGCGGATGCTTTTTTTGTGGGCCGGAGCGTCGAATAGCGCTGGTCGACCTCGAGATATCCCGCAGATTCGAGGTATTCGATGTACCGCTCGATGACGCTTGGCGACGTTTTGTCCATGAGACCATAGGTCGACAGGCTCGCAAGGCCGAGCGACAAAAGCCGCTGGTCGCGGCTTCCTCGCAGGACCTGAATGACGAGCGTTTTGCCGACGTAGTACCCCAGCCGCTCGCGGATGCGCATGACGCACGATAAGATCATCTGCGCCGAGAGCGTGATGTCCTCGGTCTGGTAGGTCGCTTTACAGTTGGAGCAGTTTCCGCAGTTTGCGGGGTGTATCTGGCCGAAGTAGTCAAGCAGCCGCCCGCGCAGACAGTCGACGGATTTGCAGTACCCCGTCATCGCCTGCAGGCGCTCATAGTCGCGCTTGCGCACGAGCGCAGCGTCCTCCTCCGAGAGCTGGTCGGCTCCGCCGTTTTCGATGAGAAAGCGTGCGGTCTCCACATCAGCGGGCGCGAAGAGCAGGACGCAGTCGGCATTCTCGCCGTCGCGTCCGGCGCGGCCCGCCTCCTGATAGTAGGCCTCGAGGCTTTTCGGCATGTTGTAATGGATGACAAAGCTGACGTTTGACTTGTCGATGCCCATGCCGAAGGCGTTCGTCGCGACCATGACGGTCTTGCGGTCAAACTGAAAATCGTCCTGATTCTGCTGCCGCTCCTCATCTGTGAGGCCCGCGTGGTAGCGCGTGGCGGCGATGCCGCGGTCACACAGGCTGTCGCACACGCGCTCGACCGCCGCGCGCGTTGCACAGTAGACGATGCCGCTCCTGCCCCGCCGCTCGTCGATGAGTGCGGCGAGGGCGGAAAACTTGTTTTTCGGGCGGCGCACGTCGAAATAGAGGTTCGGACGGTCGAAGCCCGTCACGATGCGGTACGGGCTTTGCAGCTGCAAGAGCCGCAGAATGTCGGACTGCACCTGCTTTGTCGCCGTCGCGGTGTAGGCCGCGACAATGGGTCTGCGCGGCAGGGCATTGATGAAATCGACAATGCCGAGGTAACTCGGGCGGAAGTCCTGTCCCCACTGCGAAATGCAGTGTGCCTCGTCCACAGCGAGAAACGACACGTCCATCTCCTGCATCAGCGATAAAAAGCTGTTCGTTTCCAACCGCTCGGGCGCGACGTAGATGAGCTTGTAGGCACCCTTGCGCGTGCGGGCGTAGACCGTGCGGATCTGCTCACCTGTCAGTGAGCTGTTGATGTACGCCGCGGGAACGCCCGCGCTCTTGAGCGCTGCGACCTGATCCTTCATCAGCGAGATGAGCGGCGAGACGACGAGCGTGATGCCCGGCAGGAGCAGTGCGGGGATCTGATAGCAGAGCGACTTGCCCCCGCCCGTCGGCATGACGCACAGCGCATCGCGCCCGGAGAGGATCGCGTCGATCAGCGCCTCCTGCCCCGCGCGAAACGCGCTGTGGCCGTAATATTGCTTTAAGATGCTGTACTTGTCCATGAAAAAGTGTTCCGTTTCCTGTTTTTCTATGATGTTACCCCATCGGGAAGAAATTGTCCACGGAAAATTCAGAAAGAAAAAAGAGGGAAATCGCCGCGGCTTGACATTGCCGTTTTCTTGTGCTATAGTCCCTCTTGCTCGCTCGGAGGGCGCGCTGTTCGAAAGAAACGGCAGCCGGATAAGGCGCAGGCTGAAATGCCTGTTCCTTATCCGGCTTTTTTTGTTGACAGGAGGAAACGACAATGGACCTTTTGCGTGGAAATATCAAAACGCTTTACTTCAAATACTTGTCGGCGGCGTTCGGCAGTGCGCTGATCTCCAGCATCTACGGCATCGTCGACATGGCGATGGTGGGGCAGTATCAGGGGCCTGATGGCACGGCGGCGCTGGCTGTGGTCGCGCCGGTGTGGAACGTCATCTACAGCCTGGGCCTTCTCATGGGCATCGGCGGCAGTGTGATCTTCAGCACGAAGCGCGGCAGCGGCATGAGCGCCGACGGTGAGGACGACCAGTATTTCACCGCAGCGGTCATCGGCTCGGTCATTCTGGCGGCGCTCGCGTGGGTCGGGCTCATCCTCTTCGAGCGTCCGCTTCTGATGTTTTTCGGCACGGATGAGACGCTGCTCGCCCTCGCGCAGCGGTACATGATCCCCGTTAAAGTTGTATTCCCGCTGTTCCTCTTCAATCAGATGCTCGCGGCATTTCTGCGCAACGACGGCGCGCCCATACTTGCGACGCTTGGTGTGCTGTCGGGCGGCATCTTCAATGTGTTCGGCGACTGGTTCTTCGTCTTCCCATGCGATATGGGCGTTTACGGCGCGGGTCTTGCCACGGCGCTGGGCTCGGCGGTGTCGTTCCTCGTGATGCTGACGCACTTTGCGAGCAGGAAGAACACGCTGCGCCTCGTGAAACCAAAGGGGCTTGCGCGCAAGCTGTGGAAGATCGCCGTCACGGACTTTTCGAGCTTCTTTATCGACATGGCGATGGGTATTCTGACTGTGCTCTTCAACCGCCAGATCATGCAATACCTCGGCTCGGACGCGCTCGCGATCTACGGCCCCATCATCAACGTCAGCACATTCGTCCAGTGCTGCGCGTACAGCGTCGGACAGGCATCCCAGCCCATCATTTCGACGAATTTCGGCGCGGGGAAAGAGGCCGCATCCGCGAGACGCTGCGATATGCGCTGTGGACGGTCGTATGTTTCGGCGTTTTCTGGACGGCGCCGAGCGTGGCGTGCCCGAATCTCTACATCCGCATTTTTATGAGCCCGACGGAGACGATCTTGGCGATGGCCCCGGCCATCATCCGCGCGTATGCGATCTCATTCCTGCTGCTGCCGTTCAACATCTTCTCGACGTATTATTTCCAGGCCATCTTACAGCCGAAGGCGGCGTTTATCGTGTCGGTTGCGCGCGGACTCGTCATCAGCGGTGCACTGATCCTGATGCTGCCGCTTCTTGCGGGCGCGGATTCGCTCTGGTTCGCCATGCCCATCACGGAGCTTGTCACCGCCGTTTACGCTGCGGCGTGCATCCGCAGATACACCGCGCGGCTCGACGCAAAAGCCGCTTGACGAAGCGCGGCCACCGCCGTATAATCATGTCGGAATTTTAACGAACAGGAGCCAAAATGTAACCATGCAGCTTGATCGACCGCGCGGGCAGATGTCCGATTCGTTCCTGATGTCCGCGTTTATCATTTTATCCGGCGGATTGCAGGACGCCTATACCTATTGCTGCCGCGACAAGGTGTTTGCCAACGCGCAGACGGGCAACATCGTGCTGATGAGCACACACCTTTTTGCAGGCGACTGGGCAGATGTTTTCCGCTATTTTGTGCCGGTGATCTCGTTTATGGCGGGCATTTTTGTGGCGGAATGCGTCCACCGCCGCTATAAGTGCATGGAAAAGGTGCACTGGCGCCAGCTCATCATTCTGGCCGAGATCGTGCTGCTGTTTTTTGTCGGCTTCCTGCCGCAGGCGGTCAACACCTTTGCAAACGCGCTCGTCTCGTTCGTCTGCGCGATGCAGGTGCAGACCTTCCGCAAGGTGCGCGGCCACGCCTACGCGAGCACCATGTGCATCGGCAACATGCGCAGCGGCACCGAGGCGCTGTGCGCCTACTTCCACACGCACGACCGCGAGGTGCTGAAAAAGGCACTGACGTATTTTGGCGTCATCGGTATTTTTGCCGTCGGCGCGGGGCTTGGCAGCGTCCTGACGGCGCGCTTTGCCGAAAAGGGCATCTGGGTGTCCTGCCTGCTGCTCGCAGTCAGCTTTTTGATGATGTTTGTGCGCGAGGAAGAGAAGAAATAAGAGGCTTTTTGAAAGATGGCTCTGTATGCAGATCGCTTTCTGCATGCTTTTGTAAAAAAAGGAGAGGACGCTGCTGCGTTCTCTCCTTTTCCTTTTGCGTTCGTTACGCGAGCGGCTTGCCGCTGAAGACGGGGAAGATGTTGAACTCGCCGTAGTCGGCGATGCGGTCCGTGTGCTTGAGCGTCTCCATGTCCTCACTCAAGATGGTGAAGTCCACGGCGGCGTTGCTCGCCATGTGGTCGGGGTTGGCCGTCTTCGGCAGCGCGACCGCGCCGAGCTCGATGACATAGCGGATGCACAGCTGCGCGGCGTTGACGCCGTACTTTTTCGCCATCTCCGCGATGGCGGGGTTCTTGAGCGCCTCGCCATGGGCGATGGGGGAGTAGGCCTCCACCTGGATGCCCTGCTCGCGGCAGTAGTCGAGCAGCGCGAGGTCGGTGTTGCTGATGTGCAGCAGGATCTGGTTGACCATCGGCTTTACGCGGCAGTCGGAGAGCAGATTTTCAAGGTCGTCGCGCAGAAAGTTCGACACGCCGATGACTCTGACCTTGCCCTCGCTTTGCGCATCCTCGAGCGCGCGCCAGACGGCTTTATTTTCTTCAGAATAGCGCTTTTCCACGCGAAACTGGTTCCACGGCTGGGGAGAGTGGATGATCATCTGGTCAAGGTAGTCAAGGCCCATCTTCTCGAGCGTTTCGTCGATGGACTTTTTGGCCTCGTCATAGGTCTTGAGCTCCGCGGCCACCTTGCTGGCGACAAAAAGCTCCTCGCGCGGAACGCCGCAGGTGCGCACGCCCTCGCCCACGCCGCGCTCGTTGCCGTAGGCCTGCGCGGTATCGATGAGGCGGTAGCTAAGCTTCACGGCGGTGCGGACGGCCTCGGCGGCCTGATCGTCGTCGATGAACCAGGTGCCAAGGCCGAGCTTGGGGATGCTCAGGCCGTTTTCGAGCGTATAAGTTTCGTTTAAGATCATGGAAATTGCCTCCGATTACAGCTTATTGTACTCTTCGTCCGAGACCGGCTCGCACCACTCGTTCCGGCAGTTTTTGCCGGGGACTTCAACGGCGATGTGGCTGAACCAGCTGTCCTTTTTCACGCCATGCCAAGTGCTTCGGCGGTCTTGGCCTCAGACTTTCCGGGCAGCGCCATTTCGAGCTCCGCGGTCACGCGGCCGCTGATACGTGTGGGCGCGTCCAGCGCGTCGAGCGTGTCGTAATATTCCTGCACGCCGGGTAGGTGCTCGGTCATGGCGCAGTCGATACGTCCGTCGACCGAGGTCATCATGTGGCATACGATATAAGGCTTGATCATGGGATATTCCTCCTCTAAAAACTGTTGTTCTTAAAGTTCACTGATACTCTACAACTTAAAGTACACTTTCAGTCAAGAGGGGTTCGAAAATTTTTTCGATAGTCCGTTACAAAAGCTTGCACGCTTGACAGAAAGAAAATGGCACCATATAATATATAGAACATACGTTTTAGATGACGCGGCGGGGAGGAAGCTCAATGTATTTTGCCTACGGGGAAGAGGAGACCGACTATCTTAAAAAGAAGGATAAGCGCATGGCCGAGGTCATCGACCGCATCGGCCATGTCGAGAGAAAAGTGGATACTGACCTCTTTTCCGCCGTCGTGCACCACATCATCGGCCAGCAGATCTCGACCAAGGCACAGGAGACGATCTGGCAGCGGATGCTGTCGGCACTCGGCGAGGTCAACGCCGAGACGGTCCTCGCCGCGGGCGTTTCCAAGCTCCAATCACTCGGCATGACGTTCAGAAAGGCGGAGTACATCACGGATTTTGCCGAAAAGGTCCACACCGGCGCATTCGATTTAGAAGGTATCTGGCAAAAAAGCGACGAGGAGGCTATCCGGGAGCTTTCGTCCCTCAAGGGCATCGGCGTGTGGACGGCGGAGATGATTTTGCTCTTCTGCATGCAGCGGCAGGACGTGTTGAGCTGCGACGACCTCGCCATCCAGCGGGGGCTGCGCATGGTGTACCACCACCGAAAGATCGACCGAGGGCTCTTTGAAAAGTACCGCCGCCGCTTTTCGCCCTATGGCAGCGTGGCGAGCCTGTACCTCTGGGCGGTGTCCGGCGGTGCGATCCCCGAGCTGCACGATTACGCGCCGAAAGAGAAGAAATGAGGCGAGGACGATGACTTACACCCAGCATTATGATTCGCCGCTCGGCGGCATCCTGCTTGCGGCGGACGAAGAGGGCTTGACGGGCCTGTGGTTCGACGGGCAGAAATATTTTGCCCGCACGCTGCCAAAAGAGTATGCCGAGAGCGAGACGCCTGTTTTGTGCGAGGCCAAGCGCTGGCTCGATATCTACTTTTCGGGCCGCGAGCCGGACTTCACGCCGCCGCTCCACCCCGTGGGTTCGGCATTCCAGCAGGCAGTATGGGCGCTGCTGCTGGAAATTCCCTACGGTGAAACAACGACCTACGGCACGCTTGCGCGAAAGCTGGCGGAGAAGCAGGGCCTAACGCACATGTCTGCGCAGGCCGTCGGCGGCGCGGTGGGGCACAACGATATTTCGCTCATCATCCCCTGCCACCGCGTGGTCGGCGCGAGCGGCAGCCTGACCGGCTACGCAGACGGCGTCGACAAAAAGATCAAGCTGCTCGAGCTTGAAAGGGCGGATATGAAGTCCTTTTTCGTGCCGAAAAAGGGGACTGCGCTGTAAAACAAAAGAAAAGGCATTCCGCGCGATAGCTGGGTGTACGTAAGACAGTATTGCGTCGAGATTGACGAAGCGGCACGAAACCGCATGGAGCTGATCGTGCGGTCACTGGCAGAGCAAAACGGCGTGACCGAGCAACTGAAAGCCGAAAACCAAATGGAATGGGTGCGGCAGATGAACGCTTGCAAGGCACAGGCAGAGGAAGTTGTGAAAGCGGAATTGATTTATGATTGAGCGAGGAAGTCTGGGCAGAAAACTGTCCGGACTTTTCTCATATATTCCAAAGTTGCGGTAGAGTTGTTCACGAGTTTTATGGTATAATTTATGCGAATAAAGAAAACGGAAAATTAGAATCTAACAAGAGAATGTGGTTGTATGAAAAAATCCATATTAGTATTTTGGGCAATCGTGTGTCTGTTACCTATTCAAAGGAGGTTTAAGAATTTTAAATGAAACATATAAGAAATATATTGCTGTTGATTACGATTATTTTTGCTTTTGTTATGCAAGCTGAAGTATATCAAAATATGCTCTGGAACTTTAATGGTGCTTATTATTTATCGTCCAGATACACAACTACTAATGACGATATGGATTCATTTTTAGCCAATGCAGAAGATACAGCTGAGAAGCATGGTGTTCATATTTTTTCGACTTTTAATCAGAGAGTTTCTAATTATCAGACAAGACTTTATATTTATGGTGATGATACCGTTGTTCGGGATAGTCTTAAAAGCACAATGGATATTGAGGAAAAAACATATACGGCTTTGATAGGCGGAATCACCGTAATAGAATTTGAAGATTTTAGAGAAGCAAAAAACACAGGCAATGGACAGGAAATAATGGTCAGCTATATCGGTGACGATGATGACATTATTGCCACATATCAAGATTTGGCAAAAGAATATTCTATATCGCAGCCAGAGTTTTGGCAATCAACCGAAACTGATATGATGTTCATTGTTTGGGGCCTGGTTGCCATATTGATGATTGTACTTAATATGATTGAGGTGATACGCAGACAAAAGGAAGTAGTTGTACGAGCTTCTCTGGGCGAAAATGCTGCTGTGATTGCTCTAAAAGCTGTAGTGGCTGATATGATTTCATATGCTGCATTATTCGTCTTAGCAAAGTTGCTTGTTTCTCAATTTATATCGGGAGCGTATGAAGATCATCTCATTTTGGCAGTGTATTGTGCCGGAGCAGTTCTTTCCGTAATTCCTTATGCTGCTTTTGTCCGCTTTGATGTAAAAAAAGCCTTTGCCAATGCTTCAGATAAAAAAGGTATGTTTTATCTTCTGAACGGTCTTAAAGTATTTGCTACTGCTATGACGATTTTTACAATAACTACAAATCTCAGTAGCATTCAAGGTAATTTACTTACAAACACTACTCTTTTAGAAAATCATTATAATGATTACTATTTTGGAGTTATGCAGATTGAACCTCCTTTTGAAGAAAATGAGGAGGAATCCAAAGAGAGCGAATTTTGGAATGACCTTTACGAAAATGAATACAACACTATAAATCCGGTGGTCTGCATAGGCAGCCGGATAAGCGATACGGATAATTATATTTTTGTAAATCATAATGCCAGAGATATGCTGCAAGGGTTTTCTGATATGCTTACTGAAGATGATGAAAAAGAGGATATCGTGGTCTTCGTGCCAAAGGGAAAAAATGCGGAATCATACAAAGATATCGCAAAAGAGGAAATTGACTCTCTTACCCAAAATGCAGAAGAACTGCGTGTTGTTTATAAAGAATATTCTGGCAGAGAGCAATTTTATTATCTCAATTCGAACAGAGAAGAGGCTATTGACGGATTGTCAAGAGCAACAAATCCGATTGTTATTTATCAGGCAAATGAGGCTGTTGCTTTGAATGGAAGTTATATCGAAACAGGAACATATAATGGTGAGGTGATCTACGGATGCGATGAAAGCACAATTCGTAATGCTGCGAAAAAATATGCAGAACAGCTTGGTCCACACTATTTTATGCTGACGAATGTCGGGGAGGATTATACTTATAGTCATAGTTTCCTCGTGAAACTGATTGGCTTTATAAGCTCTCTTTGCGTATTAGTATTGCTGTTAGATATCGCTATCATCATATCTGAAGTGAAAATGGAATTTAGACTTAATGCGATGGAAATCTCCCTCAAAAAGGTTTTGGGCTATCGCTTTTATGAAAGGCACAAAAGATTTATTTCCGTTAATCTCTTAGAAAATATAGCCGTTGTGATATTGATTTGCATTGTTTCGCTTTTTATATCTAACGCAAGTGTCGGGATTGCTTTACTGGTTGGAGCATTGCTCACCATTATTGAAATGGCAATCATTTTCACAAATGTTATGTGGGTTGAAAAAACAAATATCTCAAAGTCCTTGAAAGGTGGATGTTTATGATTATAATTCGTGGCTTAAATAAAGCATTTGGAGAGAAAATAATTTTCTCCAACTTTAATTTGGAAATTCCGGATGGAAGTTTTGTAGTAATCAGCGGGGATAGCGGCAGTGGAAAAAGCACTTTGCTCAATATGATTGGTGGTATCGAAAAGCCGGATAGCGGCAGTATCATAATCGAAGGGCTGAATATTACCCGGCTTAAAAACAAAAACAGTTTTTTTGCGGATACAGTGGGGTTTCTTTTTCAGAATTTTGCACTGCTTGAAAATAAGACAGTTAAAGAAAATTTAAGTTTGATTAAAAAATCAAGCCGAACTAAAGTATCACTTAAAGAAGCTCTTAATCGTGTGGGGTTATCAAAGGAAGTTAACAAAAAAGTTTATCAGCTTTCCGGTGGTGAACAACAGAGAGTTGCTTTAGCTCGTCTTATGATGAAAAAATGTTCTGTTGTTTTGGCAGATGAACCTACTGGCTCACTTGACAAGAAAAATAGAGATATTGTTATGAGGTTATTGCACGAACTCAATGAAGAAGGTAAAACGGTTATCATTGTTACCCACGATCAGGGTATTATTGAAGATGAACCTTATGTTGTGAAAATCTGAGAGTACCTCTTAGAAATGTCTTGATCTACATTTTATGTAATTTGGGTCAGAAGAAAATCCCTTTAGGAACTAAAGGGCGCACTTCTATACTCTCTGTCGAGAGTAGTGCGTCCTGCGGAGCTTCATTCTCCGTCAGCAGAAGAAAACTGCATGACCGAGAATGTTGCGTCACTTCGTTCCGTCAAGGTGGCTACACCCCCTTGCGCCGCTAAAGCGGCTATCCCCTGTGGACTTGCCGTCCGCAAACGGTTTTGACAAACCGTTCGCCGCCAGCAAGTTTGAAAATCAAGAATCTTAATTTGATAAAGGAGTGTGATTCTATGAAAAAGAAATTACCCATAATCCTCTTGGGTGTTATTTTGGCTTGTGTGTTGGTTTTCGGTTTCCTTTATGCAAACAATGACATTGGTAAAACCGCAAACAGTTTAGAAGCAGACATTCGCCAATCTCAAAAAATTTTGGATGATTGGATTGTTGATGGAAGCATTTCCGACACAATGGCTGCATTTATTTCTTACCCACAGGACAAGACAGACCACACTTTTTCTGTCTATGTAAATCGCCCTGGCTTGTCTTTTGGATATTTCTTCCGTGGTGGTGGAGATATAGTTGAGGTTGATGATTACATTGCAGAGTTTGTTGTTGAGGGAAATAACGAAAGGGCATTTATCTCAATGAATACCCAAAATATTGTTCGACTTGAAGTAGATGATGGCAACGGCATTCAGGTGATTGATATTGATAGTGGCAAGCCTTTCGCCATTGTCCTGCCCCTCAATGTAGGAAACATCTGTTTCTATGATACGAATGGAAATGTTGTGGAATATCTTCGCCAACAACTTTGACCAACTTCAATTTACCGAACTGAACACAACAACTGAATACCGAAAAACTGACCGTTGACTGGTCGCAATCTGCGAAAAGTTGACGGTCTTTTTTTATCCCCATTTTCAAAAAAGGAGGTCACGAAAAATGGCAAAACCGAAAAACCTTGAACAGCTCCGAGCCGAAAAGGAACGAGCCGAGACGCAGCTTGCACAGGAACAGCACAAGCTGGAGCGTCTGGAGAACAGAAAGAAGTATCTGGAGAAAGGCGAACGCACCAAGCGCACCCACCGCCTTTGCAATCTGGGCGGCACGATTGAGAGCCTTGCCCCGGAGGTCAAAGATCTC
>OOAC01000738.1_pt1 | contig 26732 bp, 20 predicted proteins | sample 1671041 | NCBI WGS metagenome assembly OOAC01 (sample SAMN06348116, study PRJEB24527) | human gut metagenome | biome: human gut; feature: ankylosing spondylitis patient; material: feces | host: Homo sapiens | place: China | collected 2015-10 | reverse complement strand
ATATTTTCATTTATAATAATACAGAAAATGCTCATAATGTAGTGTGATGCCAATGAGAATTGCAAAGCAATTTTATAAGGGCAAAATGTCAGCAGTGTAATGCTGCGAAAGCAGGATACTGGTGTTGCTTTTTATTTTACATTAGTTACAAAAATATTGCTAAAAATTACAAAATTAAAAAAAATATTTTATATACGACATAATAACAAAAAAGAGGTGACAGGATTATGGCTGAAAAAAAATATGAAATAACTTATGCAGCAATAACAGACAAAGGTGAACGCACAAACAATGAAGATTATCTTGGAGTAGGGAAAGATAATACAGGAGTATTGTGTGTACTGTGCGATGGACTTGGAGGACACGGAAAAGGTGAGGTGGCTTCAAGATTTGTCGTTGAAGAAATGATAGAGTCGGTGTGTAACAAGGGTGTTAATGTTGAGCACGCCATTGTGAGTACACAGGAAAATCTATTGAAAAAACAGGAAAGGGAAAATGCTCAATCATCAATGAAGACTACGCTAACCTGCCTTTATATAGAGCAGGAGGATGCATCATATTATCATGTCGGGGATTCAAGGGTATATCACTTTGAGAGCGGAAAAGTTAAGGACAGAACCCTTGACCACAGTATTCCTCAGTTATTAGCAGCAAGGGGAGATATAAAGGAAAGTGAGATAAGACACCATCCTGACAGGAGCAGGCTTTTGAGAGTTGTGGGAACACCGTGGGACAGCCCTAAATATAGCGTCAGCAAAAAGATAAAGATAGGAAAAAAGACAACTTTTCTTATGTGCAGTGACGGTTTTTGGGAGCTGATAGATGAAAAGACAATGTGCAAACTGTTGAAAAAATCAGCAACACCCGCAGAATGGCTTGAAGAAATGAGAAAGATAGTACTAGAAAACGGCAGAGGAACGAATATGGATAATTATTCGGCGATAGCTGTTTTTATCAGATAAACAAAGATAAGTAGGAGTAGATGTATGGCAGTAAAGTGTAGTAACGGACATTGGTATGATCCAAAGATGTATAAGAGTTGTCCTCATTGCAAGAGGGCAGGAGAGCAGTTGAGTATATCTTTAGACGATGTGGAAGAAGATGACAAGACCGTATCTATTGCGGAAGTAGATATATCTCTTGGTGAACAGCTCGGTGAGATAATAGGCGGAAACTTTGAATGTGCAGGAAATCTCATGCAGCCGGATATGGGCGAAATGCAGGAGGGTTCGTCAGAGGATGGCGATAAAACAGTATCTTTTGGATTTTTTGGAGTTACCAAAAAGCCGCCGGTAACGGGATGGCTCGTATGTATAAACGGCGATGAAAAGGGCAATGACTACAGGCTTCATGCAGGCAAGAATTTTGTAGGCAGAAGTCAGGCGATGGATGTTGTGCTTACTGATGACAAGAGTATTTCGAGGGAGAAACATTGCTCGGTCTTATATGACCCTAAGGGAAATGAGTTTTATGTGACGGCGGAAAAATCCAATATCGTTTATCTGAACGGGGATTTAGTGACAGAGCCGCACTCTTTGAAATTGGGTGATGTGATAAAAGTGGGAGAGACAGAGCTTAAATTTATACCATATTGTCAGGAGGATATAACATGGGAAAAAGAATAAGAAAGATAACATATGCGTTTCTAATCGTAGCACTGTTTATGGCATTAAATACAAAGGTGTCATATGCGGAGAGAAAGCAGTTAAATATTGAGCAGGCAGTAGGAAATCCTCCGGAGATAACAGCTTATGTAAATGGCGAAAAAGTTTCAAAAGATGCAGAGTACACAGCTTCTTTTAAGGGAAAAGACATTGAGTTTGAAACAAAAAGCGTGACTAAATTTGCAAAGGCAGATAAGCCTGTAAGATATGTTATATTTTTGGATAACTCAAAATCAGTTGACGAAAAACAGTTTAATGAAGTTAAGAAAAGTCTTGTAAATCTGAGAAAGAAAATAAGAAAGATTGACAAGATGGAACTTTACACGGTAGGTGCTGACAGTAAACACGGAAATAAGGTTGAAGTCTTTAAGGCAGACGGAAAGTCGGACAAAAAAAGCCGTGACAAAGATATTAAAAAGATAAATAAGATCAAGAGAAATAAAAATTATACGGTGCTGTACCGTTCGATAACAAAAAAACTTACGACAGTTGATAATTCATCAGAGCGAACAGTTATGTTTCTTATTACGGACGGAGAGGATGACAGTGCCGGAAAAGATAAGGAAGATTATAATGTAAATCCGGCAGTAAAGAAGTCTAAAGTACCGGTCTATGCGGTATTGCTGAAAAATGTAAGTTCAAAACCCAATCTTAGCAAGATAAAAAATACAAAGAAAAATATTCTTAATGAGAACTATAGCAGAGGTTATTATAAGGACTGCAGCAGCACAAAGGATGTAAAAAAAGGATTTAAAGAAATCAACAGGATATTGTTTGATGAGACATATGTATTAAATTTTAGAGCCGCTGACGGAAGTAACAAAACATTATCGTTGTCAGAGTCAAAGTTAAACATTGTTATGAAATCCGGCGGAAAGACAAAAGAAGCAGCTTTAGACAAAGAGGGACAGTTTGAATATACAAACAGCCAGAAAGATACTGACCGCCCGAAAGTAAAGAGTATAGAACAGTCAGGGGACAATTCAATAAAAGTAAAGATTGAAGATGGAACTACAAAAAAACTTACCGGTGCACAGGATAAGAGTAATTACCTTGTAAGGTTCAAAGGAAAAGACGGAAAAGTATGGGAAATATCAAACATAACCGTAAATGAACAGGAACATACATACACATTGTTCTTTAAAGACAAATTTTACACAGGCTCATATACATTGGAATGTAAGAATATTAAAGATGATTCCGTAGAGAAAAATACTATAAAGACCGACAAGGTGAAATTTGAAGTTAAGGACGGGCTTAATCTTACAGCAGAGGGAATCAAGCAGACGGTAAGGGCTTACTGGTGGATACTGGTTGTTCTCATAGTTATTGTCATAGGTGTGATAACTATCATAGTGGTAAAGAAAAAGCCTGCAAATGTAGTGGAGGTGCCTGCCGATGACCTTATGAAAGCAGATTCAAAGCTGATAAGACTCATCATTACTGACAGGGCAGGAAAGATAAGAGAGGTAGAGTGGAATGTCGAGGGAAGTATCTTTGTAGGCAGGTCGAACATATGCAACATATATTTTGACGATGACAGGCTTTCAAGACAGCATTTTGCCATAGAAGTTACTAAAATGGCTTGCTATATAGAAGATTTGGAGACTACAAATTCAACTTTTGTAAACGGTGTGAAGATAACCGGAAAAAGGATGCTCTTAGATGGGGATGTTATCACGGCGGGCAGAGAGAAATTTGAGTTTCACAGTGTAGAGAACGGAGGCGATGAGCAAGTTGGATAATTCAGATAGTTCGCTTAGGAAAGGTCATATCCTTGATCAGAAATACAGTATTAAAAAAGTTCTTGGCATAGGTGGATTTGGAAGAACATATCTGGCGGAGAGTATCTGGACACAGGAAAATTTCGCAATAAAGGAATACTTTCCGAATGACTGGGCAGTAAGAAGTGAGGACGGGATTTCACTTAGGGCTTTCGATGAAACAAAAAGAAGTTTTTATGAACATGGATTATCTGTTTTCGTAAATGAAGCAAAGATACTGAAAAATCTGAGAGAAGATGATGTTGTTGTAGATGTAAAGGACTTTTTCTATGAAAACAACACAGGATATATAGTCATGGAATATATACAGGGCTGCACACTTGCTCAGTATATGCAAAAACAAAACAGCATTATCCCGCTTGATATGGCAGAAGTGATAATCATAAGTGTTGCAAAGTCAATGTCAAAAATTCACCGGCTCGGACTGCTGCACAGAGATATAAGTCCGGACAACATAATGCTTTTAGAGGACGGCAGCATAAAATTGATAGATTTTGGAGCAACAAGGCAATATGCATTAAACGAAACAACGGATATGTCCGTTATGATAAAACCGGGATTTGCACCGATGGAGCAGTATTCCAGAACAGGAAAGCAGGGACCGTGGACGGATGTATATGCACTTGCTGCAACTTATTATTTTATCGTATCCGGTAAAAGACCACTTACTGCAGTGGACAGATGTGCCGGAGAGCAGCAGTTGTCCCTTAGCAGCGTAAATGGTAATGTGCCGGAAGAATTGAGCGAGGTTATAGATTGTGCACTGGAACTTGACTACTCCGTAAGAATACAGAACATGGAGGAATTTGTAAGGGAATTTGAAACTGCATACAGAGGCAGTGCAGATATTCCTGTTGATGTTTATCCGCATATCACTATGAAAATGCATGGAAAAACAAGAAAATGGAAGTTTATGCCTGATAAATGCGTCACCATAGGAAGGAGCATAAATGATTGTGATATATGTGTTGAGGAAGGTGATGTGAGCAGGATTCACTGTAAAGTGATGTATGATGCAATATCAAATCAGTTTAAGATATTGGATTTGTCTAAAAACGGAACATATACCCAAAATGGTCTTATCGGAAGAGACAGGAGTGCCATTTTAAATACCGGAGATGTGTTCTGGCTGGTGGACGAGCAGATTAAGTTTTATTTGGAGGTGAGATAGTTTTGTTTGGAAAAAGGAAAAAAGAACCACAACCTGAAATTAATATTCAGAGAAATGTTTCCCATACTGTAGTGAGGACAGTGCCGGAGATAATTACCTGCAAATACTCGGCAACCGGAAACAGAAAATACCAGCAGGATGCGGTATATGTTTCGGGGAGTAAAAAAATAGCAGCCAACCGGAAAACAAGAGTGATGGCGGCTGTGTGTGACGGAATGGGTGGAATGGCAGACGGAGAGAAAGCGAGCCGCACAGCCATAACAATGTTAAAAGACGGATTTGAAAAGATAGAAAAAGACCCTAATGTCAATATACCGTTATTTTTTCAGAGCGGGATAAAAGCGATAGACAAAGTTATACATGATTTCCATGAAGAAGGAGAAAAAGGTTCAGGAACGACGATGGTTGCAGTAATAACTGAGGAAAACAGGCTTTACTGGGCATCAGTCGGTGACAGCAGGATATATCTTTTAAGAGGAGATGAGATAAAGCTTGTCACAAGAGATCACAACTATTATCTCCGTCTTATGCAGATGGTTGAAAATGGGAGCATGACAAAAGAAGAAGCAATGAGACACCGTCAGAAAGAGGCACTTATAAGTTTCCTCGGAATAGGCAATGTAAAACTTATGGATGTTATCGACAAGCCTTTTGAGATGCAGACGGGGGACATGGTTCTTTTGTGCAGTGATGGTGTCACAAAGACACTTTCAAAAGACAGGATAAAAATGATATTAAAGAATGATGCCGTATCAATGCAGAAAAAAGCAGAGATACTGGTTGAGGCAGCAGTGAGGGAAAATACACATTCCCAGGACAACACATCAGTTGCACTGCTTCAATATATAGAAACTAAAATAACAAAGGAGAGATAAATTATGAACTTAAGCAGATGTAGTAACGGACATTTTTATGATAAGGAGAAATTCCCAACCTGCCCATACTGTGCACAGGGAGCAGGAAACGATGACGGACTTACCTCAGTGTTTGATGAAAGTCAGGAAAATGATATAGGGGCAACACAGCCATTGACTTACAACAATCCTCCTCAGCAGCCGCAGGCAGGAGATTTTGTTCAAAATAACATACAGACAGAACAAAATATGATGAATAATTTTGGCAGAGGCGGACATGAAGATGTGGCTGATGCGACAGAGACTTTAGGCGGCAATCAGGATAGTCTGGGCAGTGGTCCGGATAGTTTTATAGGAAGAACGGAACCAAGGAGACCTTCTGTTCAGGATGTGCAAAAGATAACACCGGGCGGTGTCATGGAAGATGATGATGACCATACGGTAGCATTTTATGATGATATTTTTTCATCACCGACCACGAGCAAGGCTAATACGGCTCCTGTTAAGGAAACCGTGGCAAAAGAGCCGGTAAAAAGGTCAGTATCGACACCTTGCACAGGCTGGGTCATTGCACTTGACGGAAATCATCTGGGCGAGGATTTCAGACTTAAGGTTGGAAAGAACTTTGTCGGCAGGGATACATCAATGGATATAGCACTTGTGGGTGATAAGAGTGTCTCAAGAAATAGGCACGCAATACTTGTATATGAACCAAAACAGCATTTATATCTTGTCCAGCCGGGAGAGTCAAGCGAACTTGTCTATCTGAACAATGAAGTAGTATTAAGTCCTATGAAGCTTCAGGCATACGATGTTATCATGGTCGGTGAAGTAAAACTTTTATTTATGCCGTTGTGTGGTGCGAAGTTTAACTGGACGGACTATTTAACACAAAACAGACGGTAAGTCAGATATGTGAGGTTGTATATGAACAAATTGGCTAAGTTTTTCAGGATAGCAGTTGTTTTTCTGCTATTGGCAGACATAGGATTTTTATTTATGCCTGTGATAAAGACTGTTCAGGAGAATTATCCGACTGACACTTACAGTCAGGCAGATTTTGTCAAAGATACCTTTTCAAAATTTGTCATGGGAAAGTCGGGACTAAAGATTTCGGGCAGTCAGGTACTTGAGATAATTGTATTTGTAGTTCTCCCTGCACTTCTTTCGGTTATTTTTATGATAGTAAGCATTGTTGCAGGAAGCAGGCAGATAATATCAGGATTTGCGGCGATAGTTACGGCGGTATTAAATATAGTCTTTACAACAAAAGCAACCGGTATAGGTCAGATTTATAAAAAACAGTATCAGGATATAGTAAGATTGCGTGGACTAAATATGATAATGGTATTAGCAGTGATACTGATAATCTGCGGAATACTTATAATCATAACCAAACCTGCAAAGGCGAAAAAGAACAAGGATAAAGACAATATGATACCTGATGTTGAGCAGATACATCAGGAGCAGATAAAACCAAAATATGAATTTATCGACGAAGCAAGACCTGAGCAGGCTGGTACTTCGGCAGCAGAGCAGGTTCAAAATGCACAGCAGGTACAAAGCGGTGAAGTCACACACGATGCGGGGACGGCACAAAATATTGAAAATTTACAGAAAGCACAGCCGGATGATTCAGGTCAGGGAAGACCGAGAGGAGTTATGGTCGGCATTACGGGAATGTATGCCGGAGCTGAGATACCTTTTAAACCGGGCGAAGAATTAAAGTTTGGCAGAGACAATGTAAATGATGTTGTATTCCCGGAGGCACGCAAGATAAGCCGTACTCACTGTACCATAACATGGGATGCACAAAAAGAGGAATTTTATATTGTTGACAATTCTTCAAACGGATGCTTCATAAATGAGATGGATGAATGTATTCCGCAAAATCTGCCTATCAGACTGGAAGTCGGAACTATCCTTGACATAGGCGATGATACTAATCGTTTTAGATTAGAGTAAAAAAGAAATGAGGACAGGTTATGGCAAATGAATTATGTATGAACTGCTTTAGTGTCAAAGGACCGTATGAGGTGTGCCGTTATTGCGGTTATGTGGAGGGAACACCTCCGGAGCAGCCGCACTATCTCAGACCGGGAACAGTTTTAAAAGGACATTTTATTGTTGGAACGGCAATAGGTGTCGGTGGTTTCGGAATAACTTACAAATGTTATGATGCGACACTTGGTGTCATCGTTGCGATAAAAGAATTTTTTCCGGTAGGTCTTGTAAACAGGTCACCGGGAGAGATGAAAGTAGGTCTTTTGTCCGGTGAGAAGGAGAAGCAGTATAAAAATCAGATAAAGCGTTTCCTTATGGAGGCTCAGAGTATCGCACAGTTTGGAAAAGCAAATGACATAGTAAATGTGTTTGATTATTTTGAGGAGAACAATACGGCATACATAGTCATGGAATATATAGATGGTGTACTTCTCAAAGATTATCTTGAAAAACAGGGTGCACTGTCGCCGGATATAGCGATGACTATAATAGAACCGGTAGTTGAAGCCTTAAAAAAGATACACGCAAGTGGGATTATACACAGGGATATAAGCCCGGACAATATATTTATTGCAGGTGAGGACTCGGTAAAAGTATTTGATTTTGGTGCGGCAATATTAAATGACGAAAGCGGAGCAAAAGAGGGCGAAAAAGTCATAAAGGTAGGATATTCCGCACCGGAACAGTACAGAGACAGTGCCGGGCAGGGATATTTCACTGACATATATTCGATAGGTGCGATACTGTACCAGATGATAACGGGACAAAAGCCTATTGAGTCTACCGAGAGGGAATACAAGGACGAACTCAAATCACCGTTAGAACTTGGTTTTCACATAGAGCCAAATCTTGACAGGGCGATAATGGAGGCATTGGCGGTACAGCCGGCACTCAGATTTCAGGGAATACAGCAGTTTGATGATGCGATAAACGGCAAGAGAAAAGCGGAATATCCAAAAGTAAAACTGCGTATAAGGAAAAGAAAGAGGATAATGGTTGCTTGTATGTCACTGCTGGCACTTGCGGCAATAGGGGTTGGCGGCTTATTTTTCAATAATAAAATAAAGCATAGTGACAAACTGTATAACGAGAATGCAAAGATAGAAAAGGCAACTGACATAGTTGTATGGGTAGATAACGATAAAATGAAAGATACGGTTGAAAAGACTGTATCCCGTGCAAATATGAAAGTTAAATCTGCCGTAAAGAGTACAAAAACTTCAGACGGAGGTCAGTTTACAAAAGAGCAGAAAGCTGAAAATCCTAAGATTACCGTGGAAGTAAAGAACATAAGTGATAAAAATAGCGGTTACAAAGATATGGATGCTGCACTTAAGGCTGCAAAAGATGGCAAAGAAAAATATCCTGACATGATACAGACGGATGATATTACGGATATAACATCAAATGAAAAGAAAATGGTGTCACTTAAGGATAATGTCTATGCGATGCTCAACCTCAGAGATTACAGCTATATGTCAGCTTATTCAAAATATTATCCTGATATGAAGCAGATGCCGACCTCGTTTGATATTGTCCTAATGTATGCATTAAAGGATATTCAGACCAGCCGGGACAAAAAGTCTCTTATGGAGAGCAGATGGTATGGCAAAGATGGAGATTATGACAACTGTAAGACTGTGGAACTTGATGAGATACTGAAAAATGCAGGAAGTGGCAGTGAGTCGGTATATATTGACAAGAAATATCGCACATTACTCTCACTTTATCAAAACAGCACTGATGTAAATAGTGACGGAACATGGGATTCATCGGATGAGGATATAAAAAGCAGCATAAGGCAGTTTGATGATGTATCAGAGGATACAGTTTCATGGCTTAAAGATAAAAATAATTACGGAAAAAAGCAGTTTGAAAGTAATAGTGAGAATTATCTGAAAGGAATAAATATCATTTCAGGAATAGAGTACCGCAAGGAACTTTATAAGACACAGGCGGCAGAAAGTGATGGCTACAGACTGCTTATACCTGTTATTGACGGAAAGATGCTTGTGAGATACACGGGAACTTTCTCAATCTTTGACAATGATGACAAAGACAAAAAGCTTGCATCTGAAAGATTATTGTACTACATGGTAGCACAGGATGATTTTGAAGATGGTGAGATACAGAACTATCCGCTAGTTTTAAGTTCAAACGGACTTGAGGCGGCAACAGCTATCTCAGGACAGAGAAGTCTTGAGAAAATGATAAAAGAAATTCAGGCACCTTGCATTATGTTAAATACAAATGATGGGAAGATAAATGAAAAGTAATATTTGAAAAGGACAAAAGGCTTATGCAGAACAGTGACAGATTACAATCAACGGTTTATGTGGATAACACAAAGTATTACGGTTCTTCTAATAAACTTATCGTTTTGAGTAACGGACAGATAACAGAGTATGACCTTGCCGGGATGAAAAAAGACAGACTGTTTTTTGGAAGTTCGATGCAGTGTGACATAGTTATAAATGACCCGGTGATTTCAGAAATACAGGGAAAAATAAAACTTGTAAATGATATGGTCTATGTCGGGGATATGGATGACAGTGGAAAAATGTATCTGTATCGTGACAGAAATTACCATCCGATGTTTGCCAAAAAATATTATGTAAAACAGCCGGGTGATATGTTTATCAGGATAGCAGGGAGCAGCAGTTACAGCGGCAAAAATGTAATACTTGTATTTTCAAGTATTTCAAGAAATTCAGTCTGGAGCACAAAAAAACTTACAAAACCTCAGACAACGATAGGGCGTGACAGCCGCAATGACATAGTGCTTGAAAATCCAGGTGTGTCAAGGAAACACGCACTTCTTGTAAATAGTGCAAACGGCTATGTGATATATGACAACAACAGTGTGAACAGTATTTATGTAAACGGCGAAATCGTGCAAAGGGCAGGCAGCATGGAAGTACATGACGGCGACATAATACAGATTGCCGGCATAACTATGTTCCTCTCGGAAAACAGTGTCATATACCAGCAGGCGGCAGGCGGAGCATCATTGGAGCTGCACAATGTAAACAAGATTGTCGGCAAGGCTGATGACAGAAGAAAAATATTAAATCATGTTTTCTGTGACATAGGAAACAATGAGTTCGTAGCCATTATAGGTGGTTCGGGAGCAGGCAAGACCACGGTTATGAATGCGATGAGTGGATTTGACTATGACATTTCCGGAAAAGTTTATTGCAATGGAATAGACCTCAGAAAGAATTTTCAGTCACTTAAAAATATTATAGGTTTTGTGCCGCAGCAGGACATAATATATGAAAATCTCAAATTGAGAAGAATGTTGGAATATACGGCACAGTTAAAGATGCCGCCAGATACGACAAAGGGAGAGAGAGACGAGAGAATACAAAAAGTCTTACAGATGGTGGGACTTGAGGAAAGAGCAAATGAATATATAAGAAAACTCAGTGGAGGCCAGAAAAAGAGAGCGAGTATAGCAGTTGAGCTTCTCGCAGACCCCGGACTGTTCTTCCTTGATGAACCTACATCAGGTCTTGACCCTGATACAGAGAAAAGTCTTATGAACACGCTTGCAAAACTGTCAAAAACAGAGAATAAGACAATAATCATGGTAACACATACAGTGCAGAACATAAACCTTTGTGACAAAGTTATCTTTATGGGACCGGGAGGAAAAATCTGTTACTGTGGCAAACCGGACAAAATGTATGAATATTTTGGAAAAGACAGTCTTGTGGATGTGTATAGCGAGCTTGCTTCGAATGTTGATATGTGGAATATGAAATATCTTATGCTTTATAAAGAGCAGCATCTTGACAAGAACACGGAGATACCTGAAGTAAATGAGAATGAAAAAATATCAGACATGATAAAAGACTCAGGAAAGAAAACATCACCGTTAAAGCAGCTTGGAGTTCTCACAAAGAGATATTTTGAACTTGTTTTTAATGACAGACAAAGACTTTTATTGCTTTTATTGCAGCCGTTCATAATCGCTCTTTTGTTAAAAGTAGTGGCAAAAAAAGATGTTTTTAAGATATATGACTCGACACAGTCGATAATGTTTGCACTTGCCTGCTCCGGAATATGGATAGGCTTGTTCAACACGATACAGGAAGTATGTAAGGAAAGACCTATACTGAAGCGTGAATACATGGGAAATCTGCGACTATGGACATATATATTGTCAAAATATATAGTGCAGGCGGTTGTATGCTTTATGCAGACTACCATATTGACGGGACTGTTTCTGGTGCTTATGAAACACGCACCTAAAAAGGAACAGGTACTTCCAACTCCGCAGCTTGAGATATGGCTCACGATATTCCTTACGATATATGCGTCTGCAGCATTGGGACTTATAGTGTCATCATGTGTAAGAAACAGTGACAGGGCTATGGCACTTGCACCGTTTGTACTTATAATACAGCTTTTATTCTCAGGCGTATTATTTGAGTTAAAAGGTGCGGCAGACAAAATATCTTACATTACTGTCAGCAGATGGTCTATGGAGTGTCTTGGAAATATCACAAACTTAAATAAACTGAATATGAAAGTGACAGGAATGCCACATGAACATAATGATTTATACAATAGAGGAGCATCACATCTGACTAATACATGGCTGATATTATTTTTAATGATGGCAGTATGCGGAGTGATAAGTGTAATTGTACTTAGAAATCTTAAGAAAGATACACGATAGGAGGTAAAAGACATGAATAAAAAAAATATGGCAATGCTGGTTGCAATAGCAATGATTTTTTCTTTATTTACCGGGATAAACTTTGGGACAGTAAAAGCACAGGCAGAAGTGACAAATCTAGAAGGAATTATAGCAGCAACAAAATGTGCGATAAATGTCAGTGGAAAAACTAATAGTGATGACGCAAAGGATTGGAACGAAAAATATAGTGAATATACAGATACGGCAGAAAAAGAAACAGTGGCAGTATCTAAAGCTGCATTTACTATTACAGGTAGTGATGATAGTAGTACGACAAACGAGTTCCATTACTACATAGATGAAATGAATGATGATGCTTATAAAGTAAAAGATTTAAATGAGTTGAAAAGTTTAGATGGTAGTACTGCTGCACATTGGATTGAATATAGCAATCAAAAAATAACATTATCAGATTATGCAGGAAAACAGATAGTAATTTATGCAAAATTTAAGTTATCAGACGGAAAGGTTGCTTATCTGCACACAGAAATTATCGAGATAGCAAAAGTTACTCCAATGGAAACGCCGACAGCAACGCCGACAGCGACCCCGACAGCGACGCCGACAGCGACGCCAACAGCGACCCCAACGGCAACGCCAACAGCGACCCCAACGGCAACACCAACAGCGACGCCAACGGCAACGCCGACAGCGACCCCGACGGCAACGCCGACAGCGACACCAACGGAAACCCCGACAGCAACACCAAGTCAGAGCCCGACAGGAACACCAACTGCAGAGCCAAGTCAGAATCCGACAGGAACACCAACTGTAGAGCCAAGTCAGAATCCGACAGGAACACCAACTGTAGAGCCAAGTCAGAATCCAATGGTGACACCTACAGTAGAGCCATCAAAAACTCCTGATAAGAAACTTTCAGTAAATTATGACAACTCTGACAAATATGTAAAAAGCGGTATGGCATTAAATTTAAAAGTAACTGTAAAGACAGATACTCAGTGTACTTATAAATGGTACAAAAAAGACAGTGACAAATCATTGTCTGAAAAGAGCAGCTACAAGACACCTAAAAATGCAAAAATAGGAAAATACACCTACTATTGTGAAATATCAGCGGATGGATATGAGACTGTTAAATGTGAATTTACGGTGATAGTTTATAAGTCTGTAATTACGGTTGCATGGGGAAGTTCTGTTACTTCAAAGGGAATATTTGGAACAAGTCCTAATGTTAAAAAAATCACAGTGCCGTCAAAATACAAGAAAAACCTTTCTGTAAATGCAAAGAGCGGAAAGATAAGTGTGAAGAAATATTTTTCAGGCAAGGCTGTTGTCACATATGTCATTGGAAAAAATAAGATTAAGATTACGGTGAAATCTAAGATTCCACAGATTAAATATACGGCGACATATTCAAAGAAAAAACAGCAGTTGGAAGTAAAAATTAACCGCTTTGTTATGAGTAATCTAAGCCATGTATATATTATGGCAAAAGGTAACAATCATTGGAATTCAAGATGCTATAAACTGGTTAAACTGCCTATTAAGAAAAAGAAAAACAGTGTGATTATAAAAGGATATACGGTTAAAATAACCAACTTTGAAATGAAATTTTTATTAAACACAAATGCTGATACTTATAAGGCATGGAAACATAATAACAAATCTAAAACTAATATAGTTAAGCAGAAATAAAGTAAAGGTCAAAAGCAGAAAGTAATGTATGTTTATATGCAGAGTGATATCTGCCTGTATGACCTGTTAAACACCGACAAGTTTGTGTAAAAATATACGGAAATGAGGGAACGCTATGAAAATTTGTATGGGTTGTATGAACCAGGTTTCTGACAACGACAAAATATGTCCGGCTTGCGGATATGACCAGTCGAATGTCAGGGAAAAATCATATTATCTGGACCCGGGTACTATTATCGGAGGAAAGTTCATCGTAGGTAAAGCGTTGGAGTACGGCGGATATACGGTAAAATACCTCGGCTTTGATGCCGAGGCACAGCATAAAGTCATAATAAGCGAGTATCTTCCTAGTGACTTTTCAACCCGTTCTGACGGAGAGAGTGAAGTCACCATATATTCAGGAGATGCGTACGAGCAGTTTTCACATGGTCTTGAAACATTTTTAAATGAGGGAAACAAGATACAGCAGCTTGCCGATACGCAGGGAGTTGCAAAAGTTTATGACTGTATAGCTGAAAATGATACAGGGTATGTTATATCTGAGTACCTTGTGGGAACAACATTAAAAGAAGTTCTTGATACGGGAAAGGTATATAAACCTGAGGAGGCAAAACAGTTTATATCACAGATACTTATCGGACTTATAAAAGTGCATCCGCTTGACATTATCCATTGTGATATAGCACCGGAAACTATCTTTATAACAGAGCAGGGTGAAGTAAAACTGTTGGACTTTGGTGCAACAAGATATGTAACAACAGCAAATTCAAAAAGTCTTGCCATCATATTAAAACAGGGCTATGCACCGGAAGAACAGTACAGAAGCCAGGGAAAAAGAGGTCCGTGGACGGATGTCTATGCTCTTGCGGCAGTCATGTATAGGATGATAACGGGAAAAGTGCCGCCTGAGTCTGTAGACAGAGCATTATCTGATGAGATAACAGAGCCGTCAAAATTAAACACAGGTATAAGCCAGTCGATGGAAAACGCACTTATGAATGCCTTAAATGTGTATCAGGATGACAGGACAAAGACTGCACAGGAGTTTTACAAAGAGCTTAATTCCTCTGATACAAAAAGACGCAAAGTAAAGCGTGCAAAGCGTGATACGGGAAAAATGCCTATATGGGTGAAAGGTCTTGTCGCAGTTGTAGGTGTAGCTGTTATAGCCGGAGGCGCAGTTGTGATAAAAGGACTGCATGACGGAGGAAGCAGCAACCAGGGTGCGACACAGGAAAAATTTAAGATTGTCAGCGAAGTAAAAAGCGGTGATATGACGCTTTCTGATTTTGATAAAGAGTGGACTGATTTTGGTCTTAAAAAAGAAAACAGGACTGTTGAGTACAGATATGACCCAAACAATGCTGAGGGGACGGTGCTTGAATACAATGATATGACAAATGATGTGCTTAAGGACGGAAGAACTCTGGATGAAGTGAACTCGGACATAAAGAAAAACAGGATGGTATATGCAAATGTCATAGTTGCAAGTACGAAGAATGTAACATTTTCAGAAAAATGGCTTAAAAACTGCACCAATACAAGATGGGCTCAAAGTGCATCTGTCAAAAAGCGCATAAAGGCATCTAAAGATGTATATATGCAGAGTTATATACCTGACGGAGTCAGCCTGAAAAAGGGTGATGATACGCAGGCTTACGGAACTTTGTCAAAGATAATATATGACAAAAATACGATAGACCTTGATGCGATAAGAAAGAAATATGCTTCTGATACGGCGAAAGCTGACAGCGAGATAAAGAGACAGACTGCAAAGATAAACGGAATGGATACTTCCAAGAAGAAGATTCAGTTTATATACCATACCGGTGCATATTACACAATGTCGAAAGCAAATTGCAAGAGATACGGTACATTTGAAGGAAAGAGTATATCGTCAGTTAAGTTTGTCTACAGCAAAAATCCTAAAGACCATAAAACAGGCAACAGGGCAAGACTTCGTACACTGTCATCGGACAAATATTCAAGTGAGTATGTAAGTTTCAGATATGGCAGGGGAACTATTGTAAAAGTTCTCTCTAAAAGTCTTAAAAATAAAAAGGGCTATGACGGAAGAAATGATGATTCTGAAAACGGTGACGGAAAGCTTTTTGCCACGGTCAGAAGCCATGTATCGATAAACAATTCACTTACCGTTGCAAGACTGAAAAGATATGCTTCAAATGCCGGTGCATCACTTGGAACAAAATATCCTGACAATTATATTGTCAAAAAAGTATGGGTAAACGGAAAGTCAAATGTTACTGAGTTTAAGCAGGGTGACAGACTTAAGATTTCTGCTGAGCCAAAACCTACACCAAAGCCGGTAGTGACAAAGAGACCTGAAACAGTTACAAAACCAAGTGGCAATAGCAGTGGCGGCACATCTAAAAAGTCTAGTAGTAATTCGAGTGGTGGTAGCAAAAAGAAACCTACACAACCAAAATATAATGATTTTAATTAACCTTAAAAATAAATCTTTCAGGAGGAAACATATATGCGATTTTGTTATAGCTGTATGCGGCAGATAGCTGACAATGCAAAGGATATCTGTCCGTATTGTAAAGAAAAATTAAATATAGAATACAATGCTGATATGTGTCTCAAGCCGGGTACGGTATTGCAGGGAAAGTTTATCGTAGGAAAACTGCTTGGTTCAGGCGGATTTGGAAATACCTATATAGGCTGGAACAACCTCTTGCAATGCAAAGTCGCCATAAAGGAGTATTTTCCTAAGCAGCTTTCCGGCAGAGAGAGAACTACGGGCACTGTATCGGTAATATCAGAGAGCGTAAGGCATGAGCGTTTTAAGATAGGTCTGCGTCACTTCCTCGAAGAAGCGAGAAGTATAGCAAACCTGCAGGATGTAAAAGGTGTTGTTCAGGTTTACAGCTTCTTTGAGGAAAACAACACCGGTTACATCGTGATGGAGTTCCTTGAAGGAATGGATGTAAAACATATCCTTAAACTTAAGGGCAACAGAGTGGAGTATGACTGGGCAAGACGAGTTGTGCTTACGATACTCTACACTCTTAAAGAAATACATAAGCGTGGTGTAATACACAGGGACATAGCACCTGACAACATTATTGTTACAAACGAAGGTGTTATCAAACTTATAGACTTCGGAGCGGCAAAATATGCCGAGCGTGTTGAAAATGAAAATACGGCGATCGTGCTCAAAGAGGGTTATGCACCTATCGAGCAGTATGGAAGAAAAGCGGTGCAGGGACCATATACGGATCTGTATGCGGTAGCGGCACTTTTCTACAGAATGTTGACGGGTGCAAAACCCCAGCCTGCAAATGACAGGACACAGGAGGATAAGCTGCTTACATTGTCGGAGGTCGGAATAAATATTCCGGAGCAGGCAGAATTTGCCATAATGACCTGCCTTAATATACAGCCACAGTTCAGGCTTCAATGTGCGGAAGATTTCATGGAGGCACTCGATGGCAAAAATTTCGTTCCGGTATATGAGCCGGAATGGATTTTGCCAAAAGTAAAGGACGACCAGGACACGGTCGGAAACCGTCTGAAGCAGAAGTTTATGGCGATGGCGGCATGGCAGAGGGCAGCAATACTTGCAGGCAGCATGGCTGTTTGTGCAGGTGCGGTATTTGCAGGTGTAAGTGTTGCAAACGGAGTCATAAATAAAAACAGAGGTGACAATTCCGGTTCAAATGTTGAAAAGATGGCAGCATATCAGAGAGGAAACACCACCTGGGAAGAATATAAGAAAAATCTGGATGATGCAGGCTGCAAGGCAAAAGTTACATATATATATGATAAAGCCTGTAAGAGCGAGAAAGTGGAGGACACTGAGCCGAGACAGGGAGCAGATATTCCGGATGATAAAGTCGTAAAAGTGACCGTCAGAAGTGCCGGGAAAGTCACCATAGAAAAAATGACTAAAATGTCAAAAAGTGAGATAGAGACAAACCTTAAAAATGCAGGTGTCACATCAGACATAAGTTTTAAATATGACTACAATTCGGCTTCAAAAGACAAGTGCTTCAAACAGAGCAAGAGCGGCGATGTTTCATCAAAAGATATAGACAAACTTAAATTTTATATATCATGGGGCAAAAAAGACAAGTATATGTTCAAGCTGCCAAACTTAAAGGATAAAAATCTTGATGAGGCAAAATCGGTTATAGATAAGCTGAATAAAAAGTATAAGTGCAAGATAAAACTTACGACAAAAAGTCAGGCTATAAGCGAAAGTGTTGCCAAAGGCGACATAATAAGCCAGGAACCAAAGTCAGGGAAAAAATATAACAGTAACAGCAAAGACAAAAATATCCCTAAAAAGGAAAAAGTTCCTAAAAAAGTAAGTATTGTGGTAAGTCTCGGTGCACCGACACCTACTCCTGCACCTACTGAACCGCCTGCACCTGCGGCACCGAAGCCTGACAGCAGCAAAAAATCGGATAAGTCGAAAGTAAATCGTTCGGGTTTGGACGGAAGCAGTAAGAAAAAAAATACAAGTAAAAAGTCAGACAAGAAAAAAACAAAGAAAAAATCAAGAGCTGATGAGTTTGTAAGAGATGACAGTGACTTTGGTTTTTAAATGTAGAATAAGAATTTACCCGCTTTTTGTGAAGTATTAAGCGGTGGATAAGGCTGATTGCGAATGTACGCTTTATTAAATATCTTTAAATATAGAAGGAGGTGGTAAAAATGGACAAAACACTTGTTGACCCCAACAGGCTTTGTATGGGATGTATGGAGTTATTGGAAAACACCGGTGTGCCATGTCCAAAATGCGGATTTTCATTAAAAGATTATCAACAGCCGGAAAATGGTATGCCACCGTACGAGATACTCAACGGCAAATATCTTGTCGGAAAAGTTATAGGAATAGGTGGTTTTGGCATTACCTATATAGGATGGGATTTTTACCAGAGCAAAAAGGTATGTATAAAAGAATATTTTCCAAAAGGTGTGGCAAAGAGAGAGCAGACGACAACCTATTCCACGGAATACAGTACATACAGTATGGATGTGTTTACGGTCAATACAAAAAAAGCTGCTTATCTTGGCGGTCTTAAGGGATATATAAAAGAAGCAGAAACACTCTCGAAATTTTACGGTATGCCGGGAATAGTTTCCGTAAGGGATTTCTTTTACGGAAACAAGACGGCATATATAGTAATGGAATATATAGACGGGATAAATTTCAGGCAGTTTGCAAAAAGTTCAGGTGGAGTTTTACAGAGTTATATATTGTTTGAACTTTTAAAAGATGTGATTAAGGCATTGAACACCGTGCATAAGGAGGGCGTGATACATAGGGATATAAGTCCTGACAATATTATGCTCAATGACAAATTTAAGGCAAAACTGATAGACTTCGGAGCTGCAAAACACAGTGGAGTAGGTCAGGAGACGTCCATTTTTCTGAAACACGGTTATGCACCTATAGAGCAGTATGACAGAAACGGAAATCAGGGACCGTGGACAGATGTGTATAGTCTTTGTGCCACAATGTATTATCTGCTGACGGGGATAAAATTGCAAAAGGCTTATGAGCGTGTCGCAGAAGATAAGACAATACCTCTTAATATGTTCAATATAGAAATAGAAGATTATCAGGCAAATGCTATATTAAAAGGTCTTAATGTGCAGATAGAGGACAGATACCAGTCAATGGCAGAGTTGTATTATGAACTTTATCATGAGTATCTGCCGGGAGAAAAGCCGCAAAAACCGACTGCCGAGGCAGTGAGGCAAAAGACAATGCCTGAGATAATGCCAATACCTGATATTACAAGAGAAGAAGCAGCAATGCAATATTTAAAACAGCACAGTGAGGATTGATATGGAAAAGACAAAGATTTGTATGGGATGCTTTGAGGAACTGCCCGACGATGCCACGGTATGCAGTATATGTGGATTTGACAACAAAACCATAAAGAGGGAAGTTCAAAAATGGTGTCAGGGTGCGGTCATAGAAAAGAGATGGCTTTTGGGATGCCGTTTCAGTCAAAGCGATACATATACGATATGGAGAGCATGGGACAGTGTGCTGGAGATAAAATGCTTTTTGCTCGTGCTTAATGATGACAGCGACATGGCTCTTTCGGATATAGCAGTCTTATCGAAAGAAAATGACATTGATTTTAAGATATTGTCGGCAGGGATTGTGCTTGACAGGAAAGTTTTATGTATTTCGGCAGACAGAACTGATATTAAGGAAGATGAGCTTTGCATAAAAGAAAATGTCTGGGGCGAAAAAGACATAATATCCCATATTGACAATGGAAATACAGATAAAAATGATATATTGCCTGCGGATACTCTTTTAAATGACAGGTATCAGATATTAGGTATCGTAGGGATTGGCGGATTTGGAATTACTTATCTTGCAAAGGATATAAATCTTTTGAGAAATGTAGCCGTTAAGGAATATTTTCCTAAACAGTGGGTTCAGAGAGAACAAAATTATGTATCAATAAGACATTCGGGCATGGTTGAGCCGTTTAAATACGGACTTAAATCCTTTGTCAGTGAGATAAAAATGACAGCTAAATTTATACACACTGAAAATATCGTGACGGTAACCGATGCCTTTTTTGAAAATGATACTGCATACATGGTAATGGAGTACATACAGGGTGAGAGCATAGGCAGAGAGCTTAGAAAGAGAAAAAATAAATTGTATGATACGCAGGAGATAAAAGAGATATTTGTTCCGGTATTAAAAGCACTTTCTAATATGCACGAAAGGAAAATGATACATTGCGACATATCACCTGCAAACATAATAAGGAAGAAAAACGGTGAGATTGTTCTTATAGATATGGGGGCGGCAAAGTATATATATGATAAGAAAATGACATTTACGGCGTCATTCTTAAAGCCGGATTATGCCGCTCCTGAACAATATCAGACGGCAAAATCGGGCAAGGCAGGCAACGAGGGGACATGGACGGACATATATGCCGTCGGTGCGACAATGTATCATTGTCTTACATTAGAGAAAGCACCGGATGTGATAAAAAGACTTGAAAGCGGAACAGATAAGATAAAAGTAGAACACAGATTTAAGCTCCGTGACAGAAAAAAGTGGATAAAACTGGCGTGTGACTGCATGGAACTTGATAGGACAAAGAGGATACAGGAGTCATATACGGTGTTAGAAAGAATTGATGAATTGAGTTAGGAGGTACACATGGAGAAAAAAGGTTTTAAATGGCAGATGTGTGTCGGTGCTGTTTTTATGATAATCATAATAATATCACTGTTTTTGCCGTCAATGAGCATTTCGGGAGAAAAATATCTGAAAACGGCAGTACAGATAAATAAGTATGCAAAAGACGAGGACTCAAAAACAGCAAAAAAGGCACAGGTTGATAAAAAAGTCATAGACAAATACAAAGAAAATACAAGTAAATGGGATGATAAGGTAAAAGAATTTGATGATAAGATTGATAAGAAAGACAAAGGAAGTTCTATCTCACAGATAATGTTAGTCAAATGGCTCTTTACTGCTGATGATGAGATTGACGATATAGAGGGAATAACAAAAAAAGCCGGTGAAAAAAAATCAGGCAGTAAGAGTGCCCAAAATACAGGTATTCTCTCGGCACAGAAAGCATCGGCAAAGGTGAAAAAATCTTCAAAGAAGTCAACAAAGAAATCAACCAAAAAGACAACAACGAAAAAGAAAAGTTCAAAAAGTAAAAATAAGGCAAAAAAATCGACGGCTAAAAAAAGCAATTCCACTAAAAAATCGGCAAAAAAGCTTAGTGACAGTGATGTAAAGAATGTATTTAAGATTATGGCAATATTATTGTTAATTCCTGTACTTTTGGCAGTAGCATCGCTTATAGTCATTGCTGTCACAGGAAAGACAAACCAGATAATGATGATAGCCACGGGAGTAGTGACAATTGTTGTAAGGCTTATCTATTCATTTATGATACCGGGAATGATATGGGACAAGATAGACGATTATGTAAAAAGTATCACGCTTGTCGATGCAAGATTGTTTGATATAGACGGTGTAGGCAAATATGCCGTGTCAAAAATAATGAGCAACTGCACGGGAGCAGGTGTATATGTAACACTTTTGGCAGGAGTGTTTCTCATTGTAGCAGGAATACTCTTTATGACGGCATTAAAACCTGAAATGGAAAAGGAGGAGTCAGAGGAAGAATGGGATTTTCCGATACCACCGATACCGCCACAGCCGATAAATCCACAATATCCATATGACCCGCCGATGCCGCCACAGCATGATGATGGAAAAAATCAAATTTTTACACCGCCGACACCAAATCCGGATGGTTATGTTGGTGAAGATGGAAAGCATTATATGACGGGAATGCCACCAGAGGATTTTGTATCAGAAAATTATGCAGGAGATATGACAGTAGCAGGTGAAGATATAGGCACTGGTGCAGAGCCAGAGCCGGGAGGATATAAACCTACACCGGGCATGATTCCAAAATCTGGATGTTTATATGGAATGGAGGGAGAATACAGTTCTTCTGAACTTGTGATGAATGACGGAGATGAAGTGATACTCGGCAGAGATCCGAAGTGTGCGACACTTGTATTTAGTTATCCGAAGATAAGCAGAAGACATTGTGGAATAAGATATAACGGTACAGAGCAAAGATATTATGTTATAGATTATTCATCAAATGGAATTGAATTTTCGGATGGAACAAAAGCAATAAAAGGTCAGTATGTAAGTGTTGCACCGGGAACAATATTGTATATGGCAGGAAGACATGAAGCAATAAAACTGGGATAAAGTTATCAGCCGCAAAAGCAAAGCATTATTGTTCACATTTACAGTGTGGATGGTAACGCAAAAAAACTGGTGCGGAGGATGAACAGTCAGGGTGAAGTATGAGGTAGGATATGTTACGGATAGGAATATGTGATGATGACAGAGAGTATAGAGAAAAGATACATGATTTAGTGATACATTCAATATTTTCTTATGACGATGCACAGGTAGTACATTATATGTCGGGAAAACAGGTGGTTGATGATATAGAAAAAGAAGAATTTGACATTGACCTGCTGCTTTTAGACATAAATATGCCGGAATATGACGGATTGAATACTGCAAAATATATACGGGAAAACAATGTTGATGTGGATATTATATTTATAACTGTATCTGCGGAGCATATATTTGACGGATATACTTATAAGGCATTTTCATACATATTAAAGCCTGTAGACAAAAAGCGTCTAGATGATGAAATAGGCAGGTACATGACAGAACGGTCGAAATGCACAAACTGCCTGCATATATCAGTAAATGGAAAAAAAGAGCAGATACTTCTTGATAAAGTCTATTATTTTGAAGGCGAAAAAAGAAAAATAAAAATATACCAGAAAGGCGAGAGTATAAGCTTTTATGCCAAAATGAACGAGCTTGAAGAAATGCTTAAACAGTATGGATTTGTAAGGTGTCATCAGAGTTATCTGGTAAACAAAAAATATATAACGGGAAGTTCGAGAACAGAGATAAAAGTAGGTGAAAGTGTATTACCGATAAGCAGACGCTATCAGGAAGAAATCAAAAAAATATTATAGGGGGGATTGAATTGAAAAATGACATATTGACAATGCAGGTGACAAGAAGCCTTGCTTTATCTGAGGATAAACAGGGAGGTTTGATATGTATAAGAGGAACGCATATCGGAAAGCTGATACCTCTGCCAAGTGACCAAAAGGTGATATTTGGCAGGGATGCGACACAATGCACATATGCGATAACAGATGCACAGGTGAGTAGAAAGCATTGCGAGATAACATATGTAGGAGCATTAAATAAGTATCGCGTAGTGGATTATTCAAAAAATGGAACATTTCTAGGAAACGGAGCAAGGCTTGAAAGAGAAAAGGAATATTATCTTTCATCAGCAGAGGAGCTGTATATGGGAAATGAGGACAACCTGTATAAGCTTAGATAAACATAAGAAAAAGAGTGAATGTAATCATTGCTGACAGCATGGCAGCGATGAACGGCAAACGGAAAGGAGAGATAAAAATGGCATTTTGCAGATATTGCGGAAAGCAATTAAAAAACGGTGAGAAATGTAACTGCGAGCAGAGCAAAAAGCGTGAGATTGAGTTCGCAAAAGAACAGGAACAGTTAAGAAAACAGTATTATATGCAGAAACAAAAAGAACAGAATCGGAAAATAAATAATCAGGGAGGAGTACCGGGACAGCAGCCGATAAACGGAAATCATCTTGGGGGAGTATCTGGACAGCAGCCGATAAGAGGAAACTATCCGGGAGGAGTATCGGGACAGCAGCCGATAAACGGAAATTATCCGGGAGAAGTACCGGGACAGCAGCCGATAAGAGGAAACTATCCGGGAGGAGCACCGGGACAACAGCCGATAAGAGGAAACTATCCGGGAGGAGCACCGGGACAGCAGCCGATAAACGGAGATTATCCGGGAGGGTATCCGGGACAGCAGCAGATAAACGGAAATTATCCGGGAGGAGCACCTGGACAGCAGCCGATAAACGGAGATTATCCGGGAGGGTATCCGGGACAACAGCCGATAAACGGAGGTTATTCCGGTTGGAATAAGGTGCCGCAGCCAAATGGAAATCAGGGTAATATCTCCCAGATGGCATCGGGAATTGGAAAAAGAATATTGTCTACAGCAGTAGATATATTCAGGTCACCGTTAAATGCCGTAAAAAATCTTGGAAATTCAAACTCAATAGCTGAGTCGCTTATAATATCAGGCATATCAATGTTTGTCTTATTGATTGAACTGCTTATAGCGTGTGCGATAATAGGAGCAAATTTAGAGGATCAGATATTTGGAAGTGTATTTCAAGATATGCTCAATAGTGTAATGAAATATGCCATACTGATACTGATTGGGATGTTTTTGTGGGGGCTGCTTGTTGCAGGAGTAATGTTTGTCGTGAGCAAATATCTGTTCCATGAAAATATAACTTTCATACAGACCTATGCGGTAATAGCCGTAAAGACATTGGCTGGAGTAATACTTTTCACAGCATATATAATATTTTTTATAGCAATGATGTATGTCGCAAAGATATTTAATTCAGATATTGGAGCAATAATAATGCTGATAGTAATGTTGCTTGTGATACCTATAGTTATGTTTACAAACTTTATCTTTTTATACGGATATTTTGAAGTACTTGAAAGAGAGCCATCTGTAAAACTGTATGAGATACTGGTAATGCACATTGTATTGTTTATAGTAAGTCTGATAGTTGGAAAGATTTTAGGTTATTTTATCCAGCAGGCAATATCAGATTCAATAAGCGGTATAGGTGGGTGGCTTTTAAGTGGATTATTTTCATAAGATATAGGTGATTGTGAAAATAATTATATGTTGTGTTATATCTGCACAATTTAATCAAGTTTTATGATAGTTTCAAAATGCCTATTCATAAGATAAAAGGAGGTAATAAAACATGAGATGTTTAAAATGTGGATATGAAAATGAAAAAAGTGCAAGATTTTGTGTTAATTGTGGCAGCAGATTAGGAATTGAGTCGGCAAAAAAAATACAGGTAGGAAATTATAATAACATTATGAATAATCAAAACCGACAGCAGGGACAGCCGCCGTATCAGCAGCAACAGTTCCCACAGCAGGGACAATCGGGAAATCTAAACGGAAATATGCAAATGAATAACGGACAGAAACAGCCATACCAGCAGCCGCCGTATCAAAATCCGAACGGAAATATGCAAATAAACAATGGACAGTATCCGAAGCAGGGACGGCAGATAAACCCAAACGGAAATATGCAAATGAGCAACGGACAGAAACAGCCGTACCAGCAGCAACCGTATCAGCAACAGCAGATAAATCCAAACGGAAATATGCAAATAAACAATGGACAGTATCCGCAGCAGGGACAGCAGATAAACCCAAATGGGAATATGTATATAAACAACGGACAATATCCGCAGCGGGGGCAGCAGATAAATCCAAATGTAAATATGTATATGAATAACGGACAGCAGGAGCTGCCGATGAAATGGCATAATTTCTTGGTCTATGCAGGATTTTTGCTTTCAATACTTATTAATTTAGGAAATGCTGCAAGAACTATCATAGAAATGTTTGATGAAGGTGGAGAGCAATATATATTTTATGGATTTTATCCTAGTGCAAAAATTATAGATATAGTATTTGTGATTTTAAATGTTATTTTGAGTGTATTTCTTGTTTATATATGGAGAGAAATGCTTCAAAAAAAGAAAAACGCTTGGAAAAAATACTTGGTTTCTATAATTGTAGTTGCAGCATTAAATTGCTTAGCCAAGATTTTGGCAATGATTATAGTGGGCACAGATTTTGGTGGTGATATTATAACGCAATATACGATAGACATTGGTATGTGTGTAATATTTTGTTCTGCAATGGTCTCAGCAAATAATGTTTATTACAAAAAGAGAGACCATTTGTTTGTAAATTAGCAGTGTAATACAAGAGAGACTAAAATTAATGTGGGTGGGAGTGTTTGTTAAATCACATTAGAAAATATGTACTAAATGGAGGAGAAGTATGGCGAGATACAAGAGAGATTTTTTAGTTCCATATCTTAGAGATGTATATTATATCGAGTGTGTTGGAAACAGATTGAATAATGAAATAAGCGAAGTGGAAAACGATATTAAGAGAAACAATTATGAGCTAAATCATATAACACCGCCACAAAAACCACAGATGGAAAATAAAGCCTCTTATTCGGAGGATGGAGGTATAATGGTTGTTGTCGTTGCAATTATAGCACTTGTTATAAATATATATATCTATAATTGTATAAATAAAGAAGTAACTGGAATTTTTGAAACGATTATAGATAAGATCGGAAGAGCACACGTCTGAACTCCAGTCACCGTACGATCT
>OOAC01000737.1_pt1 | contig 26745 bp, 20 predicted proteins | sample 1671041 | NCBI WGS metagenome assembly OOAC01 (sample SAMN06348116, study PRJEB24527) | human gut metagenome | biome: human gut; feature: ankylosing spondylitis patient; material: feces | host: Homo sapiens | place: China | collected 2015-10 | reverse complement strand
GGTGAAAAGTTCATGTTTAACTTGTACTTTTTCTTGACATAGGACCAGCCAACAGTTCGACAATAGACGAGACAGCAATAACCGCCGTTACGATAATAATATTTATCAAGAATGTATATTCACTTCTAAAACTTTCAAGTGAATCAATCACAAGTTTAGGAATAAATATCGAAGCCACGGATTTTATAATCCCGGCTGGCACTAAAAACAGCGATAAAATAAATCCTAACTTATTATAAATGAAACTCTCTTTACAATAAAAATAAAAATTGTTTAAAATTCCGTACTTTTTGCTATGTATCTGCAAATATTTTTTTACAATATTATCCTGAAATATCATGGTATTCTCCTTATTAAATAGTTTATTGCACCATTCTCTGCATAAAACTACTTAACATAGTTTCATGCCATCAGATATTTCTAATACGCCAAAATACCACCATAATTTTACCTCACTTTCAATCTAAATCTGCCATTAGCTACAATTTATTATAACAAGCTATCTATAAGTCCACAACCAAAATACTATATTTTTTCTGTAAATTAGTAACAGTTCAGCCATAAAAAATAATTGACAATACTTGAGCTTGCTCATTGTATTGTTGATTATCTTTTTATGGTAGAATAGCCTTTCATTTCTGAAATGAAATAAACCAAAGCTGCTAAGCAGCGACTGACAGCTTGCTGGCAGGTTTATGAATTGAGGAAATAAAAGGCTGAACTGTTACGTAAATTATCAAGTTTTCCCTATCAATAAGAATAAAAAACTTTAATAAAATATTTTAAATCATCTGCATACTTAAATACCAGAGTCAATCATCTCTTTTGCACGATATAAAACAGGTAGTTCTCTGTTTGCCACAAGTTTCCCTAATCTTGTATTTGACCTGTATTCATATTCTTTAACTGCATCTTCATATAATAATTTCAATGTAGACAAATGAAAACAATTTATCTCATCTTCGGTCAGATTTTTATCACCAAACGAATTAACTCTACATAAAAAATAATTATTAATATTATGTCTATGAATAAGGTTATAATAATCACTTACAACTCCGATTTTACAAACCACTTCTACATCTGCACCCAATTCTTCTTTTAATTCCCTTTTTATGATAGCAATCAGGTCTTCTCCATCCTCTACACCACCGCCGGCAGTTTCAATCAATGTTGCTTTTCCGAAGTCATCATCCCTATTTGCTCTTACAAAATAAAAATATCCGTTTTCATCGTAAACAAACGCTCTTGCTATATTCCTGTCATGATCAATATAATCATATTTCCATTCGGTATCCTGCAAACTAATTTTTAGTTCTTTATGCATATTTTTCTCCACTAACTTTTATTTAGTTTTTAAATTAAATGTGTTTTTGGAGAGCCGGATCATTTCGGCTCCCCTTTTATTATACTGGTTATATTTTTTCAGCTTTAACAATTAAAAGTCATTTTTCAATCCTCTATATAAAATAAATATTCCCATAATATACTTTCATATTCTCTGTTTCATGCTTGTAAGTAAATAAAACCCACCAGACAAATCAATGTCTGGTGGGTTATTTATAATTAGATTGAAATATACAATCTTTAGACACTTATTACGAAGTTTCGCAGAAACTTCTAAAATGAAATCTTCAGATATATTTAACGAAGTTTCACAGAAACCTCTAAGATGAAATCTTTGATTTCATCATTTATACCGGATAAGCCTTGTTCTCTGTATCCGCTGCTGAAGCATCTACCTTATTCTGCTGAGCTTCTCTGTACTTGAAGAACTCTGTAGCAACCTGTGGGAATAATGCATATGAAAGCACATCCTCGTCCTGCTGCTTGTACTGAGCCATCTCTTTCTCGATATCAGCAAGCTGTGGCTTGATGAGATCTGCCGGACGGCAAGTGATAACTTTTGCATCATCACCAAGACATTTCTTCTGTACTTCAGGGTTAAACGGCTTAACTGTCTGTCCAAACTCACCTGATAGGAGTTTCTTAGACTCTTTAGTTACCATCTTGTATCTCTCACCTGATACTACATTAAGTACAGCCTGTGTACCAACGATCTGTGATGAAGGTGTAACAAGTGGAGGCTCACCAAAGTCTTTACGAACTCTTGGCACTTCCTCAAGCACCTGCTCATACTTGTCTTCCTGTCCCATTTCTTTAAGCTGTGATACAAGGTTGCTTAACATTCCACCAGGAACCTGATAACGAAGTGTCTGAATATTAACACCGAGAACCTTTGTATTCATAAGACCGCTCTTAAGTGCCTCCTCACGCATTGGACGGAAGTAATCAGCTATCTCTGCAAGTTTTGTCTGATCAAGACCTGTATCATAAGGAGTTCCCTTAAATGCCTCAACCATAACTTCTGTTGCTGGCTGGCTTGTTCCCATTGAGAATGGAGACATAGCAGTATCGATAATGTCACATCCTGCTTCTACGGCTTTCATGTAAGTCATTGAAGCAACACCTGATGTGTAATGTGTATGAAGATCGATTGGAATACTTACTGACTCTTTAAGTGCCTGAACAAGCTCTGTAGCCTTTGCCGGAACTAAAAGACCAGCCATATCTTTAATACAAAGTGATTTAGCACCCATATCCTCAATCTGTTTTGCCATATCTTTCCAATAATCAAGTGTATAAGCATCACCTAATGTATAAGAAAGTGCAATCTGTGCATGACCGTTTTCTTTGTTTGCTGCATTAACTGCTGTCTTAAGGTTTCTAAGGTCGTTAAGACAGTCAAAAATACGGATAATGTCAATACCGTTTGCGATTGATTTCTGTACGAAATATTCTACAACATCATCTGCGTAATGATTATAACCTAAGATGTTCTGACCTCTGAATAACATCTGAAGTTTTGTATTTTTAAATCCGGCTCTTAATTTACGAAGTCTCTCCCATGGATCTTCCTTAAGGAAACGAAGTGAAGCATCAAATGTTGCACCACCCCAGCACTCTACTGCATGGTAGCCTACCTGATCCATTTTATCTACTATTGGAAGCATCTGCTCTGTTGTCATACGAGTAGCAATAAGAGACTGATGCGCATCACGGAGAACTGTTTCCGTAATCTTTAATGGTTTCTTTTCTAAATCTGCCATGATAATCCTCCTATATTTTAGTATGTACTCTCGGTATCTTCTCAAAACGAGTCATTTCGGCTGGATTTCCGATATACTATTTCCATTTTCTCGTCGTACACACCGTGTACGCACTGTAAAAATGTCATTGTATATCAAAAATCCATCTTGAAATTCTTCGTTCAGAAGATTCCAAGAATACATTAGTGTTTAAATTCCGAATATTGCCATAAATACACCGGCAGCAACCGCTGTACCGATAACACCGGCAACATTTGGTCCCATCGCATGCATGAGAAGGAAGTTTGTCGGATCTGCCTCCGCACCGACCTTCTGTGAAACTCTGGCAGCCATAGGAACGGCTGATACACCTGCTGAACCAATCAGTGGGTTTACCTTTCCGTGTGTAACCTTACACATAACTTTTCCGAAAAGTACTCCTGCTGCTGTACCTACACAGAATGCGATAAGTCCAAGTGCAACAATCTTTAATGTAGTTACTTTAAGGAATGCTTCTGCACTTGTTGAAGCTCCTACTGATGTACCAAGTAAGATAACTACGATATACATAAGAGCATTTGAAGCTGTCTCTGCGAGCTGTTTAACTACTCCTGACTCTTTAAAGAGGTTACCAAGCATAAGCATACCTACAAGAGGAGCTGTTGTTGGAAGGAGAAGACAAACAATAATCGTAACGATGATTGGGAATAATATCTTCTCAAGCTTTGATACCGGACGAAGCTGAGACATTTTAATCTTACGCTCGTCTTCTGTTGTGAAAAGCTTCATAATAGGAGGCTGAATGATAGGCACGAGTGACATATAAGAATAAGCTGCCACTGCAATAGGTCCCATGTACTCAGTCTGCTTTAATTTACCACAAAGGAAAATTGATGTAGGACCATCAGCTCCACCAATGATTGATATTGCTGCGGCTGCCTTATCATTGAATCCTAAAAGGATAGCAATAAGGTATGCTGAGAAAATACCAAACTGTGCTGCAGCTCCGAGAAGGAAACTTGCAGGGTTTGCAATAAGTGGTCCGAAATCTGTCAATGCACCTACACCCAAGAAAATAAGTGAAGGCAATATACTCCATTCATCAAGTATATAGAAATAATGTAATAATCCTCCGACACCATTTGATGTACTATCAGGATCTGCCATGATATCAGGATAAATATTTACAAGAATCATACCAAATGCGATAGGTACCAACAATAATGGTTCGTATCCTTTTTTAATCGCTAAATAGAGAAAGATACAGCCAACCACGATCATAAGGTAATTTCCTAATGTAAGTGATGTAAACGCGGTCTGACCTGCAAGATTCTCAAGCGTTGTAATAACGTAATCCAAAGTCAGTCCCTCCTAGTTTAATGTTGCAAGTACTGCTCCTGCTTCTACTGAATCTCCTGCTGCTACATTGATACTTGCTACTGTACCATCCTGTGGTGCAACTACTTCATTCTCCATCTTCATAGCTTCAAGAATCATGATGACATCACCTTTCTTTACAGCCTGTCCTGCTGAAGCCTTAACTGATAAAATCTTACCAGGCATTGGTGCATTTACCTTAACTGAACCTGCTGCTCCTGCCGGTGCTGCTGCCTTTGGTGCTGCTTTAGGAGCCGCCTTTGGTGCTGCTGCCTTTGGTGCTGAAGCTGCTGAGCCTGCTGCTCCTTCCTCTACTGTTACATCATAAACAGTACCATTTACGGTAATTGTATAATTTTTCATGAATTTGTCCTCCATTTAATTTACTTATCTTCTAATAATTGAACGAATAACAAGACCGTCTGCTGACTCTGTCTCACTTGCTGCTGCAATTGCTGCTGTAATAACTGCCACAAGTTCAAGGTCATCAACAAGATTTTCTTCTTCAACGACAGGTGCTGCCTCTACAACAGGCTCTGCCTTAACTTCCTCTTTCTTTGCACCATTCTGGAAATTGCCAATGTGTTTAAACTGTGCAATAATAATTGCTATAAATATAAGAACCGCAAATACTATAGCCATACTAAGAACCGTATTAAGTCCTGCTTTAGCCATCTTGTCTCCAAGACTCTTATATTCTTCTACTTTCCAAGAAGATGTCTGACCCTTTTCATCATATGTCACGGAAAAAATAAGTTTCTTTCCTGATGAAGTCGTATATGTCTCTACAACTGTTGCAGAATCACTGCTGATAGTGAAATCAGTATCAACCTTATTTCCCTGCTTTCCATACTTTTTCTTAAGCTGTATAGACTCTTTATACTGATTAACCGTGTCCTCGTCAACTTCTGTTGACTGCTCTTTCATAGATTTAACTGCACTCTCAAAATCATAACTAAACCAACTTGTTACAAACGAATCTGCGTTTGTTTCAAGTGTTTTCTTGTTAAAATTTTTGTTGGTCTTTGTAAGACTAAGACTACAGCCTGCCATCATCAGAATACATGACACGATACAAAAAATTAAACATAATTTCTTCTTCATATAACGCTCCTTACTTAGATGGTTCCATGTTTTTTGCCAATAGGATATTCGCTTTTTGTAAACAGCATCTCAAAAGCAAATAAAAGCTGCTTTCTTGCAGATTCAGGAGCGATAACAGAATCTATATATCCTCTTGCTGCTGCTGCCTCAGTACCTGACTGAGTCTCAAACTCTGCTGCCTTTGCAGCCACATCTGCATCTTTGTCATCAGCATACATTATCTTAGCTGCGACATCTGCATCCATCATTCCAACCTTAGCATCAGGAAGTGCAAATACCATATCTGCACCGATATGCTTAGAATTCATTGCAACATATGCACTTCCGTAAGCATTTCCGGTGATAAGATTAACCTTAGGTACATCTGCCTCTGCAAATGCATTTGTAAGTTTTGCAACTGCACCTGCGATAGTTATCTCTTCGTCAACTGTTGTGGCAAAACCTTCAACATTTGTAAGTGTAAGTACAGGAATGTTAAATGCATCACATTTCTTAACAAAAGCTGCTGCTTTCTCACAACCTGCTGTTGTAAGACGTGCATCATATTTTGCTACTGTCTTTCCGTTTTCATCGAACTCAGCAGTTCTGTTTGCAACTGCACCTACAGTCATACCGTCAAGACAAATGAAGCCTGTAACCATCTCTTTTGCATAACCTGCTTTTTCCTCAAGGAAGAAATTGTTGTCTCCGAGGTCTGCAAGTGCAACCGCCGGGTCTGCAGCCTCTGCTGCAAATGCATCAACAACACGGTTAAGGTCATCCATACATTCATCTGAAATACCTGTTTCATTATTATTCTGTGGAAGAATAGTGATAAGTTCTCTCACACTGTTAAGAACTTCTTCCTCTCCCTCGATAACAAAATCAACTGTTGAAGCAGTCTTCTGGAACTTAGCTGATGCAGTATCAAGTTTATCTGCATAATTTCCATCAAGTGTATTTGGTGAATTCACAAAAAGTTTTGCGTTCTTTTCTTCCATGAATGTAAAGTCACTCATAGCTGCAAGAACTGCCACACCACCACCACAGTTTCCAAAAACAGCACTTATCTGTGGAACTATTCCTGATGCGTCAGATTTAACTTTGTAAATCTTTCCAAATCCTGCAAGTGCGTCCGTTGACTCCTGAAGACGCATACCTGCACAGTCAATAAGACCGATAACAGGTACTCCTGTTTTCATAGCAAGCTCATATACATGTGCAATCTTCTTTGCGTGCATCTCACCGATAGTACCATTCATTGCAGATGCATCCTGACTGTAGATATAGACAGGATTGTTCTGAATAAGTCCGTATCCTGTAATAACTCCATCAGCCGGTACTGACTTTTCCTGCATGTTAAAATCCGTACTTCTCTTTGTAATCATAGCACCAATTTCAACAAAACTGTTCTCGTCAACTAAAGTCTCAATACGAGCTTTTGCTGACAAAGCATTTGTGTTACTCATGTTCAGCCCTCCAATAATAGTAGAATATATTTGGTAAATCTAATTTATGAAAGTAAATACAACTTCCATAAAATTAAACAAATTTACACCAATGATAAGTTTATTACTTTTATGCAAAAATATCAACCTTTTTTTAGCATTTCTACCAAAAAAATTGCATATCATTACATATAAAAATAATAGGACATTTTCTAATATGCCAAAAAAAATAAGTTTATTTATATGTTTACTAAGTCTTCTGATTACCGGTATCTCATCATATAAAGCTTCCTGCCATTTTCTTAACGATACATATTTCTTGGATCCCCCCCTCTCTGATACAACAAACTGCGTTATCAAAAAAATATCCGCTTCTGAAAGTGGCATCAAAAGCTTTTCAAAAACTCCGTCAGGACTTTACTCAACCGCCTGCTGCGTCATCGAAAAAGACAGCAAACAGATATTGTATGAAAAAAACAGCAGCAAAAAACTTCCGATGGCAAGCACTACAAAGATAATGACCTGCATACTGGCACTTGAAAAAGGCAGTCCGAAAGATATAGTAACTGTTTCAAAATATGCCGCATCAATGCCTGATGTACAACTCAATATGCAAAGCGGTGAACAGTTCAGGCTTGCCGACCTTCTCTACTCTCTTATGCTTGAATCACATAATGATACCGCTGTTGCGATAGCTGAGCATATCGGCGGCTCGGTAAAAGGCTTTGCAAAGCTAATGAACCAAAAAGCCGCTGAACTCGGATGCAATAAGACACACTTTGTAACTCCTAACGGTCTTGACTCCGACAAGCATTATACCACTGCATATGAACTCTGCCTGATAGCAGATTATGCGTTAAAAAACAGTGGTTTCAGAAAGATAATAACTACTCCTTCATACAGTTTTTCCAATATCAGCGGTTCTAAACAATACAGTGTCAATAATAAAGATGCTTTTCTGACGCATTATAACGGTGCCATAGGTGTAAAAACAGGATTTACCGGAAAAGCCGGTTACTGTTTCTGCGGTGCGGCAAAAAGAAAGAACACAACTCTTATCTCCGCCGTTCTCGCCTGCGGCTGGCCGCCAAACAAAACTTACAAGTGGAAAGACACCAAAAAATTAATGGACTACGGTTTCAATAATTTTACAAAAGTAAATTTCAAACCTGAAAATAAAAATGTAAAGATATTCGTAAAAGGCGGTCAGTCCCCATACACATATGTAAAACTTAAAGATAATTCATGTAAACTCATGCTGTCCTCCTCGGATACCGTCACCTACAAGATAAAGCTGCCAAGAACACTTGACGCACCGGTATCAAAAAACAGCATAATTGGCTATGTAAAACTTTTTATCAACAACAAACTATACCATCAGACTCCTCTTAGAACTGAAAATTCAGTAAAAGCAGTTGACATAAATTATATAAGGTACATTCTCATTCACACATTGTGCGGCATATCGTAAAATAATCCGGCTGCTGCCACTTTACTGCAGAACTGCTCCTAAGAAATCTCCATTTTGAGCCAGCTCTACTGCTGCACATATCCTTTTGTGTATAATTGAAGATATCTCAACAGATTTTTTATCTTTATATTCATCGTACAACATAGGTTTTAGATAAAAAACTTCTGTTTTTACTTTTCTAAGACTCCAAAGGTCAAAAACTTTCCATGAATCAACTATTGCAACCGGCACTATTGGAGCCTTAGCTTTCATTGCACTCTTAAAGGCTCCCGGTTTAAATTCATCAACATAGTTTCCATTCCGGTGCTCATAGCCTCCCGATGGAAAAATAATAAACTTCCGCCCTTCTTTTACTTCCCGGGTCACCTCTTTTATTATCCCTGCTGCCTGTTTTAAATTGTCAATTTTAAGTCTTTTCCCCTCGACAAGGTCAATAAACTGTTTGACTAAAGGACCATGGCTTCTCGCATCATCCATCACAACCGAGCAGGGTTTATCATGTGTATGCATTATTCCAAGTGCATCATACTTACCCTGATGGTTTGAAAACATGACATATCCGCCCTCCTTAGGCAGGTTTTCCATTCCAAAACCCTCTGTAGTTATACGCCCTGTTTTTTTCATAAGATTTATCGCATACCTGTCATATTCATACCGGAACTGTTCAGAATATTTTTCAGGATGCCTTGAATAATATCCCATCTTTGGAATCATCCATGCTCTATATAAATTACCTGCTATCACATAAATAAATCTCAACAAAATACTTCACCTTTTCTTTATTAATATCGCTTTTTCATCTTCCCGTATATGATATTTATAACTCCCGAACCACTATCGAGAATAGCAACCAAAAATCCGCAATATACAGTAACATAATTTGAAAAAATTTACAACTGCTATTTTTTATAATCCTGCAACGGCGGTCTAACTGTTACCGTTTCCTCTATATCATGTTTCTTCTTGAATAATAAGCAGTTTTTGTTTAAAATATAGCTTAAATATAAAATACAGATAATTGCAAAACTAATCATGTTATATTAATTACATCATATTGGGTTCAAAAAATATTTTCCCTCTAACGCAATGGATAACTATCTATTGCATCATAATATGCCATAACGGTTTTGCAGACACATATCTAAAAATAATGAAATGAGGTTATTATAAATGGCACTTGACGGAATCGTTATATCAAGTCTTGTTGATGAACTTGACACAAATATTACAGGCGGTCGTATCACAAAGATAGCCCAGCCTGAAAAAGACGAACTTTTACTTACCATAAAACGAAGTACGCAGGATGAAAACGGCAAAACGGTACGAAGCACGAAAAGACTCACCATTTCGGTAAATCCAAGTCTTCCGCTTATATATCTCACCGATACGAACAAAACATCACCGCTCACGGCACCTACTTTCTGCATGGTACTAAGAAAGCACTTAAACAACTGCGGTATTATTTCCGTATCACAGATGGGACTTGAGAGAGTTATAAAATTTGAACTTGAACATCTGAATGAAATGGGTGACCTTTGCAAAAAGTTTCTGTATGTCGAACTGATGGGCAAACACAGCAATATCATATTCTGTGATGACAACAATAAGATAATCGACAGTATAAAACATATATCACTTCTTGTAAGCTCAGTCAGGGAGGTACTTCCGGGCAGAGAATATTTTATTCCCGACACACAGCATAAATACGACCCATTTTCGATTACCGAGGAGGAGTTTATAAATAATGTACTCTCAAAGCCACTCCCTCTCTCAAAAGCGGTATATACCTCAATAACAGGTTTTAGTCCGCTTATGGCAAACGAACTTATATACAGAGCATCTCTTTCTGAGAAAAACAACACTCAGGAATTAAGTGATATGGAAAAGCTGCATTTATATAGGAACTTTTCCGAGATGATGAATGACATATCAGAGAAAAAATTTACACCTGTTATCGCATTTAAAGACAGTATGCCTGCCGAATTTACAAGTCTTGAACTCTCAATGTATGAAAAGGATGACGCATACACGATAAAAAACTGCGACACTGTAAGCAGTATGCTTTTTGATTATTATGCAACAAAAGAAGTGATGAGCAGGATAAACCAGAAATCTGCCGACCTTAGAAAGATAACAAATACTCTTTTGGAGAGAAATTATAAAAAATATGACCTCCAGACAAAGCAGCTTAAAGACACTGAAAAGCGTGATAAATATAAGGTGTACGGCGAGCTTCTCACAACTTACGGCTACGAATTAAAAGGCGGCGAAAAAAAGCTCACCTGTGAAAATTATTATACTGGCAAAGAGATAACAATACCTCTCGATGAAACAAAATCTGCCGTAGACAATGCCAAAAAATATTTTGACAAATACGCAAAACTCAAAAGAACATTTGAGGCATTAAACATTCAGATAGCAGAGACAAAAGAAGAAATCGAACATTTAGAATCAATAAGCAACTCACTTGATATTGCAAGACAGGACTCTGACCTCACCGCAATAAAGCGTGAACTGTCAGACTGTGGTTATATCAAGAAACATCACGAAAAAAATAAGGGCAGTAAAAACACCGGAAAAAGCAAACCTCTCCACTATATATCATCAGACGGCTTTGATATGTTTGTAGGAAAAAACAACTACCAGAATGATGAGCTTACATTTAAAATTGCGACAGGAAATGACTGGTGGTTCCATGCAAAAGCAAATGCAGGCTCCCATGTAATTGTAAAAACAGATGGCAAAGAACTTCCCGACCGCACATTTGAAGAAGCTGCAAGACTCGCCGCACATTACTCAAAAGCATGCGAACAGGGCAAAGCTGAGATTGACTATATCCAGAAAAAACACATCAAAAAACCAAACGGCAGCAAACCCGGATTTGTCGTTTACTACACAAACTATTCCATGACGATAAGCACTGACATAACAGGCATACAGGAGGTGACAGAATAATGTTTTCAGATAGTAAATCTGCAATTTCAAGACCGGATGCAAATTTGTCAAATGAAAAATTTAATCATGATATTATTCATTCTGACAATCATGTGCACACATATTTTTCAACAGACAGCGATACACCCATGGAAGAAATGTTAAAAGCCGCCATAGACAAAAGATTTACATCCATCTGCTTTACAGACCATATGGATTATAACTTTCCATCAGAAAGTGACACACCTGAATTTCTTCTCGATATAAAGCCATACTTTGAGGAACTGGAAAGGCTCAGTGAAAAATACAGTGACAGTATAAAAATCCGCAAGGGCATTGAACTCGGTCTGAAAAAAGACTGCCTTGACAAATGCCTTTCACTCACAAAAAAATATCCGTTCGACTTCGTTATCGGCTCAACCCATCTTGTAGATAATATTGACCCATATTATGATATATTTTGGGAGGGCACCGACGAAAAAAATGGTATCTTAAGATATTATGAGACAACTTTAGAAAATGTAAATCTTGGAGCGGATTTTGATGTCTACGGACATATAGATTACATCATCCGCTACACGCCAAAAATGAAACAGCTAAAAGCAAAAGGCATCGTGGACGACAGCTATATAGACCGCCTGCTCAAAGACTCGATGGAAATAATAGAAGAAATCTTAAAAACACTTATATCCAACGGCAAAGGAATAGAGATAAACACGGCAGGTTTTAAATACGGACTCGGACACCCAAATCCACATGAAAAAGTTTTAAAACTCTACCATGAACTTGGCGGCGAGATAATCACCATTGGCTCAGATGCACATGAATGTAAACACCTTGCCTATGACTTTGAAAAAGTCCCGGAGATACTTAAGAATTGTGGTTTCAGGTATTATAGTGAATTTACGGGCAGAAAAGCGGCGATGGTAAAAATATGATGGTTTAAATTTGACACCAGCTGACCGACAGTATAAAGATTAATTGCTAAATAGCTCCCCCCATACATGAGATAGGTTAAATTCGTGTATGGGAGAGTTTTAAATAATTTAAAATATAACTTAAAAGTTTACACTAATAATTCTAAAACTCACACTATTTATGTCTATGTTGCAAGCGAATTTCATTCAATAATATCGGTGATATACTTTTTCAGTCCTTTTTCCGTAGAAAAATCATATTCTGCACTTTTTTCGGTATAATATGCTTTTATGCTCTCCATAGAGATTTGCTCATGAGCCGGAATCCCGTCAGCATACCCTCTCCTCGCAAGTTTCCAGGGAGTTTCCTCATGAGTAATCTTTTCCAGCACTTTACCGCTATACTCTCCAAAAGTATTAACAACCAAATCTATAGCATGATGTTCTTTCTCGGTAAGTACATCCTCTGCACATTCAAAAATTGCAAAGCGTGCATCTTCAATAGGATTAAATTTAAAATTTCTAAACATATCATATACTTCGGGATATACCGGTCCATGAACCCATGCCTGACAATTTTCAGGAAATATAGGTTCCCCATTCAGAGCATAAGATTCTCCCTGAATAAAATAAAGTAATTTTTGAAGCATTAACGGAGTTACTTCTTCAAGTTTTTCAAACACATACGAAATCACCCTAAGCATTTTATCCGAAACCGAAAATAACTTTTCCAACTGTACTGCGGCTTCCATTGCCTTATTATATGCGGCAGATGCAATCTTATCTTTGTTTTCATTCAATCTTTTTTGCATAAAATCCGGGGAGGATAATGCCATTCTTATAATATCAGAATACTCTTTAGACGGTATCTGACCGGAAAGGTATCTCGTAATAGTTACTTCACCAAATCCAAGTGCAAGAGACAATGGAGCTTTCCCAATTTTATAAATTTTCATAAGATTTTCAATATCATTAATCGAAACAATATTTTCATAGTCTCTATACTGTTTATCAACTTCCTGAATATTTCTATCAATCAGCCCCGGGATACTCATTTCTTCTCCACAATCACGGCATATTGCAATTGTAATATTAAACATATATTCTACATCTTTTATATTTTTTTTAATATTTCTTTTTTTCAGCACATACTCCGTTTCTTTTCTGCATATCGTACAAAAATCGATTCTCTCTTTCTCTGCCATGGTATTTCCCCCTTATCACATTTCTATTTGAAATAATATTTAATCGGATATTTCTGTTCATGCAATGATACAACAATAACATAACAGTTATCCAGCTTGTTAAATTTTATGTATAAGGACACTGTTTTACTTTCATTACCCATCCTTTCCAAAAGTTCTACATCTTTCCCAAAAACATACAACATTTCATCTTCATATCCCTCGTGTTCATTTTGTAACCTCTCAGAAAAATCTGTTGCCGTCAATCCCATCAATATATCTTTTGCCATTTCTTCATCAATAACATAAGTAAGAAAAAGCTCCCTATTATCCTGCCGCCGGGAATTCATTTCAATTCTATATCTGTTTTTTCTAATCGCATTTTTCACCTCAGTCAAATACAAATCAATATCTTTTAGTGTAATACCCAATATATACATCTCCTCTCATTAATATGATTGACTTTTCATCTTTTTCCATCATCATTATATGCTTATGATAGAATTTTGTCAATATCCTATCATATCTTTTTAAATTAACAGGCTATCTGCTTTACAGCAAATAGCCTGTTTTTCAAGATTTTCCCATATACCGGTCATTTTATGACACTATTCTTTTACTAATTCCTGTTCTTTATAAGTTATACTTCCTTTTGGGTTGTCTGTATCTGATGAAAACACTCTAATTGCATATTCGCAATTATCAGGTTTTATATAAATACTAGAACCATTAAGGGCGATATTCATAGTTTTTTTCTTTATATACAAGATTGTCCAGTTCTGCATTTGACATATTTTTGTACTCCATATCTTCATCCTCCTTGTATAAATTTTTAGTTTTTATTACCATAACACACCTATGTCAAAAAGCAGTTTCCGTTTTTTCACACAAAATAAGACTGTCACATTAAGTTTAATCTATACAATATACAAATAATAAAAACTTTTATCTGCATATTGTATGAATAACATCTCGTGCAACAGCCTCATCTTTTCTGTTAATCAATATTTATACATAGTATTTTTATCCACAGTCAGGCAGATACTTACAATCCACTCTACTACTTCTATAATAGTATTAGTTTTTTCATTTGTACTGAATATTTTGTTTAATACATTTACCAGTTCCAAGAAATTTCAGGCACAACTTTTCTATTCCTCATAGTAATAAATTTCTGTTGCTGCTCCATTCTTAAATTTAAATTGAAAATACGGTGCTTTTTTAATCTTTTTTATGTATTTACCAATCTCTGATTTTTTGACTTTCTTCTTCTTATAATTTTTAACATGAATAAACTTTGTTGAAGGTGTAATTTTGAATGTCCTTTTTTTCTTCTTCATTTCGCTTGCCGCACTATATAATGCACAATAAGTCACAAGTTTCTTTTTGCTTAAAGTGAATTTACCATTTACCTGCCATATATTTACGCTTTCTGCTAATGTTTTTTGAACCGGAACTGCTACCACCGATGCCATCAATATAAAAGCTAAAATCAATGCAATTTTTTTCTTACCATTCCTAATATCTTTAATGTTGTTCATGTTACTTTTCCTCCTTTTTTATCATATAAACTCTCGGATTCTCCTCAAAACAAGTCATTTCGGGAGTACATTGTGTTTAAACTTTTTAAGTTACATCTACTTACTTTAATCTTTATGGTCTGCTCCATATTACGAAATGATTATTCCCCCCTTTTCGTATAAATTTTATATAACTCACCTGCCTTTCTTTATATATAAATAATCCGCCTATAACTTTTTATTTGTTGCTATTATTGCAATATTACCATTATATATTTTCCGTGTATGACAAATATTATTTTTTTAAAACTATACACATCTTAAACAGATGTATTATTAAACTCAACATCATAAAAGAAATCAAAAAAGTCATTATAAGTTTTTCCTCTCCATGTAATTTTGGTATAGTAAGTATCAATGGCATCTCCGGCATTCTCTTTACCATTTTCAAACTCATGTCCGACATATGTCAAACCATCAGGTATTGTTATATCTGTCAGTGCTTCGCAGCCATAAAAGCAACTCTCTCCTATACTTGTCACCCCATCCGGAATTGTTATATCTGTTAATGAACTGCACCACTCAAAGGTTTCATCATTTAACTTTTTTAATCCCGATGGTAATTTTATACTTTTAAGTTTATCGCAGTGATTAAAACACTTTTTACCTATACTTGTTACGCTGTTTGGGATTGTTATATCCGTCAATGCGTCACATGATGAAAAACAACCCTCTCCCAGACTTGTTACCGTATTTGGAATTGTTATATCTGTCAATACATCACAAGCCAAAAAACATTCATTTCCCAGACTTGTTACCGTATTTGGAATCGTTATATCTGTCAATGCAGTACAACCGCAAAATGTGGCTTCTTCTAATTTTTTTAATTTATTTGGCAATTTTACCTGCTTAAGTTGTTGGCACCATGAAAATACACCCTCCCCTATTGTATTTACCGTATTTGGAATTGTTATTGACTGGATACTCGAAAAAGCAAATGCATATTCTCCAATAGACTTAAGTGATTTTGGCAACTTAATACTTCCTATTTTAGTCTCAGCAAATACCTCATTTCCTATTTTTTTCACACCATTTGGAATAACTATATTTCCACTATTTTTTACTCCCCAATATTCCATATTTTTCTTTGTGAGTATTCCTTTTTTTGCATCCGCATCTGCTACAGCTTTACTAACCGTAACACTGCATACATATTTTTTGCCACCTGCTTTTGCCTGAACAGTTGCTTTTCCAACTTTGCAACCTGTTACTGTTACACTCATCTTTGATTTCTTTGACAGACCGATATTTCCACTGCCTTTTGTCACACTCCATGTAACCTTTTTCTTATTGTTACTCAATTTAATCTTTGCAGTTTTTCCTTCATATACTTTTACGCTTTTTGTTATACTTACTTTTTTCGCCGCCTGCGACTTGTTCGGTGAAAACGCAAGTCCTCCAAAAAGCATCACTCCTGCAAATGCTGCAAATACAACTTTCATTTTTTTCTTTTTAATCATAATAAACCTCTTTTCTGCACACTTTTTTGATTTACAAGATTGTGTCCGGTGTGCGAAGCCACAAATCTTGTGGAGCTGCTGCCCTGACACATAAAAATTGTCAGCGTGCAGCTCCGTTTTTTTCTGCTTGTATCTTTACATTCCCCATCCTAACATACCCATGTCTAAAAGCTGTTTCCGTTTTTTTCAGCCAATTTATCCCCATTTTTAGGGCTTTTGACGGCTTTTCTTACCCAAAAATACCGCTTTTTTTGCCTTATTTTGGTGAAAAGTCCAATTTTCCGCCAAAAATTTTATACTTTTTTAATAATTTAATTATAGAGTTGATGCTACGGTACTTACTTCACCTTAACCTTTATGGTTCTGCTCCATTTTCCTGAATAACTCTTTCCGCCTGTTTTTGCTACGGCTTTTATACGGAAATAATAATATTTGCCTTTCTTCAAGCCTTTTCCCGTATATCTTCCACTCTTTAGTGATGATTTTCCTGAAAATGTTTTTGCGTTTTTAAACTGTTTATTCAACGAATACTGAATCTGGCAAGTCGTATTGCCTGCAGATGTCTTTTTCCATGTACATTTTATTTTACCTTTTGACGCAGCTTTTACCTTGAAGTTTTTGACACTTGCCGGCAAAACTTTTATTGTTATCTTCTTTGTTGCCGCTTTATAATTTTGAGTTGCCGCTACTTTTACCGTTATAACTGTCACTCCACAGCCTGTTAAAGTAACATCTCCGTATGCCGATACTTTTGCCACACCCGAATTTGAACTCTGATATGTAACAGAACCGTCACTGTCAGTTTCTATTCCAAGTTCAAAACTTCGAGAATCTAAATATTTTGTATAAGAAGACACTGCACTTATTACGGTGTTCATTTGTTCATTCTGTTCATTGTCAGGTTCTTCTGTCTCTGTCGGTTCTACATAAGGCTCATCTGTCGGCTCTGTAGTTGGTGTCGCCGTCACTGTAGTTGATGGCGATTTACTTGGCGTTGCACTTACACCCGGTGTTGCACTTGGACTCTGCGTTTCATCTGAAGATGGTTCTTTGCCAGGAATTACCGTAGCTGTCGGCTTAGGTGTAGCTGTATATTCTGCCTCTTCAGGTACTTTCGCTTTCACTGAATCCTTATACGAAGAACTGTTACCGTATTTGTCGTACGCATATATGTGAGTTGTATATGAACCTGTTTCATTATTATGGTCTGAAATCTTTACTTTATATGTATAAATATCACCATCTTTTGTACCTGTTACAGCCGCATTTGTTCCCCAGTCTGATGCTATGTCATCCTGTCCGCCTGCTTCTGTCCATGTAGGGAACTGTACTCTGTCTACCATGTAATTATCAGTAACTTTGCATGATACCGTATATCCTTCACTCGTTACATCAGATATTTTTACATCACTTATAACAGGCCCTTGCTCGTCCACTATCGTAAACTTGTCACTTCCACTCTTATATGTTGTTCCATTGGCAACGGCATACATCTGGTAAGTATATGTCTCACCCTGTCTTAAGCCATCCGCTTTTGCTTCGCTCACTATATTCAGATTTTGTTCAACATAAGAAGTTTTCAAACCGCAATCTTCCTTGTGGTCTACAACCAGATTTCCGGCACTGTCCCATATCCATACACCAACCTGTGATATAGTTGCACGGTCAGGATTTTCAATTCTTCCGTGAAGCCCTGCATTCCATGTGTCTACAAATGTAGTATTAAGCTGTGAATACGACACTGACGCTGTCTGAGTTCCTCCTCCTCCGACAAGGTAAATATATCCATAAAATCCTGAGCAGCCGCCCAAAGTCTGCATCTTTGCTTTCGATACGGTTCTGTTGATAACACCGGTGTTTCCCTCAAAACTGTATCCTGCACATCCTCCCTCCGTAACTGTTACATTGTCACCTGAAACATTCTCGACAAAAGCAACATGACCGTACTTTCCGTAGGTACTATTTGCACCTGCGTTATTGTACTTCCATACCGCCAGAGCATATTTTGCCGGCTCACTTCCCTTGTCATAATTTAATGTACGCCAATAATTGTTTGCACCGTAAAGACCAAATTCGTTCATTCCTGTTGCCGGAAGTGTTATTCCAAGCACACTCTGGGCTCTGTCCTTAACCCATTGCACACAGCCACCGTTCGTATAATCTTTGGCTGCACAATTTTTTTCTGTGTGAAGCAGCCAAAAAACATTGAAACAATCAATGTGGCTGCCAATATGACGCTTCCTATGCTTCTTCTTGTTCGTTTCTTCATATTAACCTCATTTCTGCACACATTTTTTGTGCGTAATGTGAAATATGATATATTTCACATATAAGATTTGTGCCAAGTGTGCACAGACACAAATCCAGCTCTTAATAAAATTACAACTATTATCACTTCGTATCCGCATTTCCGCCAAAAAAGCCGGAAATTCAAACACAATTTTCATGATATTTTCGTTTACATCCTAACCATAACACACCCATGTCAAAAAACAGTTTCCGTTTTTTTCGCAGGAAAAAAGCACCATAATGGTGCTTAACCCTTGATTTTATTGACTTTTTCGGCATTATTTTTCATGTAACCGTCCATACCTGCCGCATGAACAAAAAATTTTTTTTGATTTTTTTTTATAATTTGTATCGTATCAGCTACCTTTGACTTTAACTTTCAAGCAATCCGAATAAACACTGTAATATTTTTTCTTTACCCGCTTTACTATCGTGCGTACTTTGAAATAATACACTGCTTTTTTATTATTGCATTTCAGTTTAAATTTTGCATTATATCTTTTTATCGAAGATGATTTTAACTTAATCTTCTGATATTTTTTGTCTTTTTTGCGGATATATATTTCCGCATAAATGCCGCTGTATTTTTTTAGTTCTATCTGCACATAAGGCATTTTCCGGTATATTCCTGTCGTTCCTTTTATCTTCGGTTTCACTATCGACAGCGTCTTTATCATGCAAACATTTGAATATTTGCCATAATATTTTTGTCCTCCCGTCTTTTTAAACAGCCTCATCTTATAATAATATTTTTGTCCCGCTTTTGCTTTTTTATCAGTATATCTGCATGAACTGTTCGTTTCGCCGGCTGCAATCTTCTTCCATGTTATCTTTTTTGACATTGCACGATATATTTCATAGCCAATATTCACTGATGTTTTTTTCCATACTATCTCAGGCTGATTGTATTTAGTCAGTTCAATCAGATTTATCCTTACAATAAGTGCTTTTTTGTCCTTCTCACTTAACCCCGGTACAGATGTTGGCTGTGTTGTGGCTGATGTCGGAGTCGGACTGATTGTATAAAGCGGCTCGTTTGCAGGCGATGGTGACGCATTATCTGCAGGCTGTGGCGTTGTCCTGTCTGTTGGATTTGGTGTTGTCTTGTTCCCTGATGTCGGTTCAGGCTCTTTATCAGGCTTTGACGATACATTTCCATTTGGCATTGCTGATGTAGAATTTATCGGTATTGCCGTCGGTGATACTACCGGAGGTGAACCAGTCATTATCGGTGTTGGCGACGGAACTGCTGCCGCAGGTGTTTTTGTCGGCTTCACCGTTACGGTCGGAATTTTTGTCGGTGCAGGTGTCATAACAGGTGATATTGTAGGGATTAGCGTTGGTGTCGCAGGTGAAGGTGTCGGCTCATCCGGTGGATGCACCAGTTCCTCCAAAATTCCATAATCCGAAGTCTTTTCAAATTGTTCAGGTGCATCTATTTCTCTATAATCCGAAACATAATGACATTCACTGCAATATGTCACTTCCAGTCCTGTATCGTATGCCCGTGCCTCCTGTACTGTCTGTGTCACAAAATTATGCTCATGCTCCGTGACATTTTCAAAAAGTGCATTATTATTTTTGCGAACTCACTCATATCTTCTTTTCCATATACCGTAACCTGATTTTCGGGAATATCATAAAAAAGTTCATTGTCCTCACTGCCTAAGCAGTTTTCAGGCAGATATAACTTTTCTAATGATGTGCATCCCTTAAAAAACTGTTTTGGAAGATATTGCACTGCATCGCTTAATTGAACCAGTGTAAGTTTTTTACAGTTCAAAAACATTTGTTGTCCATATTGTGCATTTTTTCCGCCTAAAATATATTTTATGCCACTCTGAGAAAAAGCATATTCACCTATATCCGTGACACTGTCCGGCAGCACAAGACATTCAAGATTATTGCAATCCCAAAATTCAACCCCGCCTATTTTTTTCAATTTATCTGACAGATAAACATTTCTTAATGTGCTTGAGTACGAAAACGCTCTATCTCCTATTTCAACAGCACCTTTTAATGACACAGTCCGCAAATAAGCTGCCCCATAAAATGCATATTCTCCTACTGAAGTTACATTATCTGCCTTTATATTAAAAATATTTACATCAGCAAATGCACCTGCAGCAATTTTTTTGACACTTTCAGGCACATTATATACAGGATAATACTGATTCCATAGCTCCCCCGGACACCTTATAAGCGTTGTCATATCTTTATCAAATAATACACCCTGTTCAAGAATATAATTTGTATTGTTCTTATCAAGATAAATCTCATCCGTCATAGCTGCCGCGATCGCCAATTCACCAATCTCTGATACATTTGCTCCTATATATAATTTGTGTATTGTATTTTCCCAAAATGCTTTGTCACCTATACTTATAACTGTATCCGGTATATACACTTCATCAAATCCAACTCCTGCACTTTCAAATGCACTTTTTCCAATCCTCGTTACTTTATAATTTTCTCCATCATATTTTACATATGATGGGACTCTTAATACCCTGTCATCTAATTTACTTGTATCATTAAACCCTGCATTTCCCATTTTATCATTATCAGCCCCGACGGTTGCTGTTTTCTCAGATTTATTTAATTTATAATAAATACCATATTTGTCCTTTTGTTCTTCATCAAGTTCATATGTTACTTCTTCATCTGTTTCTTCATCATTTTGTTCTATCATAGGCAGCCATACATTTCCTTCTTTATCCTTGATTACATTAAAATTCTCATAATTATTTTTATAACTGACCTGATAATGTATGAGTTTACTTATATCATAATCTTTTGGCATTTTAAGGCATGAAATATCATTGTGCAAAAATGTCTCTAATTCCGTATCATAGTCAACAACACTTTCAGATATCTGCATTTCAAAATAAATATCTATTCCATCGTCATCTATATTCTCTATTTCAAATCTCGGATGACATTTTTTAGTTATTTTGCTGCTACTAACACTAGCACTCATTATAAAACTACAATTATCACTGTCTGTATTTTCTGCCAGACTAATTTTTCCAATCCTGACCCTTGTAGATTTAATCATATCTATATATAACCAACAGTTATCTATTGATATTTCACCAATCTCATATCTTCCATAAGCGTCGTACCTGATATCAGTCAAATAATCTTTTGCTATTACTTTTTTTATTTTTGCCTGCCCGCTCTTAATTTTTAATTCTGCATCCATTTCAAGCCTTACCGTATCTATATTCAAGTCAATATCAATCATAAAATCATTGTTATTTATTATCAATTCAGAGCCATCCTGCCCCTCAATCCTAAAATAATAAAAATCAGTTTCATCATTATAATAATACCAGTCGTATTTGTGCATTACACACGCTATTATCTCCGTGTATTTTCCTGTCACCTCCAGCTTATGACTACCTATATCCATCACACTCATTTCCGATACATTACACTCATATATCGTGCAGTTACTTAATACAACATCAGACTGTAAATGAATACTGTGATTAATCTTAATCGCCGTTGATCTATATTCTTCTTTATTTACGGGTATCCCCACAAATTTTATGCTCTTACATTCCGGCAGCCATACCTCCCCGTCAATTTTATATTCTGTCTGTTCTGCCGGAAATATTATCTTATAATCTCCATGCTTATCGGTCATATTTGCAAACAGCGTTTTCAGGTCACTGTATTTTCCTATCAACTGACCGCTATTATAAAGTTTCATGACAGTATCCGCTTCATCTGCCGTATCAGCACTCACCAAACATCCGGCAGAAGATAAATTCAAAATCACGATTGCAGATATAAGTAAAAACGCTGCTTTTTGTCTAAACTTCCGTTTAATAATCTTCATAGTATTTCACCTCCTCTCCTATTGCAGATTTTATCATCAATGCCCCGTCACTTTTACCTTTATACAGTCAGAATATACACTGTAATATCTTTTCTTTGACTTCTTTACTATCGTCCGAACTTTAAAGTAATACACTGCTTTTTTATTATCGCACTTAAGTTTAAATTTTGCTTTATATCTTTTTATGAAAGATGATTTTAACTTAATCTTCTGATATTTTCTTCTTCCCCGAATATAGATTTCCACATAAGTGCCGCTGTATTTTTTTAATGTTATCTGCACATAAGGTATTTTCTGATATGTCCCTGTCGTTCCTTTTATCTTCGGTTTCACTATCGACAAAGTCTTTATCATGCAAACATTTGAATATTTGCCATAATATTTTTGTCCACCCGTCTTTTTAAACAGCCTTATTCTGTAATAATATTTTTGTCCCGCTTTTGCTTTTTTGTCAGTATATCTATAGGAACTGTTCTTTTCGCCGACAGCAATCTTCTGCCACTTTATCTTTTTTGACATTGCACGGTATATTTCATAGCCGATACCCTCTGATGTTTTTTTCCAAACTATCTCAGGCTGATTGTATTTATTTAGTCCAATCGAATTTATCTTAATGATAAGTGCTTTTTTGTCTTTATCACTTAACCCCGGAACGGATGTAGGCTGTGGTGTGGCTGCTGTCGGAGTCGGACTGATTGTATAAAACGGCTCGTTTGTAAGCGATGGTGACGCATTATCTGTAGGTTGTGGCGTTGTCCTGTCTGTTGGATTTGGTGTTTCCGTATCCAATAATGTCGGTTCAGGCTCTTTATCAGGCTTTGACGATGCATTTCCATTTGGCATTGCCGTCGGTGATACTACCGGAGGTGAATCAGTCATTATCGGAGTCTGTGTCGGTGACGGAACTGTTGCTGTTGCAGCAGGTGTTTTTGTAGGCTTAACCGTAACAGTCGGAGTTTTTGTCACCATAGGAGTCTGTGTAGGCTTCGCCGTAACAGAAGCAGTTTTTGTAGGCTGGGGTGTAGGCGATACTGACGGCTTTGGTTCTTCCGACGGATGCACAAGACTTTCCGGTTCTCTATAATATGTTGTATCTTCTAACTGTTCAGGTGCGGCTATTTCTTTATAATCCAAAATATAATGACATTCACTGCAATATGTCACTTCCATTCCCGGCTCATATACTCTGGCATCCTGCACTCTCTGCGTCACAAAAGTATGCTCATGTTCCTCAATATTTTCAAAAAGTGCATTGTTATTTTGTGCAAATTCTCTCAGATTTTCTTTTCCATATACCGTAACCTGATTTTGGGGAATATCCAAAAAGGTAACATTATCCTTACTGCCTAAACAAGTTTCCGGTATATATAGTTTTTTTAACGATGTGCAATCAGTAAAAAGACCTCTTGGAAGATACTGCATCGCTTCACTCAACTGAACCAATCTAAGATTTTTACAACTCACAAATGCCTGTTGTTCATATTGTGCATTTTTGCCGCCTAAAATATATTCTATAGACTGACTATCAAAGCAAAATGTACCTATGTTCAATGAACAGTCCGGCAATACCAGACATTTAATATTACAACTACCCGAAAACACCTCCCGACCGATTTTTTCTAATTTATCTGACAGATAGACATTTCTTAACCCATATAAATTATATGACCCACCCATATCAAATGCTCCATTACCTATCTCAACAACTCCTCTCAATGATACTGTCCTCAAATTAATAGCATGATAAAATGCATATTCTCCTACTGTAGTCACCGAATCTGCCTTTATATTAAAAATCATTGAACTGGTAAATGCTCCCGCTGCAATTTTTTTAACACTTTCAGGTACATTATATACAGGATAATATTCATACCATGATTTAGTCGGACATCTTATAAGCGTTGTCATGTCCCTATCAAACAATGCTCCCTGATAGAGAACAAAGTCCTTATTATTATCATCAAGATATACTTCTTCCATCAAGGTTGATGCAACTGCTTTTTCTCCTATATCTGATACATTTGCTCCTATATACAATTTCACTACAGAACACCAAAAAGCATTATCACCTATACTCATCACAGTATCGGGTATATGAACTTCTTCCAATTTCCACTTTGTGCCCTTAAACGCATTTTTTCCAATCCTTGTTACCTTATAAGTTTCTCCCTCATATTTTATATATGAAGGAATTTTTAATACACCGCTATCTATTTTATTAAAATCAGTAAGTAATGAAGCAGAGTCTATATCTCTATCAACACCTAAGGTCGCTGTTTTATCCTTTTCATTTAATTTGTAATAAATGCCATTGCTGTCCTTTTGTTCTTCATCAAGTTCACAGGTTAATTCTTCTTCTGTTGTTTTGTTGTTATCAATTTCTCCTACTATAGGAAGCCACACATTTCCGTCATCATCCATGACCACATCAAATTCTTTCGTCCCCAGATATTTTCCAACCTGATAACTCATAAATTTACTTATATCATAATCTTTTGGCATTTTCAGACATGATATATCATTATGCACAAGCATCTCTAATGCCGTGTCGTAGACAACGCTGGCACTTATTTCCATTTTAAAACTAACATTGACATTATCTTCATCAATATCCTCTATTTCAAATCTCGGATAATATGTTTTTGTTATCTCAGGGCAATAAACATACATATCAAAATAACTCTTGTTCTTATCAGCATTTTCCGTCAGACCGACCTTTCCTATCCTGATTTTCGCAGATTCAAACAGATCTACATTCAACCTGCAATTCTCTATTGATATTTCACCTATCTCATATCTTCCTGTAGCATAATATGATACTATTCCGGAATAATCTTTTGCTATAACTTTTTTTATCTTCGCCCATCCGCTTTGAAACTTTAACGATGCATTTTCTTCAAGCCTTACCTTATCTATGAAAAGGTCACTGTCAATCAATAAATTGCAATTATTTATTATCAGTTCAGAGTTCTCCTGCCCCTCAATTCTGAAGCAATAGATACAAACATCACTAGCATAAAAAAGATTGTCTCCATATTTAGCACTCAGTCCCGCTGATATTTCCGTGTACTTTCCGTCTGTCCTAAGTTTATGACTTCCCATATCGAGTACACACATTTCTGTTGTATTCCTCTCAAATAAAGTACAATTATTCAATGTAACATCCGACTGCAAATGAATACTGTCATTGATTTTTACTGCCGTCGATATATACGGCAAAGAATAATGCGGATCATCTACCTGATTTCCTACAAATTTAATACTCTCACACTCAGGCAGCCAAATTTCCCCATCAATGCAGTATTCCGTCTGTTCAGCAGAAAATATTATCTTATATTCACCTTCAATGTCAGTCATATTTTCAAATGTTGTTTTTAGGTCACCGTATTTTCCTATCAACTGACCTTTATCATACAGTTTAATAACATCATCCGCTGTATTTGTTTCATCCGCCGCATCTGCACGCTTTACACAGCCGACAGGACTTAAAGCCATAATAAGAATTGTAAATATAAGTAAGAATGCTAACCGCTTTCTAAATCTATTTTTCATAATATTTCACCCCCTCTCCTCATTTTATAACTATCGTACTCACTTTGAAATGATACCCTTTTTCCTTATAACTTCTCTCCCCTATATTTCCGATGTTATCTCCACAACTTCCGAGTATGAATACATATCATCTTTTTGGTATGTGCTAAGCAGCACCATGTCAAGCTTATATTTTTCATTTATCGAAGTCATTCCACAAGACGATAAAGTTGCATTTGCCATATTGACAAAATATTCTTTCGCCGAGTTTTGTTCATACTCTTTGTTCTGTCTGCTGTTTTCTTCCGTGTACCTGCGCTGAGCAACATAAAGTATCATTGGCAGCAGGTCTTTTCTCTGAACAAGCCTGCATCTTCTATGGTTTTCAACTTTGAATGACTTAAGCCAGTCTTCTGCCTCTTTTACATTTTCCGGCACTGCCGTTTTTTTTGCACAGCTTTCAATAAATTCTGCCACCCACTCCGAGATCGGAAGAGCACACGTCTGAACTCCAGTCACCGTACGATCTCGTATG
>OOAC01000734.1_pt1 | contig 26812 bp, 25 predicted proteins | sample 1671041 | NCBI WGS metagenome assembly OOAC01 (sample SAMN06348116, study PRJEB24527) | human gut metagenome | biome: human gut; feature: ankylosing spondylitis patient; material: feces | host: Homo sapiens | place: China | collected 2015-10 | reverse complement strand
TACTATAAATAAATTAATAATCATATAAATTAGTATTGCAATTAACACATATATTATTTTGCTCATATATTTTATCCTATCTAATAATTATTTTTTTCTATTGTCATAAACACTAAATACTTGAGCTATTAATGCAAGCAGCATAATGATAAACAGCCCTATGCTATTTCCATATAAAAATATAGTAAATGCCTGTATTGCAACAATTACCCAGTTAATTATTAATAAAACAAGTTCAAGATTTTTTTTCATTTTCATTTTCTCCTTTTCTTAACTTTTTATATAAACTATCAAATGGTAAAATTTATATATTACTTCCTAATTCACCATTTTCTAATATATCAGCATTTTTTGAAGAAATTCACAAATCACTCCCCAAAATGATATCAATGCACTTATCAGAATATTGAAAGCAAAACTTTCTAAAAATACTCTATAATAAACTCAATTACTTTCTTAAACTTTCCTTGAATAATCATTCCAATAATTCCTACTATAACAATAATTATTCCTATATAAAACATAACATATGAATCAATAAACCATGTTGTTATTTCCATTATTGCACATCCTATGACAAAAATCATTACTGACAAATTAGAAACTATTTTTTTCATTTATCCTCCTTATTTTGTCCGATAATTTTCATTAGAAAATAATCTCTATTTTTCTTTCTTAATCATAATTATCTTCATATCTCTTATAGTTATTTGTGGCAAATCTGGCCAACCATGTATCAGGCGGAAGTGTCCATAAAATCACCAAAATCCACACTATGATACCGATAGCCCTGTAAACACCACAAAGCTCCGTGCATGGTGCAATATCCAGACACGCAAATACAGAAAAAACACCACAAATAATAAATGCAATACCAAAATACACCAACCAAAAATTATTCTCCCAGCGATTCTCAAAGAAAAACCCTTTTATTTTTCTCCGCTGTAATATAAGCAATACCACACCGGCTATAGTCATCGCTATATTAGCCGCTTGATAAACATATATTCCCAATATAAATGCAAGTAGTATCGCAGAAATAAAGACTCCGCATATTCTTGCTCCGGCTATGCCATCACTTGACACTTCATCTTTGATATTACTCATAGCACCTTTAATCTGTATTATAAAAAATACCAAATAAAACATAAGACCTGCTATCACAAGTCCAAGCCATTTGGGCAAGCCGAAAACTGCTTCTCCGATAAAGCAGCCTATTGCCAAAACACATAATTGTATGAATAAAATTTTTAAATTCTTCTTCATATTCCCCCTTATTTTGTCACTCCTATTTGCAATCGGTCCTGACTCTTCAACTGTTATTAATTTCTTTATATCCTATAATCCATATATCTTCAACCATAAATACATGAATGACACAAATTCGTACAGGTTTGACATTCAATCAATAATTTTCGTTTATATAAATACAGTACCACTTATTCTAAATTATTTTCAATACCTATTTTTATCATATTGTATTATACCTCTTGAAATTATCTATAGCTCAATTATAGACAAACTCACAGTATTTTTCAAACAAATAATTATAACCATAAATGCCCTAATTTTTAGATAATCAATAGAAAATGTTATTCCTCTAAAAATCAGTTATACTATATGTGAATGCATCAAACATATTTTAACTTGGGCGGCTCGCATGGAAATATTAAAACTGCCTGTTGGAATTGAAAATTTTGAAGATATACGAAGATCTGGGTTTTATTATATTGACAAAACTATGTTTATTGAGCAGTTTTTAAATACTTGGAGTGAAGTAACGCTGTTCACCCGTCCAAGACGCTTTGGCTTTACAGATAAAGATGTTCAGGAAATACTTACGTATTTTAATCTTTCAGAGCATTATGCAGATGTAAAAGAATGGTATGACGGATATCACTTTGGAAATGCCAATGTATACTGTCCGTGGGACGTGATAAATTACGTGGATCTGCTCAGATTGGAGCCTACTGCAAAGCCGCAGGATTTCTGGTCAAATTCAAGTGAAAATGCCTTAGTCAGAAACTTCATTGACAAGGCCAATGTCCAAACCAAGTATGAGATTGAGCGCCTGATAGCAGGCGAATACATTGAGAAGGAAATATCCCAGGAGCTGACCTACGATGAAATCGACAAAAGCATCTCAAACCTGTGGAGTGTGCTCTTCACGACCGGTTACCTGACAAAGCAGGGCGTGACCGACGATGGCAGGGTGCGTTTATCAATACCAAACCGCGAGATTAAAAACCTTTTCATCAAAAAAATCCGCGAATGGTTCAGCGATACAACCGCAAATGACGGAAAGACACTTGAACAATTCTGCAATGCATTTGTGGATAAGGATACCGAAAAAATAGAAGAGCTTTTTGGCGATTATCTCTGGAATACAATAAGCATAAGGGATACCGCAGTTGCCAAAGATAAAAAAGAAAATTTCTACCACGGTATCCTGCTCGGTCTGCTGGGATACAAAGCAAGCTGGCTCATCAAATCAAACACCGAATCGGGCACAGGCTACAGCGATATCCTCGTTGAAGTTCCAAACAACCGAACCGGCATCGTGATAGAGCTTAAATATGCCGAAAACGGCGATATGGATGCAGCCTGCGATGAGGCACTGAAGCAGATTGAAGAAAAGTCATATGTGGATAAGCTGAAGCAGGATGGCATGCGCAATTTCATCAAGTATGGAATTGCTTGCTTTAAGAAGGATTGTAAGGTTGTGGTAAGTGAATAAGGCACGCATTTAAACAGGCGTAGAGAGACTAGCTCCACGCCTGTTTACTATTCTTTTAATACACATTTTGTAAGTCAATATATTAATTATTTCTTTCTATTATCATAAACACCAAGTACTTGTACTATTAATGCAAGCAACATAATAATAAATAAACCTATACTATTTCCATATAAAAATATAGTAAATGCCTGTATTGCAACAACTACCCAGTTACCTACTAATAAAATAAGTTCAAGGTTATTTTTCATATCCATTTCTCCTAGTATTTTACTACATCATATCATATAACTGATTTTCCAAACCAAGCATAAAGACGGTACCTGCAATGGTACCAGCCAGTCCCATACGGCTAGCAGTCCCAATTACAATTGCTCTAGTCTGCCATTTCCACTTAGACCATTTTTTAGCAGTATTTATGCCAGCATGATATAATCTTTTACCACATACCGTTCCTCCAGCATATGTGGCACCATATATGGTTATTACCGTACCAACTATAGTTGCTACTGTTGTTACAGCTATTCCTCCTTCCGTATAGCACATCTCCTCTTCATCCATTACAGCATAACTGCTTGGGAGCACCAGTGCTCCATCGTAACACATATCCATATATGTGTACCTCCTTTTCTCTTTGTTTTATTTTGCCATTCCCGTCTGCAGACAGGCCTGACTATATGTAAAGCTTTTACATACAAAAATTAATCATCTATGTGTAGCTCATTACACCTTTATCGTTCGATTCCACTGAATCTTCACACTGTTTTTCTTTTATTTCACCTTCTCTGATAACAAAATTTCCCTGCTGCATCCCTGATCTCATCAAGAGTCGCACTCTGTCTTGTAACACTTATATTGTCATAAATACTTTTTTTAATTATCTTCACAACTATAATTTTTTCACTTTCTTTTGTTTTCTAAAAAATAAACTAAAACTGCATATATAATCATACAAAATAAAAATATATATTCACATACCGAATACTCACTCAATGTAATGAAATGTGAATTAACAGCCGACAATAAAAAAAACTGTAAAAACAAAACAGAACCAGCAAAATGTAAAATTTTTGTATTTTTCTTTATTGTTATAAATAAATTAATAATCATATAAATCAGTATTGCAATTGACACATAAATTATTTTGCTCATAATCACCTCAAGAAACAGAAAACAACCCAAACGGATTGGATGTTGTTTTTAATGTAAATTTTCCTTTTTTTGCCATACAGTATAATGCCTGAAACCCTGCACTATACATTTGACCTCCCAATGCCCCACTTCCATACATTATTGCTACAGTTGCTGCAATTCCACATATCCAAGCAATTGGACCTCCGCCTATACATCCTCTAATAATTGTAACTCCTACAGCTTTACCCATTCCAGATAAAAACAAACCAGCCGATGTAAGTGCAACAGCTGCTGCCCATCCTTGATTTCCTCTATAAGTTCTACTTCCACCCCCTTCTGTATAAGTCATTTCCTCTTCATCCATTACAGCATAACTGCTTGGGAGCACCAGTGCTCCATCATAACATAATTCCATTTTGTTTTCCTCCTGTTCTCTTCTAAACATTATTTTTCTGCCATGTCTGTTTGCAACCGGACACGACTTTATGTAAATCATGATTACATACACCTTTACCAGAACCAGTATCTTCTCTTTACCGCCACATACACAGCTATTCCTGCAATTATGCCGATTCCACCTGCAATCAGTATATATCTGACCGCTGTGACTCCCTCTCTGATGGGCTTTGCCGTGATCATATACTTTCCTGGTGTGCTTAAATTAAGCCCGCTCATATCTTCTGTACTCACAAGTTCGTATTTATGCTTTACGTTATTATATAGATACAGATATTTTCCTTTTACATCATCTATGTGCAGTGTCACTTCTCCGCACAGATACTCTCCATCGTTGAGATTGAATTTTATGCAGTCTCCTGCCCTTTCGAGTTCTATATCCGTATTAAGTTCATTTTTATAATTTACTCAAACTTCCCATAGGAAAAATGGGCTAGCACCTTGAAAATTCAATACTTCAACTGACGAAATTAGTGATTTATGCCGCAGATTCGCCTCGATGCAGTGCATGTCTCAGATATTCCGGCAGTCTAGATTCAAAATCAGCTGTGAGTGCACTAAGCTGCTCATCACTGAGCTTTAAAAGTTCCTGTATACTTGCGAGCATTGCATCCATAATCAAGCAAAGTGAATGAGAAAAAGTAATGTCGGTCATCTCATCAACAAGAAAGAAAAACAGCTCACCAAGAGTACGTTGGTCTTCATCTTTTCGTTGTTCCAATGCCAACAGCATATATCTTGTATACACAATGGCTACATGCGCAGTCAAAGCATCATAAGAGAGACTTCTACATTCACCAATCAAGTTGAGGGTAGATTTACAGGTCTTGAAGAAGACTTCTATCTGCCAGCGTTTGCCATAGATGCGGATGATTTCTTCTTCTGAAAGCTCCGGATTTGTGCATACAAAGGCAAGCCAATCTTTCCGATTTGCCTTGTTTCTGACACAAACGATTTTAGCTGAAATTGGGTTCTCTTTTCCTAGCATTACAGATACAGAGAGAAGATACTTTGATTTGCCTCTGCGCTTTTTGTTTTTTGCATAGATTTGCTTGATATTCAACTTTTCTCCTTCATATTCATAGTTGATGCGGCTGCTTTTCTTAACCATGGCAATCACATCCATACCTCTGGACTTGATTGCAGTAAGCTGAGCAGGATTGGAGAACCAACTATCAAAAAGGACATAATCAGCGGTAATCCCTTGTGCTGTAGCCATATCTAAAAGCTGCAGCATGGTATCGGTTGCCTTCATCTGTGCTAATTTACGTCGTTTTCCAGCAATTGATCTTTTATCAAAGTCCTTTTGTGGCCCGATGATATTTGACTCTTTTGAGGAAGCCATAAGACAGCTGTTGACTGGGAGAAATGTATTTCCGTCACTCCATCCGAGTGTTAGAAGGCGAAAGCCTTTTTTGTATCGCATGTTGGTATGGTCAAAAACTTTGGAACCAAGCTCGGTTCTCTTGCAACTGGTACGATTGAAGAGAGTATCATCCAGAATGAATACGTTTGAACGCTTTTCATCTGTAAGTTCCTTCACCTCGTCATTAATGATTGTGGAAGCCAGAGCTGTGGTGAATCTAAGCCAGTTCGTTTTAGCAGAGTTCAGAAAACGATAAACTGCATTTTTGGAAAAGTCCTCTTTGAAAGAGCCAGTGCGCATCTGCATATACATGCTGCGGTTGGAAAATACATTTCCAAGTTTGTAACGAAGCAATGAGATGGCTGGAACACCTTTTTCTTTCGTTCCATTGCATTTTTTCAAAAGGTCTCCAACGTGGTGATTGGAAAAAAATCTGTTAACACAATCAAGAATTGCTACCTCTTTATCAGAATTCTGTGCTATAATGGACATGGCATAAATCCTCCTTTGGTAAGTTGGTTTCTGAACAATTCCATTATACCATCTAGTTGGCATTTATGCCTTTTTTATTGGCTGAAGTATTGAATTTTCAATGTACGACACACCTTATTGGTGTGGGAAGTTTAAGTAATTTACTATCTTTTTTCCGTCTATTATGATGCTGTAGCCGTCTCCGGTCACTTTCATCGATTTGCCTGCTGTGTACAGTTCATATAGCATCTGCTCACTTATTACAGGTGTTTCGGATACATCAGTATTTTCATCAAATGTCTGTTCACTTGTGTTTTCTGCGTCTGTACTATCTGCTGCCGGCTCAGCCACAGAACTTTCCGTATCTCTGTTTACGATTACCGAAACAGCGCCTGACAAATCCCCATTTGAAACTATTATTGTAGATGAACCTGTCTGTTTTGCCGTTACCACACCACTGCCCGATACTGCTGCAACTGATGTGTTGGTTGATTTGTATGAAACCGCCTGCTCTGCCTCTGCCGGAAACACAGATACGCTCAGTTTAAATGCCGTTCCCGGCTTCATTACGAGATATTCTTTATTTATATTTATTCCGGTGGTTTTTACTTTTACTGTCAGATTTACCTCTTTTATTACACTTCCGGCAGATACATATATTGTAACATATCCTTTTGAGATGCCCTTTACTTCACCTGCTGAAGTCACAGTTGCTATATTTATATCAGATGAACGGAATGTTATCGTGCTTTCCGTGGCATTCGCCGGAAGTGCTGTGGCTGTAAGGTTTATTGTCTTTCCTACTTCCACTTCCTCCTCATGATCTGATATCTCGATATCCGTTACCGGTATATTCTGTCCCGTATCCTGTACGTCTGTTTTGTCTTCCTTGTCCGTTTCCGATGCATTGTCCGGTTCCGGTGTTTCATCCATATCCGGTTCTGCATCATTTGCCATATCGCTTTCTTCCGCTGTCACTTCTGCAGCATATACCGCCATCGGTAAGTACTCCATTCCCAAAGCCAGTATAAATATAACAGCAAATATTCTTATTCTGTTTCTTAACTTCATAACCTTATCCCATGTCATTTTCCGGTTTTTATTCCGAGTTTCTCAAGCACATAGTTAAAATATGTGACTTTATCATACTGTATCCTTGCAGCCGCCGTCATACCGTTAGTCACGTCTACCTTGTCTCCCTCACGGCTCAGCACATAATCCTGGTCTAGCACTATCATCACTTTAAACGCCTGGTTTGTTGCTCCATCCTGTCCTTCCTGTGTAGTGACATTGCTGTCTATCCGTGATACGCTTCCGCCTATCGTCCCATAGACATTCTGTGACAGACCGTCCATAACCACCTGCACTCTGTCTCCCTCATGCATTCTGGCCATATCAGATGTGGAAACATATGCTTCGAGATATCTCTGCGAATTTTCCGGTGTGATTGTTGCCACAGTGGTCGTTGTCTGTACAACCATTCCGCTCTTATAATTGCCCAGCATATGAAGCACGCCTGATGCTGTTGCCTTTACTTCATAGGAATCCTGTCCTCCCGATACTGCCGCAAGCTGCGCATCAATTGATTTAATCTGCTGGTCCGACTCTGCGATCTTGGCTTCTGCCGACTGTATTGCAGAATAATAGACTTCGTCTATTTTCCCCTGATTTGTCTCAAGCTGTGACTGAATCTGCTCATCAGTATATCCATATGCCTGATACGTTGACACATCAACCTTATTCTGTTCCACCTGTGATTTGTAGGTTTCAAAAAGACTCCAGTACAGACCGTCATCCGCTTTTGTTTCGTCAAAATAATTGGTATCGTCTTTTATTGATTTTATAAGAAGACTATACTGTGATATCTGTTCTTCATATGATTTTCTGTTGTCTTCAAGCTGTGTCTGCTGCAGATCATAATCAGTGCTTTTAATTGTAAAAAGCACATCCCCGGCTTCCACAAGTGCGCCCTCTTCCATGTTGCTGTCAAGAATCTCACCCGTATAGCTGCACATGACGTAATTTGACTCATCATTCGTCACAGTTCCCTGCGCCTGTATGGTATACACCTTTGGTGTTTTTATACTCCATACTACTGCCACAATAAGGAAAACGGCTACAACTGTTATAAGTATATAGCCGAATGCCGGTGGATTCTTATCAAACAGTATTCTCGATTCCCTTATTTCATCTAAACTCTTTACTCTTTTGCTCATATTTCTTTTATTCCTTTACAGGCATGAATACATCCGCAACCATGGTTTCATCCTCTTCATTCCTGTCCACATAGATAGTATAATTGCAGCCATCCAGCTCAATATCATTCTCAAATGCATAAACTCCAAGCTTGTCATAGGCAAATTTCAGCTTATCCTCCGGTCCGATATAACGTGCATAGAGACAGTTCTTTACACGTAAAATGGAATCCATCTTGTAAGGTGGTTCTACGTTATGGATGAAGTTGTCTGTCTGAAGCATAAACTGCATTTTAATATCTACAGCTCCGTCATCTTTAATTTCAAAACTCGTAGCCTGAATTAATGGCCCAATCTGTTTTGCTCCATGAGTTTGTATATAAGTATTCAATTTATTGATTTCAATGTCAAAAAGTTCATCCGATTCAGATTCTAAATCCACCTGCACAGATAATACATTTTGAAGTTTTAAAATTTTGTGTTCTGAAAGAGTTATTGTGTTCATATATTTTTATCCTAACTTTTAATAATTGTTTTTTTTATTTGCTTTTAATAAAAAAATTAAATTTAAAACATTTCCAACAATTACAATCAGCACTGTGAATATACTCAATACACCCTCAGCATTTGGAATAACAAATATTGAACATAAAATTAGTAAAAATTGTACTATCACATATATTATTATTTTATTCTTCATCTGATAATTTCTCCCTTTATAATAAAATATTCTATAACTTACCTACTATAATAGTAGGTAAGTTTTTGTTCCTAGCAATATATATATCTTACTTTCTTCCCATTATATAATTTTCCAGATTTTAATATCGGAATATATGTGTTTAATCCACCTTTCGATGCCGCATAGCTCCAAACGGCTGCTGCAATTCCACAAGCTCCTGCTGTAACTCCTCCAGCTATTGCTCCTATTGGACCTGTCAAAGCTCCTATAATTGACGCTACACCAGATATAACTCCATAAGCAAGTGCTATTTTAGAACATTCTGCTGCTGTAAAGTGTACCCTATATGTATCAAACAATTTTCCCGAAGAGTATTTAGATACTCTAATTCCCCCTTCCATATAAGTCATCTCCTCTTCATTCATAACAGCATAACTGCTAGGGAGCACCAGTGCTCCATCGTAACACATATCCATGTATGTGTACCTCCTTTTTTCTTTGTTTTATTTTTGCCATTCCCGTCTGCAGACAGTCCTGACTCTATGTAAAGCTTTTACATACAAAAATTAATCTTCTAGGTGTAGCTCATTACCCCCTCATCATCATCAAAATTCTCAGCAAGATGTTCATCCTTATCTGAATCTTCTTTGATAACAAAATTTCCCTGCTGCATTTCCCACAATCTGTAATACAGTCCTTTCCTCTCAAGCAACTGCTGATGTGTTCCCTGTTCTACAATTTTCCCTTTATCCATTACTATTATCTTGTCACAGTTTTTTACTGTTGCAAGCCTGTGCGCAATAATGAGCATGGTCTTTTTTCTGAATTTATTGTATATCATATCGAAGATTATATTTTCCGTTGCAAAATCCAGATTACTTGTGGATTCATCCATGATATAAAACTGATTTTCCTTTAGAAATGCTCTTGCAAGTGCAATTCGCTGTTTCTCGCCTCCACTCAGACCATTTCCTGCTTCCTCAAGATAAGTATAATACTGCATCGGCAATCTCTTTATGAATTCATGGGCATCAGCGGCTTTGGCAGCCTCTTTTACCTCGTCAAGCGTTGCACTCTGTCTCGTAACTCTTATATTGTCATAAATACTTTTTGAAAAAAGCTCTATATTCTGTGGCACATATGATATCGCATGACGTATATCGTCATTCTTATATTCTGATATCTCCATCCCATCTATAGTTATATTCCCCGCCTCCGGCTCATAATATTTGAGCAGTAGCTTGGCTATTGTAGATTTTCCGCTTCCGCTTGCCCCCACAAGTGCCACTTTCTGTCCTTTTTCTATAATAAAGCTCACATCATCCAAAGCCGGTTTTCTGTTTCCGTATCTGAAAGTGACATGATCAAGCTTAATATCTCCATCAATGCTTGATATCTCCTGATACTGTCTCTCGCTTTTCTGTTCTCTCTCATAATCCATGATTTCAGAAAGCCTTTTCATTGAAATATTTGCTTCCTGAATGGATAACTGAAGGCTTACCAGATTGCCTATAGGATCCATAAAGTATCCTGCAAGTGTGTTAAATGCCATGAAGCTTCCAAGCGTCATGTTGTTATTTATGACCTGCATTATTCCTACATACAGAAGCACCAGATTCCCAACTCCCGATATAACACTCGATATTGTTGACTGCACGTTTGAAAGCATGCCCTCTTTATAACTTATTCTAAGAGATTTTATGTATTCCCGCTCTATGCTTTCGAGCTCTATATCCTCATTAGCATTTCCCTTTATTGTCTCAACTGCGCGAAGCCCTTCTATTATTTCCGAGTTGAGTATGGATGACTGCTGCATCTGTTCTTCGTTTATCTTCTTATATGGCTGTTTAAATATAAATACGAGCACAATACTTATGAGTGTCATCATTATGATCACTGCAAAAAGCTTTGGATTCATCTGAAAAAGTATTACTCCGGTTATCAAAGCCATTGATATGTCCATGATCAGTGATAATGCTATACTGGTAAATATGTCTTTTATGGTAAATGCATCCGAAAACCTGGTTGTAATATCACCGGTCTTACGGCTCGCAAAAAATTTCATCGGTAATTTGTATATATGTTCAAAATACCCCAGCATAAGTGGTATATCTATCTTTATTGACAGGTGCATAAGAATCCACTGTCTCACAAAACTTACAAATGTAGATGTCAATGATATTCCAAGAAATACCGCAAGCATCATCTTTAATACATCTTTTTGCTGATACGGAAGTATTTCATCATATATTATATTGTTAAAAAGTGATGATAAAATTCCCAGAAGCGTAACCAGAAGTGATGCTACAAGAGCATATATAAACAGCTTCTTCTGTGGAAGCAGCAGCTTTATATATCTGTCGAATAACTTCGTTCCCTTTATCTTTTCACGCTCAAACTCACTATTTGGTTTCAGCAGGAGCATGGCCCCTGTAAATTTCTTATAAAACTCGTCTATAGTCAGTCTCTCAAGATCCTTAGCCGGATCACCTATTATCACATACTTTTTTGTGATTCTGAATATCACTACAAAATGCGATAAGCCTTCCTTTGTCACGATATTTGCTATAGCCGGTAATGTATATCTGCTAACAAAACCCTCTTTATCTACTTTTACAGCCTGACAGTTAAATCCAAGTTCTTCTGCACACTTTGACAATCCTATAAGGTTTGTTCCTTTCAGGTCTGTTCCCATCATATCACGTAATTTTGTAATTGTTGTCTCTTTTTTATAGTGCAGACAGACCATGCCCATGCAAGCTGCTGCACAGTCTGTTGCATCATGTTGTTTTATGAAAGTGTATCTCATTCTTTATTCCCTTATCAACCAGATTTCAATAACTATAATCCTAATAGTTTTTTTATTATAAGCCATACGTCACTGTTCATTGATGTATTATTCATTCTTTAGTACCTCTCTTTCGTTTATATAAAAACAGTACCACTTATTCTAACTTGTTTTCAACACCTTAAGAATGAGCGGTACTTTTTTTGTAACGAATGGTATTTATTTTTTTATTGCAATACTTACACTAAACTTTCCATCATCTGCGCAAAAGTTATAATTTCCTTCACACAGCCTGACTTCATCTATTATATTACTTACCCCATATCCATGTGATAATCTATCATCCTTTGATGTATATCTCCCCAACTTAGATATATCAACTTCCCATTCAATAGGGTTCTCTATCATAATGACCATATAATTTTTCACATTTGATATATTAATCATAATTTCTTTCTTTTTTTTCTGTAATCTACTACATGCTTCAACTGCATTTGAAATACAATTTGAAAGTATTGTACAAATTGTTAAATCAGAAATTTCATTCCTGCCACTAAAATTTCCCATACAAATAAACTTAATTAATGGATTTTTTTGATTAAAGTAATAGATAATTGCATCAATTATTCCGTTATCATAATATGATTCCAATTTTTTACCTATATCATAATGCATTTTGATGTCATATATATACTTAACAGCTTCATCATATTGTTCTGTATCTAACAGATTATACAATATATTTATATGAGCATTCATATCATGTTTTATTTTCCGTATTTCTCGCATATGAGAATACAATTGACTATAATGTTCTTTTTGAATAATCAGATAGTTTTGTTTTATCTTATTATCTATCTCAAGTTGCTTCTTATATGCACCCAAAAACATAAAAACAATTCCAAATATTCCTAACATAACAAATGAAATCATTGTTAATACATTTATTACAATTTTAAGTCTATCCTGACCAGGTAAAATTATATCATCGGTCATTACAATTATTCCCATATTGATTATTTCTATCATGGACGAAGCCATAAAATATATAGGATCAATACGCGCTATCATGGACGACACTTTTTTGAATTGATTTATTATTTTGCCAATAAGACAAATTATAATAATAGTAATTATGTATACCACTAACTCATTATTGCTGCCAACTATAATTTTAATCGGATATTCTATTACATCGATATATCCATATGCAAACAAAAACACTGCTAATTTACGCCACATCGTTTCTTTGAATAGTATCCCTGTAGCAATTAAAGCACTCGGAAGCGCTAATATGGTATACCATATGCTTTGTGTCGGTCGAATAAAGATAACAATAATTTCACCTAACTGCATTAACATTATGAGCATAAACGCAAAATATTTTTTTAACTTGATATCACCAATCTCCAGCTTACATATCAGCCATTCAAATAATATTAATTCTAAAATCATCTATCTGCTCTTTCAACCCTTGCCACTTTACACATATAATTAAAAAAATCTTCTTGTATTTGTTTTTTCATTCTTCTACTCCTCTTTAGCTTCACCCCATCTGTCATAATTATCTCATCTCCAATTGTATTAACATTTTCAAAATTAATTATAACACTCCTGCTTATTCTGGCAAAATTCATATCCTTCAACATTTCATAAAGCTGTGATACACCTTTATCTGTAATAAAATATTCGCTCCCATCTAACATGTATATCTTTAAGTACCTTCCCTGTGCAATACCATACACTATATCTGAAATTTTAAACTTTGTCAGTCCACTTATAGTATTTAGAAAAATCCATTTTACTCTTCTATTAATAATATTTATCGCATGAAGCAATTTCTTTTCCATTTCCTCATCCTTCACAGGCTTCTTAATAAAATCTGTAACATTTTGCCCATATGCTTTACTCATTATTTCATCATGGCTAGTACAGAAAATAATCAGTACCTCATTGTCCGTCTGTTCCAACAAATCACGGACTTTCAGACCATCTATGTGTTCCATCTCCATGTCTAGTATCAATATATCAGGTTTCTCACAATCCATAACCTGAATTCCTGACTCATACTGGATAATTTTAACTTCTATATCATTTTTTAAAGCTATAGTTCTTATACTTTCCGATATTTTTATTCTACATGCTTCTTCATCATCACATATTCCAATTCTGTACATCATCCTGTATTCCTTTTCTAAACTTACTCTATAATAAATAATATACAATCTATAATTCATTTGCAATCAAATCTGCATAAATGACATAAATTCGCACATAAATGATATTTCACGCATTTATGGATAAGCTTAATCAGGATGGCATAATCAATTTTATAAAGTATAGAATTACAGACTTTAAGAAGGATCTCAAGACTATGGTTGCTGATTAATATGTCTTAAATCCGCGATATCACAAGCTTTCCATCCTGCACATCAACCCTGACCTTATTAGACTCTATCCCCGCTGCCTCAAGCATCTCATCAGTGAGTTTTATCCTGTGCGCCTTGTCCAATACCGTATATTCCATTGCAGGGTGTTTCTTCAATTTCTCCGTGCTTACCTTTCCGTCAGATATAAGCACTGTGCGGTCTACACGGCCTGCAAGTGCCATATCGTGTGTGACTATGATGATGGTTATACCAAGCTCTTTGTTCAGCTTATGAAACAGCTCATAGATTGTATCAGCAGTCCTTGTATCAACAGCTCCGGTCGGTTCATCCGCAAGCAGTATGTCCGGCTTATTTGCCAGGGCCACCGCTATCGCTGCGCGTTGCTGCTCTCCTCCCGATAGCTGAGCCGGAAGCTTATCCTTATGCTCCTGTAATCCCACTGCATTTAACAGTTTAAGGGCATAGCTTTTATTATTATCCTTGCGTTTTTTTATAATTTCTCCGTGTTTTAAATTATCGGTATTTCCGGTATTTTCAAACATCATCACTGCCTCGACATTCTGCAGCACAGTCAGGTATGGGAACAGATTTTTGGCACTTTTCTGCCACACAAAGCCCACCTTGTCCCTGCGGTATCTCACCATTTCAGCTTCTGAATATGTGGAAATATCTTTTCCGTCAATAGTGAGCACTCCCGCCGTGGGTGTTTCCAGTCCTCCTATCATATTTAAAAGGGTGGATTTTCCGCTGCCGGATTTTCCTATTACCGCAAGCATCTCCCCTGTTTCCACCGTCAGGTCAAGCCCCTCCAGTGCCATCACCTTTTTATCGTCTGTCTCATATATTTTTACCAGTCCATCGCAGTTTATCATCTGGTTTTCTCCCTTTTAATTTAAATTACTATGCCGTCACTAAGCTCAAACACTTCATCTCCCAGCTCCATAAGGTTTGGATCATGCGTGGTCATAACTATTGTGATGTCCTCATCGTCTATCAACTCACGGAACAATCGCATGACTTCAAATCCAGAAGCGGTATCAAGTGCTCCTGTCGGCTCATCCGCAAAGACCACCTTCGGGCGATGAACCACAGCGCGCGCTATCGCAACTCTCTGCTGCTCACCTCCCGATAATTGTTCCGGCATATGGTTCATGCGCTTTGAGAGTCCGACACGCTCCAGCAGCTCTGATACTCTGTCATGCGTATTCTCATTTATCACATCGTTTTTTGCATCTCCAATGTCATTATCCATATCAGTCAAATTCTTCCGTATCTGACGTTTATTTTTCGCAAGTCTAAGGGCAAATTCCACATTCTCATATGCCGTCATCGTGGGAATTAGTGCTATAGACTGGAATACAAATCCCATCTCATACCGCCTTAGCATTTCCCGGTCTTTCTCGGTCATCTGCTCGAGATTTTTATCCAGAAACTGCACACTTCCCTCTGTCGGCATATCAAGCGCACTAAGGATATTAAGAAGTGTGGTCTTTCCGGAGCCGGAACGCCCTTTTAAGATGGCAAGTGTTCCTTTTTTTATCTCCATGGATACTCCGTCAAGTGCGTGGACTGTTGTACCATCTCCCGCCTTGAAATATCTTTTTATATTTTGAGCAATTATCGCATTTTCCATATGTCACGACCTCATTTTTTACATGCTAACTATCTTCTCCAAGCCTTAGTGCCTGTGCTATCTTCATACTCTTAAGCAGTCTGCTGATAACCACATAGCATACGGCTACAGCCACGAAAAGTACTCCTGTAAGCTCCAGCATATCAGATGGATAAATATATACATTTACTCCGATATTGTGTTTCTGCGGCAGATATATGATCGATATGAGCCTTACAAACATCGCTGTTGCAGTTATACCTATGCCTGCTCCCGCAAGAAGCGGCAGAAATGATAAAAATATCTGCTCGTTTAAAAGCATTGCTTTTACCTCTCTCATTCTCATGCCCATTGCGCGGTATATACCAAACTGCAGCTCCCTCTGTTTTAGTGTCATAACCCAATACAGCAAAAATCCTACTGAGCACACTATCAGTGAAAGTATAAAACTTAATGTAAACATACCGTTTGTGATCTGCACTGTGGCTGAGTTTTTATTCTCGTCTATAAGCTGCTGCGCGGATGTTATATTCCTGTATATTTCACTCTGTACTTTTTCACTTTGAGTGTCTGTTAAATTGTCTGCTGTACTATCTGAATTTTCACTGTTCTCACCGCCCAGATATCCCACAATATCATCCACCGTTTTTCCTTTTGACAGGTTCATCCACACACTGTACGGTGTCATGCCGAACTTTTCCACAACCGTAGCATAATTTGCAACGATCAGGTATTTCTCCTGCTCGGTCACATTTTTGTCTGCATCTGTCTCATAGGTGTAACGCTCGTAGCCCGGAAAACCTTTTACTATGGCACATACCTTTACATTCTCGGATGCGTAGATCTGATCTTCATCGACAGCCTCCGGTACATACCTTGAGTAATTTAAGCTGTCACCAACTTTAAGTCCCAGATCTTTTGCCAGATTTGACGAAATGATGACTCCGTCCGGCTCTTTTGCCAGCTCATTCAGGTAATTGAACCAGTGAGCGTCATTAATATCATCATTTTGGTCACTCTGCAATTTCGCAGTCTCACCGAATTCTTTTGTGTTTATCGCCATAAGATATGCATCCGAAACCGAACCACTGCCTGCGGAAATGTCTACCCTCTCGTCCTCAAGCACACGCGTGACACCGTCACAGATGCCCTCATTTTTGAGCGACTCGTATTTACCGAAATCAGGCTCGTCATACATCCAGTTTACAGAGCCATTTTTATTGTACTGTATCCTGAGTCTGAAATCTTCGTTGTATATCGCGTCACACCCCACATTGTAGACGATACGCTGCTCCATATTGCTGTTCATGGTGCGCGCCATATTTGCGTCAAAAATACCGCCAGCCACTGTCATGATAAGAAATACTGCCAGAAATCCCTGATTGTATCTGGTTCGTTTTAGCTGTAAAAATGATGCATACATTGCCGGAGAAAAATGCTTTTTAAAGAGCCTGTCCACAAGCAGAATAATAAGTCCGGTAAGTCTTACGCACAAAAGTGCCGCTGCAAATATAAAAAGCGAATTGTCCAGTATCATGACAGGATCTATGCTCCTGTTCTCAAGAACAGATATCGCAAGCGTACTCTTCTGCTTGTTGTAATTGTAAAGCAGATATGCTGACAGAGCCAAAAGTATAACGTCTATAAAGCATTTCTCCCAAAGAGGCTTTTTCTTTGATATTCGTCCCCTACTGCTGCGCTCTGATATGGCATCCTTTGATTTTTTCCACACCGGAACTGTGATAAACAGCACCATGATAACTGCCGCTGCCACCGCATAGACAAGCATCTGCCATACAAATTTGTAAGTGCTTATATCCTTTGCCGTAAATCTTAAAAATCCGTCTGTAGATGCGGCAGCCCGGCACATTATATATCCGAGTACTATTCCGAGTACACAGCCCGCAAACGCTATTATTCCCGACTGCTGTAAGTACAAAATAAATACCTGTAATTTTGTCGCACCGCGGCTTCTTAAAACAAGTATGTCATTTTGCTCGAGCGAAAGTATCTGTACAGATATCATTCTTATAAATAAAATCAAAAGCACAAGACACGGCAGCTCCAACGCCCAAAGCATCAGCTTTATCGTCTTCTGCTGTGTAAAAAAGCGCTCCAGCGTATCACGGATGTTGTCATTGTAGAGCTTGTCAGCATCCTTAAACTGCTCCATATACCCATCATAAAGTGAGGCATTTTCCGTGTTGATCTGCGTATAATCCAGCATGAGAAAATCACTGTAGCTGATATTGTCCTCGCTGTAATACTGCATCATTTCGTCAAAAACATCCTGCGAAACAAATATCACATCGCCCATATCCGAAAGCGTCTTGGCCCAATATGGATTGTTTATATCTTTTTCACGACAGATCTGTGATATGACGAAAGTAATTTCCTTTTTCCCACTGCCATCAGGTACATGTAAATAGATTTTTTCACCTGCTACAAGTCCGTAGTGATCCATTGTCTTTTCGCTTATACTGCATTCGAATGTGGCTGTGTCAGTCTGAGATTTTACAACATCCGCGTACTCCGAAAGTCCCGGCAGATATCCTATTGTAAAATAATTGTTAGGTCCTCCAAACTCTGTATCTGCGCGTCCTCCTGGGAGTGTGATAAGCTGCTGTGAGGAAACCTTGTTTATATCCACATATTCAATCCACTTCTGCTCGTATCCTGACAGCTTATCAAGTACTGACTGCGAATCAGGATAATCTGCCACCGCATATGTTCCCTCGCGGCTCATCTGTGCAGGAAACTCATTCTGCTGTGTGGCATGATCCGTAAAAAGTCTGTCGAGTATCTGATTTCCCGCACCCTTTTCAAACATAGAGTGGCACACAAAAAGTGCTATAAACAAAGCCACTCCCATAAGCAGACACAAATTTAACCATTTTCTGTTTTTTAATTTATTAATTACGAAGCCAAACATATTTCATCGCCCTCATCAATACCGTAAAGCACAAGTGTATCGCTGCCTGATGTATAATCGCTCAATATTACCGGCTGCTTTACCACGCTGTCCCCATCAATTTTCCACACATAGTATGATATATCATCCTTGTCCATCGGATTGACCTGCTTGTGTATGATCGAAGTCGGCACCACTACCACCTTTTTAAAAGAAACATAAGAAAACTTTACAGCAGATGCCCTGGTCAGATCATCCGGTATTCCATTGTCAAGTTTTATATAAAATGCTGCATTTCCATATCCTGAATCTGTGTTTCCTGTAATATGCACACCTTTATCATCCTGATTTATATATCCCCTTTGAGCTTGCCTGCCGTAACCGGCAAAACCGATACAGTTTCCGTAGATTGTTGTACCGTCCAGCTCAAGTGATACGCGCTCTCCCACATCTGCTATATTGTCCGTATATACTTTATAGTTATTGCTATCCTTTACCAGGACCTGCAGTACGTCCGTGGAATTTCCGGTTATCTGCAGGATATCTGAGCCTTCCTCCACATTATCTCCTGCCTTGACACTCACCTTTGAAACTTTTCCGTCATTTTTGGCATATACTGAAATATTTCCTTTGCCGTCATTTCCTGCGCTTATGCTGTCATATGCTGACTGTAGCCGGGAAAGCTGATAGGTGTGGTCTGCACCGGCAAGTTTTTTCTGCAGATCAAGCAGCTGTAAGTTCAATTTCAACTGCTGCTCTTCATATGCTGTATCCGGCTTTTCATCCTGTTTGTTATTTTCTTCTGCGCTGCTACCACCTTCAGATAAATCTTTTACCTGTTTATCGTAATCTGCGATCTTGTGCGCATAGGATTCATTCTCCGAGTCGATCTCATTTTTTGCCTCTGTTATGGCAGCTTTGCCCTCTCCGGTATCCACCACGTAAAGCAGCATCCCATTTTCTACCGTATCGTCCTGCTTCACATTGACCGATACGATCTGCCCTTCATAATCACAGGTTTCGGTTATCGTCCCTGCGTCAGATCTGCTGTAGCTCACACCGTAGTTTGCTATATCAAAGTCAGACCTTGTTACCGTATATTTGCTGTACCTTGTCGGAACCTGATCTGTAGAATTATAGTAGACCAGCTCCCCCTCTTTTAAGCCCTCTGTGACCTGTGTATAGTTTTCATCATACTCACCTGTTGTTATGATGCGTTTCTCGCGGCCGCCCTCATCATTTTTCACATAGACATATCTGGTATCGCCATCCTTATAGATGGAATCTTTTCCCACGACAAGTGCCTGATTTGCTTTTGTTTTTTCAAAATATACCGGATACATCTGTCCTGCCGTAAGAAACAGCTTTTCCCTGCTTTCCACGCACACATCCGGATAGCGGTTGTTTATCTTCGAAAGTACCAAAACCTCTGATGTATATTGAGACTCGGTGACATCATATTTTTCTCCATCGACTATCACATATTTCTTGTCATAATCACTGTATTTGTACTCATTTATGGCTATATCTTTTATATCCAGCACAAGGTCATCCGTATCGGAGACAATGACTATATTCTCGTATGCCGCAGCAGACCTTCCACCTGTCAGCTTCTTAGTGTAAGTGACAAGACCACTGTGGGCTGCCTTAAGCGTTCCATCATCAACGATCTTCTGATATAAAGCCATCTGCTCATTGATCTTTTGCACGCGGTATTTGTGAAGCTGCTTATCGTACCGTTCATTTTCCTGTTCTGTGGCTATCAGTGTGTTGTTCTCCTGCTCTGCTGCCTGACTCTCCCATAATTTGATCTGCGTATCCGAGATCTGCGCGGATATCTCATATGTCTCATTCTCATGCGCCAGCGCATCCTTACATTCCTGCAACTGTTTTTTTGCCTCATCCACATCACAGACTGCAAGCACATCCCCCGCATTTACTGTATCTCCCGGCTCCACATATATCTGTGAAATATTTACATTGGCACTGTAGTAATTGCAGTAATCCCTCGGAACTGCAGTAGCCATCAGCACCTGCATAGAGCCGATCGTACCGTATTCCACAGGTCTATAGGCTTCATTTAACGCTACAGGTTCTTCAAGCTTTGGTATGCTGCTTTCTGTCATTTTTCCACAGCCGCCTGCCACAAACGATACACATATCCCCAGTACTGCCAGTTTTTTTATTGATAAAAGGTTTCTGTTCTTCACTGCAAAACCACCTCATCCCCGCTTTTAAGTCCTTCTGTGATGATCCGGTAGTCTCCCACCTGATCTCCGGCACTTATCCATACCGCCTGTCTGTATCCATTCTCATCCAGTGTGTATACAAAATACCTGCCATCCTTCTCATGTACTGCGTCCTTTTGCACATACACAGCATTTTCTATAGCAGGGCGCGTCACTTCCATTGAAAATATCTGTGCATCCGATACTGCCGACATGTCCGATACCGGTTCAAAAACAACCTTTTTATCGTCCACCTCTTTTACCTTAAGTTCAAACTCTATATCAAATGCTGTTGCCGTGTATATATCACCTACATTAAAGTCATAACCTTCCGGTCTGTCAGCCTCGTAATTGCCGTTTCCGCTGATTTCTGTTATAAGATTGCTGCCCGGTTCAAAAACTCCCGCCAAAAGCGAATTGTTCATTGCTGTGATCGTGCCATCCTCGGATGCCGTGATCTGATATCTCGACAGTTTTTCCTTAGCCTCATCAAGATAAAGCTGCGCAACCTCTGTATCCTTATCAAGCTGGGCAATATCGCTTGAATAATCCTGAGTATCATCGATTTTCATAATAGCCCTGTAGTGCTCTGCCAGAAGCTTATTCTGGCTGATCTGCCCGCTGTAGTCCTCAATCTTTTTCTGTATCTCCCCGGATTTAAAAGCCACCAGTATATCACCCTTTTTCACATGATCACCCACTGCCACATTTACCTTTTCGAGCGTAAGCTCCGTGTTTGTCGCACCATAGGAAAACCTGGTATAGCCCTGCGCGCTCAGACTGATGGTAGTCTGAGGTGTGAGTGAACCGCTCTGTACCGTAACTGTCTGGTATGATATTTTCTCGTAGGAAGCTCTGTCCGTCTGTGCAAGCTCCTTTTGTGCCACCCCACATCCTGAAAATAAAATAGAGGTAATTGCAGCGGTAAGCGTCAAACGCCCTATATATTTTTTCTTTTTATTAATCATATATTTTCCACATCTTTTCCATCAAAATATGAACCCGATCCATTATCTAAATTTTATATGAGTTCATCAATCCTTATGATCGTGCCATCTATAGCGTTCACATACACCGGATATCTGTCGTAGCCCTTATCCTGTTTTGACAGACACCATGCTGGAACATAAGTATATTTATCCTTGTCAGATGCATCCTTCAAACGGATATATCCGAGCTTTAGATTGTTGTAAGTGTGATTTTGTGTAAAATCATACTGATCTGAATTCTTTGTCATGTCATCCTTGATGATCTCTTTTATAGTGTCCATTGACAAAAGTTCTACGTTTTTTGACTCATTTACAATATCAACCGGGTAAGAAACATTAAATTCCGTCACTCCCTGATCCGTCACAATAAAGGAACTGCTGCCATATGGCATAAAATCATCATAGTTATCGAGTTTCTCCCATATATCCATATTCCGGGTGAAATCGAGTGACTTGCAAAACGCTATGCCATCCACACCCTCGCCATAATCTATGATATATCCCCAGGCTGTATCCTTTATAACGCTCTCTTTATCATCAGTTTTTACGGTATCATCGCCATCCTCTATCACTCCTGCGCTCCACTCGTAGTCTGAGGTTCCTATATATACCTGTGAAGCCCTGCCTAATTTATTTTGAAATTCTTCTGCCTTCTTTACAGCTTCGTCTTTGGTCAATACACACTCGTTGTCATATCCAGAGGTAGTATCTCCACCTGTAGAATCTCCATTTAAGCCCCCTACACCCTGCTCCTGGGCAAATGATGGTGGTCCGTAATAGCCATACTCACTGCTATCATATGATGTGCCCTCACTTCCTGCTTTAAGAGGCTGTGCTGAAATATATTCAAGCGAACCGTCCTCAGCAATTCCAAACCTAAGCTCACAGAAAACATTACCAATATATCCCAGATACTCATTACAATCCGTATAGTCTGTGGCTATTTCACGCGTATCCAGTGCAGATGGTTCTGCCTTTTCATACTGTTCCAGCAGATCATTTTCACTTTTCATCACCCTGCTGACGCCCTCTTCTGTGATAAGTCCCGCATCAATTTCCTGCTGATACCCGGCAATCTCATTTTTTACAACCTCCATGCTGTGATATATCTCTTCTTTCGTATAATGAGGTATGTCGTGATAATATACGGTACTATCGCCAAAATAAGCCTCTATCACACTCTTTTTGAAATCGGCACCCACCTTTATATTCTTCACCTCAACAACCGACATGCTTTTGCAGTCCGGCAGGGTAATGTCTGCTGAAATATCCACATCCACACTTTTGTCAGATGTCTCAACAGAAAAGCTGTCATTCCATTTCGTACTGTCGTCAAACGCACTTATATCACTTCCTGCTTTTGTGTTTATATTTTCAGTTTCCATATTGTAATCTACTTTTTTTCCTGAACAGCCGGTTAATGCTATTGCAAGAACCAACGCCGATATAATAACGTTTTTCCTCTTCATAGCCTCTCCTTTACAGTGAATTTTCCAAATTTATGATCGTGCCATCTATAGCGTTTACAAAGATAGCATTTTGCTCATTGGAGTCTACCATACGTGACAGTACCCACGCCGGAACATAGCTGTATTTTCCCTGTTCACTGTCACTTCTTATCTTCAAATAACTAAGCTGCAGCTTATTGAATGTTGCCGCGGTATCATATTTATCAGGATTTTCCGTAATCTCCGCCTTGATGATCTGCTCTATATTTTTCAGAGAAATAAGCTCCACATCCTTATAGATCTGTGTTACATTTACCGGATATTCCAACTGCACATCGATTATTCCATCATCCGTGACTGTAAGAAGTGTACTGTCAGGCAGTGTAACATCATCTATATCACTATCATTTGCTTCATACACCGACAAATAGGTATCCATATCAAATCCATCCTTAAATGTGATGCCGTCTATGCCGGTCGCGTATGAATAAATATATCCCCACGCTGCTGTCTGATAGTCATTTTCCTTTTCGCTGTCAATATTAAAACCTATCCAGCTGCACTCACATTCACCTCGTTCCACCAGATCCTGCATTCCCAATTTACTAAGGAAATTCCCGGCTTCTTTTTTGGCTGATGCGGCAGATTTACTGCCCTCATTTGAGGTCTCGTCTGCCTTATCCTTTAGATCATCATCCTGAAAAGTCTGCGTTATGGTATCATAGTCCTCATTCCTTAAAGATGGTGGACCGTAATCTGTCCCGGACTGATGCAAGGCGTAAGCATGTACCTTGTGAGCCTCAAACTCCACCTCACAGAACACATCACCCTTGTAGCCTGCAAATACTTCACAGTTTTCGAGATCCTTTGCCACGGTATAAGTAGTCTTTGCCGTTTCAAGCTTATCCCTGTATTCAGCCAGCCGCTGTTCCAACCACTCCCTGTAAGTATCATCCTGTTCTTTCTGCCAGTACTCTATGACCTCATTCAGTTCGTCAACAGTATAATGATCCGGATCGTGATAATAGTACTCGTTCCCACCAAAATATAAATCCAGAAAACGCTTTTTGTAATCAGCATCTATCTTTACATTTTCCACCTCAACAACCGACATGTTATCAAAGTCCGGAACTACAATATTTGCATTTACATATACTGTTTTCTCGCCATTACCGGTCTGTATTGTAAAGTTTTCATTCCAGCCGGAGTCTGCCCTGATATCAGCTAAGGCAGACATATTTTTTGTCTCTTTACTTTCGCTCTCATTCCCATAATCTACTTTTTTGCCGGCACAGCCTGTGAATGATGTGAGGACAAGTGCCTCGATGAGTGTCATAATCGCTGCAAATATTCTTGTATGTTTTCTCATATGCCAATCCTCCCTGATATGTCACATTTTTTCTACAACATAATTATTCCTGTGAAAGTACGGTCCGATGTAAACATTCTGTATCTTAACTCAGATCGTCCGGATGTATCACACTTCCGTCAATCGCGTTGATAAATACAGGGCATGCATTTGTAGTGTCTTTCTGCAGCAATTCCAGACTCCATGCCGGAATATAACTGTATTTTTGCATATCAGTCCGGTTGTTTACCCTTATGTATGCAAGTTTTAGAGTATAATATTTTACATTTGTATCCAGTACATATTCATCAGCATTGTTTTTAAGTTCATCCCGGGCAATATCAAATATATTTTCTAAAGGAAGCATTTCTACATTTTCCTGTTTTCTTACTATACTTACCGGGCAGTCTATATAAAAAGTACCTATACCATATTTATCAATATAAAAATTGTAGAATTCATTATCAAAAGTATCCTCTATACTATCACCATATTTCATATTGTATCCGCTGTAATCCATCGGGTTTAAAGCATCATCAAATAATATTTTGCCAACTCCGATATTGTAGTAAAATCTATAACCACTTACACACTCATGTATATCATCTTCCTGATACACATGATCGGCTCTTTCGTTATATCCACTCCATTTCAGCTGCGAGCTCTCAGTCTGCGGGATGGATGAAAAACCTGTCTCTTTCAAAAAGCTGTCTATCATATTCCCCGCTTCTTCTATTGTGATACCCGATTCATTTTCCTCCTGCTCAATTTCCTCTCCCGATGTATCCTGTGAATCCGTGATATCATATACCGTATCATATTCCATGAGTGAATCCGGTCCAAAGTATTGCTGCACATATCCATCGTTAAATATATTGCTCCACTCGTATTCATTACTTCCTGTCTTTTTGGTATATCCCTCAATCGGACCTGCGCCAATTCCCGACAGCCATTTATTTTCATCACCATCTGCAACAAAATTCACGTTATACCAAGTGTTTCCTTTTTTTCCTACAAACTCATCACATGAATCATACTCTGTAGCTATAGTCCATTCATCCCCGGCATTTTCCAGATAATGCGTATATTCCTTCAAAAACTCAGCTCTGTTTCCTGTGCCAGATGTATCAGTTGGTGTTGTTGAGGAATTTATGGAATCAATAAGATTTTGAAGCTGTGTTTTTGTCCAATGTTCTTTATCATAGTAATAAATCTGCGACTCTCCAAAGTATGCCTTCAATACCTTTTCCTTGAGCTTTGCAGTATAAGGTATCTTTTCCACTTCAACTACTGACATTGTCTTACAATCAGGCAGTTCCACTTTTGCACTTATATCTATATTTACATTTCCAATTTCTGTCTGCACGGAAAACTCATCGCTGTAGGTCTCATCTGTACTAAAATCCTTTACATTGCATACAGCACTTTTTGTCAATTTTTCTGTATCAGTGCCATAATCTACCTTTTTATCTACACAGCCTGCCAGTGATGTGAGGACAAGTGCCTCGATGAGTGTCATAATTGCTGCAAATAATCTCATATTTCGTGAAGACATGTTACCCCTTTTATCCATATGTAGCTCTCCTCCCTTTTTTTCTTTCCCGGTGACTATTCAGAATAGTTATCTTCCATGTTGTTATAATGAGTATATATGTCAGTTGTAAACTTTTTGTATCATACATTGCTTTTTTATTATAAAAACCCGGTCTGCACATACTTATGCAAACCGGGTCTATATTTAACGTATCTTGTAACTATTAAACTATACCAATTCAGGAATTTTATATCCTGCTTCCTCCATCGATTTTTCAAATTCTCCAAGGCTGACATTTGCCTCTTCGGCTGCTACATCTATTTTTAACCTTCCCTTTGAAACCAATGAATACAACATATTATTTTTTCCCTGAAGAATCCCCTCTTCCTTCTGTTCCTCACCATACTCTTTGGCATATTCCTTTGCATATTCTTTTGCATATTCTTTGGCATATTCCATTGCATACTGTCTTACTGCTTCACTCATAGCACCACGTCCTTCCTTTTCTTTGTAATAAGCCACT
>OOAC01000725.1_pt1 | contig 27070 bp, 20 predicted proteins | sample 1671041 | NCBI WGS metagenome assembly OOAC01 (sample SAMN06348116, study PRJEB24527) | human gut metagenome | biome: human gut; feature: ankylosing spondylitis patient; material: feces | host: Homo sapiens | place: China | collected 2015-10 | reverse complement strand
CAAGGTAGCCGTACCGGAAGGTGCGGCTGGATCACCTCCTTTCAAGTAAAGCAGTAGAGCTCAGAAGTTCTGAGTGTCCGCTCTTATCGGAAGTCGATAAAGATTTGAAGACAAGCCCGAGACCGTGGGTCTTTAGCTCAGCTGGTTAGAGCACCGTCTTGATAAGGCGGGGGTCGATGGTTCGAGTCCATCAAGACCCACCATGGCACTTCTTGACGGGGGTATAGCTCAGCTGGGAGAGCACCTGCTTTGCAAGCAGGGGGTCAACGGTTCGATCCCGTTAGTCTCCACCAAGCACTTGCGTGTTTACAAAAATTCTTTTAGAATAAAGAATTTCTGCGAACGCGCAGCATTTGTCGCTGTGTGTTTTTTGTTCTTTAAAAATTTGGAAAAGAAGTAAAGCGTTCAGTCAACGGTTTGCCGGTGTTGATGAGACACGGGTAAGCGTAACGTTGATTGGAACGGGTTGTGATTGCATTCAAAAGAGTTTCAAATCGATTCTTCATTGAACGACAAACTCAAGAGAAACAGCGCGTTACTGTCACGTTGAGAATCTTGCAGGCAAAAGGCTGCAGGGTTATAGGATCAAGTGACTAAGTGTATGTGGTGGATGCCTTGGCGATCACAGGCGAAGAAGGACGTAGTAGCTTGCGATAAGCTGCGGGGAGCCGGCAAACGGGCATTGATCCGCAGATTTCCGAATGGGGGAACCCACCGACGTAAGTCGGTATCACACACTGAATACATAGGTGTGTGAGGCGAACGGAGCGAACTGAAACATCTAAGTAGCTCCAGGAAAAGAAATCAACCGAGATTGCGAAAGTAGCGGCGAGCGAAATCGCAGCAGCCCAGTGTTCTGATAGCACGAACGACAGCAGAAGGGTCTGGAAAGGCCTGCTATAGAGGGTGATAGCCCCGTATGCGAAATCGGACGTGTGGTACTAAGGAACCGATAAGTAGGGCGGGACACGTGACATCCTGTCTGAAGATGGGGGGACCATCCTCCAAGGCTAAATACTCGTGATCGACCGATAGTGAACCAGTACTGTGAAGGAAAGGCGAAAAGAACCCCGGGAGGGGAGTGAAATAGAACCTGAAACCGCATACATACAAACAGTAGGAGCCCCTGCAGTGGGGTGACTGCGTACCTTTTGCATAATGGGTCAGCGACTTACGTTTTGTGGCGAGCTTAACCGAGTAGGGGAGGCGTAGCGAAAGCGAGTTCGAATAGAGCGAGAAGTCTCAAGGCGTAGACCCGAAACCAGATGAGCTATCCATGGCCAGGTTGAAGGTGTGGTAACACACACTGGAGGACCGAACCGACTAGTGTTGCAAAATTAGCGGATGAGCTGTGGATAGGGGTGAAAGGCCAAACAAATCTGGAGATAGCTGGTTCTCCCCGAAAACTATTGAGGTAGTGCCTCGTGTATTGCTCCAGGGGGTAGAGCACTGTTATGGCTAGGGGGACATGGCGTCTTACCAAACCATGGCAAACTCCGAATACTTGGAAGTAAGAGCACGGGAGACAGAGCACCGGGTGCTAACGTCCGGACTCAAGAGGGAAACAACCCAGACCGCCGTTTAAGGTCCCAAATATTGACTAAGTGGAAAACGAAGTGTGAAGGCTAAGACAGTCAGGAAGTTGGCTTAGAAGCAGCCATCCTTCAAAGAAAGCGTAATAGCTCACTGATCGAGTCCTCATGCGCGGAAGATGTAACGGGGCTAAGTCAATAACCGAAAGCGCGGATTTGCACGATGAGTGCAAGTGGTAGGGGAGCGTTCTGTAAGCCTGCGAAGGTGGTTCGAGAGGACTGCTGGAGGTATCAGAAGTGCGAATGCTGACATGAGTAACGTTAAAGCGGGTGAAAAGCCCGCTCGCCGTAAGCCCAAGGTTTCCTGCTCTACGTTCATCGGAGCAGGGTGAGTCGGCCCCTAAGGCCAGGCTGAGAAGCGTAGTCGATGGGAAGCAGATTAATATTTCTGCACCATGTGCAAGTGCGATGGGGGGACGGAGTGCGAAAGATCATCCGGGTGTTGGATGTCCCGGTTTGTGAGTGTAGAAGGCCGACAGGCAAATCCGTCGGCAGATCTTCGAGACAAAGCATCGAGGTTCTACGGAACCGAAGTGATCGGAAGTGCTTCCAGGAAAAGCCTCTAAGCTCCAGCTTGCATGTGACCGTACCGTAAACCGACACTGGTGGGCGAGTTGAATATACTCAGGCGCTTGAGAGAACTCGGGAGAAGGAACTCGGCAAATTGACACCGTAACTTCGGGATAAGGTGTGCCTTTGTAGCGTGAAGAGAGAAACACTCGGAGCGTGAAGAGGCCTCAGAGAATCGGTGGCTGCAACTGTTTATTAAAAACACAGCACTCTGCAAAGACGAAAGTCGACGTATAGGGTGTGATGCCTGCCCGGTGCTGGAAGATTAAGTGATGGGGTGAGAGCTCCTGATCGAAGTCCCAGTAAACGGCGGCCGTAACTATAACGGTCCTAAGGTAGCGAAATTCCTTGTCGGGTAAGTTCCGACCTGCACGAATGGCATAACGATGGCCACACTGTCTCCTCCCGAGACTCAGTGAAGTTGAAATGTTTGTGATGATGCAATCTCCCCGCGGCTAGACGAAAAGACCCCATGAACCTTTACTGTAGCTTTGCATTGGACTTTGAACCGATTTGTGTAGGATAGGCGGGAGGCAGAGAAAGCGCAACGCCAGTTGTGCCGGAGCCGACGTTGAAATACCGCCCTGATTTGTTTGAGGTTCTAACCGCGACCCGTGAGCCGGGTTCGGGACCGTGCATGGCAGGCAGTTTGACTGGGGCGGTCTCCTCCTAAAGGGTAACGGAGGAGTACAAAGGTACGCTAGGTACGGTCGGAAATCGTGCTGATAGTGCAAAGGCAAAAGCGTGCTTGACTGCGAGACCGACAAGTCGAGCAGATGCGAAAGCAGGTCTTAGTGATCCGGTGGCTCTGAATGGAAGGGCCATCGCTCAACGGATAAAAGGTACTCTGGGGATAACAGGCTGATACCGCCCAAGAGTTCATATCGACGGCGGTGTTTGGCACCTCGATGTCGGCTCATCTCATCCTGGGGCTGTAGTCGGTCCCAAGGGTATGGCTGTTCGCCATTTAAAGAGGTACGTGAGCTGGGTTTAAAACGTCGTGAGACAGTTTGGTCCCTATCTGCCGTGGGCGTTGGAAGATTGACGGGGGCTGCTCCTAGTACGAGAGGACCGGAGTGGACGCACCTCTGGTGTACCGGTTGTCACGCCAGTGGCATCGCCGGGTAGCTATGTGCGGAAGAGATAACCGCTGAAAGCATCTAAGCGGGAAACTTGCCTGAAGATAAGTCTTCCCGGAGGCTAGACCTCCCTGAAGAGTCGTTCGAGACCAGGACGTTGATAGGTCGGGTGTGTAAGCGTTGTGAGACGTTTAGCTAACCGATACTAATTGCTCGTGAGGCTTGATCCTATAACCGTGCTGCTTGAAGTTTGCAAGAAACGATCAAGTAGATGAAGAAAAGGATTGGAGCTCGGAAAGAAAAAGTGATTGCGAGCCCGAAAAGCTTTGCTTCTTAGCCAAAGAATTCGACGAGCTGACCGAAAAGGTCAGTCAGTCAAAGCCTTTGCCTGGCGGCCATACCGAAGTGGTCCCACTCCTTCCCATTCCGAACAGGACAGTGAAACGCTTCAGGGCCGATGATAGTTGGTTGTATTTCCAGTGAAAGTAGGTCACTGCCAGGCTAAATCATTAAAGCGAACCCCCGTTGGAGTCTCTCCTTCGGGGGTTTCGTCATTTCTGCGTTTTGAAGTGGTATGGATTTTTTAGACACTTAGAAGTCCAAGCCATGCACATACCACGAGAATACAAACGACAGGACTGTGAAGAGCTTTTTGCGTTCTTGTTCCGAAAACCACGCAAAAAAGAAGGAGGCCATGCAGCCTCCTTCTTGTTAGCGTTTTTTTTGTAGCTCTCCGACTAATCGTTGAGTGCGTTGCCGGCCTTTTCCTTGAGTGTGTACAAGAGTGCCAGAGCATCTCGCGGCGAGAGATCATCCACGTCAAGCATTGATACCTCTTCGGCGAAATGACGCGCTGCCTTTGCAGATTCGCTTTCTTCTGCCGACAAGGGGGCCGGTGCATCAATCGCAAACAGATCCAACTGACTGTCGGAAACGACCGATCGTGCTTCAATTTCGGCCATCATGGCGCGAGCGCGACGTGTGACAGCAGCTGGCATGCCTGCAAGTTCAGCCACGGCAATACCATAAGAGCGATTGGCAGGACCTTCACGGACATCGTGCATGAAGACGATGCCGCGGTTGGTTTCGCGAGCACTTACGTGAACGTTGGCAACTTCAGGAATCTCGGCGGCAAGCTGTGTGAGCTCAAAGTAATGCGTCGCAAAGAGCGTGTAACTCTTTGTGGTGACGGCCAGTTCCTTTGCAATTGCGCCCGCGAGACTCAACCCGTCGAAAGTCGAGGTACCTCGGCCGATTTCGTCCATCAGCACCAGCGAATTGGGCGTTGCCTGATGCAGAATGGCAGCCGCTTCCGTCATCTCCACCATGAAAGTGGAACGACCGCGAGCCAGATCGTCAGAGGCGCCGATACGTGTGAGAATACGGTCGATCGGACCGATGCGCGCCGCAGTGGCAGGCACAAAGCTTCCTGCGCATGCCAGAAGCGCAATCAGTGCTACGGAGCGCATGAAGGTCGACTTGCCGCCCATATTGGGGCCGGTAATGACAAGAAGCCGACGCGAGGGCGTCAGTACGCAGTCATTGGGAACGTAATGTTCCAGCGCGTGTTCCACAACGGGATGACGCGCTCCTTGCAAATCAATGCCGGGAACGGCGCTCATTGACGGTTTTATCCAGTCAGCAGTTTCGGCATGCTTGGCAAAGGAAAGAAGAGCATCGGCGCTCGCAACGGCCGCTGCGGCGTCCAGAAGCGGTTTGACAAAAACCTGGATGCGATCGAGAAGCGCATCCCAGAGTTCTTTTTCACGAGCCAGAGAACGTTCTTTAGCCGAAAGTGCTTTGTCTTCAAAAGCTTTAAGTTCCGGTGTGATGAAACGCTCGACGTTCTTGAGTGTCTGACGACGTCGGTAGTCGGCAGGAACTCGTTCAGCGGCCGCACGGGGAACTTCGATGTAGTAGCCGGAGACGCGGTTGTATTCAACGCGAAGCGACGATAAACCTGTGCGCTCTTTTTCTCTGGCTTCCAGATTAACGAGGAATTCACCAGCGTTGTCACGCATGGCACGCAAGCTGTCAAGCTCTTCGTCGGCTCCTGCGGCGATGACGTCGCCCTCTCGCAAAAGAGTTGCAGGTTCTTGTGCAACCCATTTGTGCAGCTCCTGACTGAGCACGATATCGATGACGGCGGTTTGAGCAAGAGATCTCAGTAGCGGACTACGGCACTGCTGACCGAGAGCAGCAAAGCTGTCGAGTTTTTCCAGACTGTCGCGAAGTGCGGCTAGCTCGCGCGGACGAATGCTTCTGAGGGCGATGCGTCCGGCATTGCGCTCGATATCGGGAAGGCCGTTGACGCAAGCGTCGAGTTCTCCACGAATGGTTGTGTCTTTGAGGAGTTCGTCGACGGCTTCATGGCGGCTGCGTACGACCGCAAAATCACGTAACGGGTGATGCAGCCAATGCAGCAGTGTGCGCGATCCCATTGTTGTACGGCAGTGATCCACCACGCGCATGAGCGTGTCGCCTTCGTCGCCGCGAATCGTCTCACTGATTTCCAGATTGCGGCGCGCAACGGCGTCAAGCGCTACGTAGGCACTGTTTTCTTCCAGTACCGGTGCACGCAAGAACGGCAGTGCATCGCATTGAGTCTGTTCAACGTACCCAAGGATGGCATTGACGCCGGCAAGAATCTCCGGTTCGTTTTCAAGTCCTCGTGCGGCGAGCGCTTCCAGTCCAAATTTTTCTTTGATTAGTGCAGCACCGCGTTGGCCGTCAAAGTGCCAGTCGGGAAGCGTTGTCACCGGAATACCGTCGAAGTCGTTGGTTCGCGTTTCTTTGACCGTTTCCGAAAGAAGAATTTCGCCGGGCGTTATGCGAGCGATTTCGCCGGGAAGGTCTCGCAACGTGCATTTGCACGCACGGAAATCACCATTGGAAAGTGTTAGCCATATCAAGGCCCCTTGAGCGTTTCGGCCTTTGCCGGGAACCCAAGCGGCCAACGGTGAATCTTGTTTGTCGTTTAAGAGGGCCCCATCGGTGAGCGTGCCCGGCGTCACAATGCGCACGATTTTTCGTTCGATGCTGCGACCCGGAATCGCTTCGCTCATTTGTTCGCAGACGGCGACCGATACGCCTGCCTTCACGAGACGTGCCAAATACTGCTCGAGTGTAGCCGCAGGGACACCCGCCATCGGAATAGCGTTTCCCTCGGAATCCTTTCCGCGACGCGTGAGCGTGAGACCCAGAATGCGGTTTGCTCGGATAGCATCATCGAAAAAAGTTTCGTAGAAGTCGCCGAGTCGGTAAAGAAGCAATACCCCGGGATGCTTGTCTTTGAGCATCAGGTATTGGCGCATGATGGGCGTGTGGCCGGCGTACGGGTCAATCGCCGCCGCACCGCCCTCCTGCAGCGGCGTAGTCGTATCAGCCATATTTCGGAAAGAAAGTCTTACTTGCCGGTATTGGCGTCGGTTACTTTCATGAGAAGCGGAGCGAAGATCTTGGGCGTACCCACGCAGATGCCGCCGGTGGCAAGGTAGTCTTCACCGGCCGAAAGGTCGGTTACGAGACCGCCTGCTTCCAAAACGATGAGCGAGCCGGCGGCAAGATCCCAGCTCTTGAGGTTGGCTTCCCAGTAGCCGTCCAAGCGGCCGCAAGCCACGTAGCAGAGGTCAAGCGCGGCTGAACCGGCACGGCGCAGCCCCGCACAGGAGCGGGCAACGCGTTCGAGCTTGGGCAGGAACGTTTCGTAGTTGTCGTTGCGGCGGAACGGGAAACCGGTGCCGATCAGGGCTTTGCTCATGTCCGTACGGCCTGAAACGCGAATGCGGGCGTTGTTGAGGAATGCGCCGCGGCTGCGTTCAGCACTGAAGAGTTCGTCCTTGACCGGATCGTAGACGGCGGCGGCCATCACGCGGCCCTTGAGGGCGTAGGCAATGCTCACGGCGTAGTGCGGGAAACCGTGCAGGAAGTTGGTCGTGCCGTCGAGCGGATCCACGTACCAGACACCGTCCGCCCCGGGATTGACGATTGTGCCGGATTCTTCGGCAACAATGCTGTCCTTGGGGAAGTACTGACGAATGATTGACGTGATGCGTTCTTGTGCGCCGGTGTCCACGCGGCTCACGAAGTCGAACGGAGCCTTTTCGCGGGCTTCAATGGCCGAGAGGTCGAGGCTTTCGCGGTTGATGAAGTTGCCGGCTTTGCGGCAGGCCTGGATTGCGACTTCAAGTTGGGCTGAGGGCATGAGGATAACGACTCGAAAGAGAAAAATAACGACAAAAGGGGAGCTGAAGCGAATCATCAACTCCCTGAATTGAATGGATGCCCGTCCGGTGGAGGAAGGGGCTGAAATTTGAGTGCGCATATTTTATCAAATCAGGCTCGCGGCGATGAGCAAGGATATTGGCAAGAATCGGACAAAACCTTGAACTAATCTGCATCCGATGCTCATAACCCGTATGATTCTTATTCCGCTAAAAATGCAGTCAACAGGATCATGGACGCAACGCTCAATCAAACGCTTCCTCCGCACAGCAGTCGGATTTCATTTGTACTGGTACGACCGAGTCACCCTGGCAACATCGGAGCGGCTGCTCGAGCCATCAAGACGATGGGCTTTACCGATTTGCGCGTGGTCGCGCCGGTAGACCCCGAATACCGCACGAATCCCGACGCCGTGGCGTTTTCGACGAGTTCGGTGGATGTGCTTAAGCATTCACGCGACTACCCGAGTCTTGAAGCTGCTTTGACCGACGTGGCGCTTCCCTTTGCGATGACTGGCTACAGCCGCCGCTTCGGTCCTGCTCTGGAAACCATGCGGCAAAGTGCCGATCGCGCAGGACTTTGGGCCGAGGAAAACAAAGGCCCTGGCATTGCGTTTGTGTTCGGTTGCGAGCGCTCGGGACTTACCAACGAAGAAGTGGGCCTTTGTCGCTTCGCCACGGCCATTCCGGCCAATCCCTTAAGCCAGAGCCTCAATCTTGCTCAGGCGGTACAGATCGCAGCCTACGAGATGCACATGGCGCTTTTGCAAAGGGCGCACGCCGCCGGACTCTACGGCTGGCAGCAGCGATTTGAACAGGATCCGGCCGCAAGCGCCGCCGCCGTCGAAGGGCTGATGCGGCACTGGGAGGAGGCGATGACGGCCTGCGGCGCACATAAACCCGAGGAGCCAAAGAATCTCATGGCGATGAGCCGCAGTATTTTCTCTCGCGCGCTGCTGACGCAATCCGAAGTCGATTTACTCCGAGGCATTTGTGCGGCGATCATTTGCCCGAGACATCTGAGAGCCGGACGAAAAAAGCCTTTGGTTTCGGAAAAGAACCAAAGTTAAGCCAAAAGCTCTCCTGAAGCTTCAGGCCTCGGGCAAGCCTGCGGTACAATCAAAATCAGGTGCAGGATCGGCGTATCAATCGCGCCGTTTGCCCGAAACCAACACCGACAGAAAAAAAGGATACGAAGCAAATGTTTGAGCGCATTAAGGAAGACATGCGGACCATTCTCGAGCGAGACCCGGCAGCGCTTGGTCCGATGCAGGTGATTTTCAGTTATCCCGGCCTGCATGCGCTGGCATTTCATCGTGCCGCTCACTGGTGTTGGATTCAGGGCTGGTACGGTTTTGCCCGCTGGGTCAGCCACGTGGGGCGTTTTTGTACCGGCATTGAAATTCATCCGGCAGCACGTATCGGCCGTCGCGTTTTCATTGACCATGGTATGGGGGTGGTGATTGGAGAAACGGCTGTCGTAGGCGACGACTGCACGATCTATCACGGCGTGACGTTGGGCGGCGTCAGTCTCGGCCGCGGACAGAAGCGCCATCCGACGCTTGGAAAAGGAGTTGTGGTGGGCGCCGGTGCCAAGATTCTCGGCGGATTCACCGTGGGCGACAACGCACGCATCGGAAGCAACGCCGTTGTGGTGCATGAAGTACCAGAAAACGTGACGGTGGTGGGGGTTCCCGCCCGTTCGACGAAGGAAACGAAGAAGCAGCGCGAACAGTTGCATTCCCAATTTATGGCTTACGGTGTGGTGCCGGGTGAAGACGATCCTTATGTTGTTAAGATTCGCCAGCTTGAGCGTCAGCTGCAGCAGCAGGCGCAGATGATTGCACAGTTGCAAAAGCTTGCTGGTCTGGAGAGCGACAAAAAGGGTGAGGAAAAAGATTCCGAAGCCAAGTAATCGCCCCAATATCACGAATTTTCTACAAAGGCGGCTTGGCGCTCTTTCGCACGGGCAGCTTTTTCGCTACAATGCACAATTCGGCGGGTCCCCTCGCATAAGAGCTCTGCTAACCTGGTCAGGTCGGGAACGAAGCAGCCACGGCGGAATACTCTTAGTGCCGAGGATAAGGCTCGCCGAATTCGTTTCTGTGCTTCCTTATAATTGACCGACCGATTCGCCGTGAAAGCGGTTCCTAAGCTGGCGGCGTCTCTCCATTCTTTTGTTCGGTTAGATCTTCCCATGAGCTATCAGGTTCTCGCCCGAAAGTGGCGCCCCCATGACTTCGAGAGCATGGTCGGGCAGGAACATGTCGTTGCCGCCTTAAAGCACGCTTTAGACGAAAATCGTCTTCATCACGCCTATCTCTTTACTGGTACGCGCGGTGTGGGCAAAACGACGCTTTCGCGTATTTTGGCCAAGTGCCTCAATTGTGTCGGCGAAGATGGCAAGGGGGGCGTGACGTCCCATCCCTGCGGAAAATGCGAGGCGTGCCGAGCCATCGACGAGGGGCGATTCGTCGACTACATTGAAATTGACGCGGCAAGTAACCGCTCGGTCGAAGAAATGACGCAGCTTCTGGAGCGCGCCATGTATGCGCCCTCCAATGCCCGTTACAAGGTCTACATGATCGACGAAGTGCACATGCTCACGACGCATGCCTTCAATGCGATGCTAAAGACCTTGGAGGAGCCGCCGGAATACGTCAAGTTTATTCTCGCAACGACTGATCCCCAGAAAGTCCCTGTGACGGTGCTTTCTCGCTGCCTGCAGTTCAATTTGAAGAATATGTCTCCGGCGGCCGTTTCCGGCCATATGCAGCACGTGATGCAGCAAGAAGGCATTCCTGCTGAAACTGCCGCATTGGATCTGCTCGCCCGTGCCGCCCGTGGTTCGATGCGTGACGGCTTGTCGCTTCTGGATCAGGCGATTGCGTTCTGCGCGGGTGATGTGACGCTTGAGAAAGTGCGTGCGATGCTGGGCGTGATGGACTCCGACGTGCTGTGCGACCTCACCGAAATGGTGCTCGAAGGCAGGGCCAAGGAGGCGCTTGATACGGCTCGACAGATCGGATTGGACGGCGTGAGTTACGGACAAGCTGTGCGTGACTGGGCTAGCCTCATGCACCGCATTGCTATTTTGCAACGCGTGCCGGATGCGCTCACCGAGAGCGACTCTGCGCTTGCACGCATTCGCAAGCTCGCAGGCAGCATGACGCCTGAAGAAGTGCAACTCGACTACCAGATCCTTTTGCAGGCGCGTGCCGATATGGCTCAGGCTCCGGACGAGTACGCAGGCTTTACGATGGCCATTTTGCGTATGCTTGCCTTTAAGCCAGCCGGTTTTGCTCCCGGCAGCAAGGTGCCCGAGAAAAAATCCGAACCGACTCGCGAAGCACCCAAGGCACATGTTGCCGACAACGCGATGCCGCCTGAAATTCCGCATGAGGACGTGCCGCCTGAAATCGCGGCCGACGCGGCACCGCCCTGGGCGGATCTGCCGCCTCAGGAGTCCGGCCGGGGAGAGCGCTGAGCCGGTTAGAAGAGTGCGCACCAGCAGGGGGCCGGCGATTCTTCCTCCGATAGAGATTCATCCCGACGAACTGCTTTCTAACTGGCGAAAACTTGTGTGTGCCTCGGGGCTGACGGCTCTGCCGCGTGAAGTGGCTGCCGGCAGCGTCGTGTTGGAGTTGACCGATGATCATGTGCTGTTGCGTCCGAGAAGCCGTATGCTGCTCACGCCTGACGTAGTGCATCTGATCGAAGGGGCGATGAAGCGTCTCAAGGGTGAGAGTTTTCAGGTGAAGTTCGACGCTCAGGAGCACGACGGCAAGTCGCATCCGACGTTGTCGCTTTGGGAGGAGTCCGAGCGACGCGCCGCGCGACTGGCGATGATCGAAGCCTTTAAGAGCGATCCGTTTGTGCAAGAATGCTTGCGTGTGCTTGACGGCGAACTCGATGAAACGTCGGTTCGAAAAGCCGATAACTGATTTTTTTCAAACGACTCAATAGGTGAAATCAAAATGAGAGGCAATTTTTCCGGTCTGCTCGCTCAGGCTCAGAAAATGCAGAAAAATGTGGAACGTGCTCAGGCCGAGCTCGCCAACATCGAAGTGACGGGCGAAGCCGGTGCCGGTATGGTGAAGATCACAGTGACCTGCAAGCACGAGGCCAAGCGCGTCGAAATCGATCCGAGTCTGCTTTCGGGCTCCGAAGACGACAAAGAAATGCTCGAGGATCTGATCGCCGCGGCTATCAATGACGCTGCTCACAAGGCTGAAGCCGCCGCTCAGCAGAAGATGCGTGAAGCCACGGCCGGCATGCCGTTGCCTCCGGGCATGAAGCTGCCGTTCTAAGAAGCGATGCAGCTTGTCTGATTACGAAGTCCCTTCCGGTGCGTTGCCGGTCGGGACTTTTTCGCACCTTTGATGTGAACGCTGACGACCGCAATGCTTCGCAACACAACTTCGGTTTGTTCCTAAGCGTCAGCAAACAAATTTTCCATACAATTCAAAACTCTTGATTTTTGAGGATTTTCTTTTGCCATGGGCAGTTGGTTTGATGTATTAATGCTCTTTGCGCTGATTGTTTTCAACGGCGTTTTTTCGATGAGCGAAATTGCGCTCGTCACCAGCCGCAAGGCTCGACTGCAGATCATGGCCGAAGACGGCAACAAGGGTGCTCAGCGTGCGGTTTCTCTGCAGGCTGATCCCACGTGGGCGCTTTCTACCATTCAAGTGGGCATCACTTCGATTGGCATTCTCTCGGGTATTGTCGGTGAGTCGGCTCTGGCAGGGCCGGCCGCTGAAGTGCTCGTCGGCTGGGGCGTTTCGCCCGAAACCGCCAAGGTACTCGGCGTAACGCTCGTGGTGGTGTTTGTGACGTATTTCTCGATCGTGCTCGGCGAACTCGTTCCCAAACGTTTGGGACAAAGCCGCCCCGAGGCTCTCGCGAGCGTCGTCGCCCGTCCGCTTCACTTGCTGAGCCTTATCATGAGCCCCTTCGTGAAGTTGCTTTCGTTTTCCACGAAGTTCGTCTTGAAGGTGCTGCGTCTTGACAAGGGTGAAGAAGCCGGCGTCACGCAGGAAGAAATCCACGCGATGATAGAAGAGGGCAGCGCTTCGGGCGCCATTGAGGAAAGCGAACGCGACATGGTGCGCAACGTATTTCGCCTGGACGAACGTCAGGTGGGCTCGGTGATGACGCCCAGAAGCGACATCGAGTGGATTGATTTGCAGGACAGCACCGAGGAAAACGTCAAAAAACTTCTGACCAGCAAGCGTTCTCGCCTGGTGGTGGCTTCCGGTTCCTTATCCGACGTCAAAGGTATTTGCTCAACGCGAAGCCTGTTGCAGCAGATCGTCGATAAAAAGGAAATCGACTTTACCCAGAACTTGCTTCCGGCCGTCTATGTTCCCGAATCTTTAAGCGGCATGGAGCTTTTGGAACACTTCAAGAGCACAATCGTGCCTTTGTCTCTCGTTGTTGACGAGTTCGGTGAAGTGGTTGGTCTCGTTACGCCGCGCGACGTGCTCGAAGCCATCGCCGGGGAATTCCAGGCCGAAACCGAAGACGAGCGCATGGCAATAGAACGTCCGGACGGCTCCTGGTTTTTGGACGGCATCATTGCAATTCCGGAACTCAAAGATACGCTTGGCATCAAGGAAGTGCCCGAAGAGGAGCAGGGACGGTATAACACGCTTGCCGGCATGATGATGCTGTTGCTGCAGCGGCTGCCCAAGACGGGCGATCGCGTGAGCTGGGAAAACTGGGATTTCGAAGTGGCCGATATGGACGGTCGTCGAATCGACAAGGTATTGGCCACCCCTCAAGTCGTCACCGCCGAGCCCGAAGGCAAGGCCTAAACGAGTGAATTTGCACCCATGGACATTCTTATTCTCATCCAAAGTCTCATTCTCGGCATCGTTGAAGGCCTGACGGAATTCTTGCCGGTGAGTTCGACCGGACACTTGATTCTGGCGGGCGACATCATCAATTTTGCTCCCGTATGGGCCGATACGTTCTACATCGCCATTCAGGCCGGCGCCATCGTCGCCGTCTGCTGGCATTACCGTATGCGCTTGATAGCGATTTTGCTTAACCTTTTTAAGTCCGGAAAAGAGCAGCGTCTTGCGATCAACATCATCGTGGGCTTTCTGCCTGCTGCCGTTTTGGGCGCCACGCTTTCGAGCTTTGTGAAGTCGCATTTCTTCAATGTCTTTACGGTGGCGCTCGCGCTTGTGATCGGCGGCCTGATCATTCTGTGGATCGAGGACTACCACGAGCGCAAGAACATCACGCCGCGCGTGCCGACAATTGACGATATGACGGCCAAGGACGCCTTTGCCGTGGGCTGCATGCAGTGCTTTGCGCTCATCCCCGGCACGTCGCGCTCGGGCTCGACCATCATCGGCGGCCTGGTTCTGGGCTTGTCCCGCAAGGCAGCCACCGAGTTCTCGTTCTTTCTGGCGATTCCTACCATTTTCGGTGCCACGGTCTGGGATCTCTGGCAGTCGCGGGACGCCCTGGCCTTTGACAGTCTTCCGGCCATTGCCGTGGGTTTCGTGGTGAGCTTTGTTTCTGCGATCGTCGTGGTGCGCTGGCTTCTGCGCTATGTCTCCACGAATGACTTCCGAGTTTTCGGTTGGTACCGCATTGTTTTTGGTATCGTGATTTTGGTGGCGGGTTATTTCGGCGTCGGAATCGCGCTCTGATCCTAAACCAGCATGGCCGACCTCGGTTTTCCGAAGCCGGCCTTTTTCAGCTTATCGGTTTTGGACCAGAGGTTTTGAGAGCTCCAACAGCCAAGCATCCGTGCCGCACGCCGAGATCAAAGACACGCCAAGCGGAGCACCGTCGATTTCAGCCAGCGGCAGCGTGATCCAAGGTACGCCGGCAAGTTCGCCTAGGTAGAACGAGGCGCTCATCTTGCTGCAAAGGACGTTCATGTTGTCCGGCAAGCTTGCAAATGGCTCCTTCCCGACTGAGCCCATACAATGACGGAATGAACAGCAAGAGCGCAGAGGAAAAGCATGGCCGGACGTCCGCAGAGATTTGAGCTTCGTTTGACGACATAAGAACGAGTGCGATTGGAAAAACTCATTGCTTCGTCAGAGACAGCCTCTCGTCTGCGGCAGCGTGCCCGCGTGATTTTGTTGCGTGCCGACGGTAAAACATATGCCGACATCGAAAAGGAGCTCGCAATTTCCACGCCCACGATCGCCAAGATTCTCAAAGAAATCCCGCAGGAATCCCCTGTATTAATGACATGGACCACCCTTAATACCCATTGAAGCACTCGGAGTGTGACCAATGGGCTATGAAACATTAATTCGGAGGGCCCATGTCATGACGAGAAAGAATACTCTCAAATCCCTTCCTACCGACACCGAATTCCGAGTTGTCGGACTTGATCTGGCCAAAAGTGATGTATCTGTTGCTGCCATCCCTGTAGATGACAATACTCCGTCTTTGGTCGATCGAATGACTTACGCAGACCTTCTCGACTGGGCAGGGAAAATTTCGCCGACTTTGTTCGCGATGGAGCCATGCAACGGCTACAGCTTGTTGTGCCTTCAGCTTGAAAATCTCGGCCACGAAATCAAAGTCATCAGCGGCTGGACTGTTTCAATGTGGATCAACACCCATTTGTCAGGACAGAAGACCGACCTCAATGATGCGATCGCGTTGGCCAGACTGGCTGTTTCTGATGCCGAGCTGACTCCCATTCGTCACAAAAGCATCACGGAGATCCGCATTCAGACCGTACAAGCAGTGCGACAACAACTTATGTCGCAGCGCTCAAAGAGCATTGTCAGTTTCAAAGCTTTAGCTCAACAATGGGGGATACCCTGCGCAGCCGGGCAGATGTTTATCTACAACGAATGCGTTCTGGAACAGAGGTTCTTTGACAGCCTCAGCCGACTGATAGCGGAAACTGAACGGCATAAGCAACCAATTCGCAATGAATGCCGCATTACGCGGCCCAAGCTTGCTCAGATCGCTCCGCTGCCCGATCCCGCGCAGACGAAGCCATCGCTGGTGATTCGTCCGCCCAAGGGCATGTGATTTTGACGGCATAAGTCGATCTGAAAGCTGCACTCGACTTTAGCGGGTCGGGTGCGGCGTTTTCATGCAGCAAGGCAAACAAAAAAGGCGACTTTCCGAATTGGAAAGCCGCCGTTGTTGCTAGAGCGTCAAGTGGACGTTATTTCGCAACCTTGGCCTGGGCTTCGCGTTCAGCAAAGATCTTCTCCCAACGCGCGACTTGCAGACGAACCTGAGCCGGAGCCGTGCCGCCGACGTGATTGCGTGCGGCTACGGAGCCTTCGAGCGTTAGCACGTCGTAGACATCCTCGGTAATCACGTCGGAGAATTCACGCAGCTCTTCAAGCGTGAGATCGGCGATATCGCAGCCGCGCTCACTGGCCAGACGCACCACGCGGCCGACGATGTCGTGGGCCGTGCGGAAGGGAACGCCGCGGCGGGCCAGATAGTCGGCCAGGTCAGTAGCAGTCGGGTAGCCTGCCAGAAGCGCCTTTCGCATTTCTTCGCGGTTGGGTTCGACGCCAGCCATCATTTCGATGAAGGCTCGTAGCGTGTCTTTGACGGTGTCGATGGCATCGAACACCGGTTCTTTGTCTTCCTGCAAATCCTTGTTGTAGGCAAGGGGCAACCCCTTCATGAGCATGGCCATGCTCATCAGATCGCCTACGACGCGCGAGCACTTGCCGCGAGCCGTCTCCGGCACGTCGGGATTCTTCTTCTGGGGCATGATGGAGCTACCGGTCGTAAAGCGATCGGGAAGCTTGATGAAGCTGAAGCGCTGGCTCATCCAGATGACGAGTTCTTCAGACAAGCGCGAGATGTGAATCATCACGAGGCTTGCGGCGGCTGTAAATTCAATGCCGAAGTCACGGTCGCTCACGGCGTCAAGTGAGTTCTGGCAAACCGCTTCAAAGCCGAGAAGCTTGGCCGTCATTTCGCGGTCAATCGGGTAGGTGGTTCCCGCGAGAGCTGCGGCGCCCAGCGGGCAGCGGTTGACACGGCTGCGCAGCTGTGTCATGCGTTCACGGTCGCGTTCGAACATTTCAACGTAGGCCAGCAAATGGTGGCCGAAACTTACGGGCTGAGCCACCTGCATGTGCGTAAAGCCCGGCATGAGCGTGTCGGCTTCTTTAGAGGCGTTGTGCACGAGCACTTCCTGCAGATGGCCGAGCATGGCGATGATCTGATCAATTTCGGTGCGCAGGTACAGGCGGATGTCAGTGGCGACCTGGTCGTTGCGGCTACGGCCGGTGTGCAGGCGCTTGCCCGCATCGCCGATCAGTTGTGTCAGACGCGCTTCGATATTGAGGTGAACGTCTTCGAGTTCAAGCTGCCAGAGGAACTTGCCGGTCTTGATCTCATCGGAGATCTGAGCCATGCCGCGTCGGATATCGGCCAAATCCTGTTCGGAAATCACGCCGCAGGCCGCAAGCATCTGAGCGTGAGCAAGCGACCCGGCGATGTCGGCGGCCGCCATGCGCTTGTCAAAGCTCACAGACTGGGTATATCGGAGCACGAACTCGGCAACGGGTTCGGAGAAACGACCCGACCATGCTTCCTTCTTGGCATGCAAAGGATCGGCTGAGTGATTGTGCGCGTCTGTCATGGCTTAAAAATTCGGAAAGTGAGTTGTGTGACGAACCGACGGCGAACTGTTGCGCCGCAAGCTAGCGCCTCAAAAAAGCGCTTTGAATGCGGTTCGGTTTTGCGAAAAACGCCAATAATATCAAAAGTTTCTCGCTTTTTAACTGGTGAGGAAATAAATTTTCTCCTGTCTGACGTCAGCAATGTGCCTCTTAAGCCAGCACGAAGAGTAGCTTTGTTAGAATCCGCGCCGAACGAATGGATTTGAGCGGGCGAAGCCAAAGTGTGCTGCGCCCGCCTTTAGCTTGAAAGAAGACGCTATGACCGAACTGAAACGCTGCGTGATCGCGACGCGCGAAAGCCCCTTGGCAATGTGGCAGGCTCTGCACGTGCAGGCACTGTTGCGCAATCGTTACCCTGAAATGGACGTCCAAATTCTCGGCATGACCACCAAGGGCGATCAGATTCTTGATAAGACGCTTTCCAAAATCGGCGGCAAGGGCTTGTTCGTTAAGGAGCTCGAAGCGGCGATGCTCGAAGGACAGGCGGACTTGGCCGTGCATTCCCTCAAGGACGTTCCCATGCAGTTGCCAGAGGGCTTTACTTTGGCGGCTGTGAGTTCTCGAGAAGATCCGCGCGACGCCTTCGTAAGCCCCAAGTATGCGCGTCTGGAAGACATGCCCGCGGGTGCTCGGGTTGGTACTGCCAGTCTCCGCCGCGAACTGATGTTGCGCTCCGAATTCCCGCATTTGACGGTTCTGCCGATTCGCGGCAATGTCGGTACGCGCCTTTCCAAGCTTGACAACGGTGACTTTGATGCTCTCGTGATGGCGGGGGCCGGCCTTAAGCGTCTGAAGCTCGAAGACCGTATCCGCGAGCTGTTGCCTGTGGAAACCAGTTTGCCTGCACCGGGCCAGGGCGCATTGGGCATCGAAGTGCGAGCCGATCGAAAGGATCTTCTGGAACTGCTTGCCTTCATTAACGACGAAGACATCCGTTGCGCAACCGGCGCCGAGCGTGCCGTGAGCCGCGCTCTGGGCGGCTCCTGCCAGGTGCCTCTGGCGGCGCACGGCATTGTTGAGAACGGCGAACTGTGGCTGCGCGCTCATGTGGGCGATCATCGCGACGGCCGCAAAATCTGCGCACAGGCTCGCGGCAAGGCGGCGGACTTTGAGGCCGTGGCAGCAAAGGTTGTGGCGGACCTCAAGGCTCAGGGCGCTGAAGCTCTTCTGGCCGAAGTGCTCGCAGCAACAGCAAAATAACTGACTCGACAACGATCGAATTTAGAAGCGGTTTCTCAGTGCGAGAGCCGCTTTCTTTTTTGTATGCCGCAATCAAGGCCGGTGAACTTTTGTAAAGAGCCGAGTAGAATGCGACTTTAATTAAGAAGTTGATTTAGCTTTACAAAAGATAAGTTCATGGGACTCTCTCATCAACCGGTTATTCTGATGCGCCCGGGGGCAGCCAACGATCGTTTGGCTGCAAAACTCAAGGCCGACGGCATTGAAGCTTGGTGCTGGCCGGCCTTTACGATCACGCTTCCCGAAGATCAGGAACTTGTTTCTCAGCGTCTGTCGCATCTGGACGATGTAGACATGGTGGTGCTTGCCTCGCCTGCCGCTGTGGCAGCTGTGGCGCATTGGGTGCAGAAGTGGCCCGAGCACATCACGCTTGCCACCGTCGGAGAAGGAACCGCGCGCGTGATCCGCGCGGCCTGGGGCGACGATGTTCCGGTGATTTTCCCCGAGGGTGATGCAGAAAAGTCCGGCAGTGAGGCTCTTTTCGAGTTGTTGAAGCACACTCAGATTCCGCGCCGCGTGCTGATTGCCCGTGGTCAGACGGGGCGGGAGTGGCTTGCCGAACAGTTGACGCAGCTTGGCGCCGATGTGGAAAAGCTTGCCGCCTATGTGCGTGTTCCCATTGAGCTGTCCACGCAACAGATTGATGATTTGCAGAAAGCCATTCACGGTCCCTCACCGATTGTCTATATCACGAGTTCGGATTCGGTGGCTACGCTGCTGCACGCCATCCGTCCTGTGCCGGGAGCCCGCGAGTGGTTCCTGCACGGTGCGGCTGTGACGATTCATCCGCGTTGTGCCGAACGCCTGCGTGAAGCCGGTTTCGTGCATGTGGAGATCACGGGCACGCTCGATGAGCGCGTGCGTGAACACATCGTTTCCAATCTGCTGCGTTTGACGTAGTCTGAAAATCGTTCAACTGCTTGCGAAATCAAGCGGTTGCAACTAAAATTTCGCCCCTTGAAGTCGGCCCGTTCAAGTCAACGGGCTGTTTTTTCCAATTCCAAATAGAGAAGTTGAGAAATGGGTCTTGCCCGAGTGACCGCCGGCCGCGATCTGCCGCGCGACTTTAATGTGATTGTTGAAATTCCGGCCAATTCCGCTCCGATCAAGTATGAAGTGGACAAAGAGTCGGGTGCCCTGTTTGTTGACCGCTTCGTCGGCACGGCGATGCACTATCCCTGCAACTATGGCTACATTCCGCAGACGATCGCCGACGACGGTGACCCGGTTGACGTGTGTGTTCTGACGCCCTTCCCGCTGATGACCGGTACCGTTTGCCGCTGCCGTGCCGTTGCCGTGCTCGTGATGGAAGACGAAGGCGGTATCGACTGGAAGATTCTGGCCGTGCCTGTGAGCAAGGTTTGCTTGCGCTACGCTAAGTGGAAGAGCGCCGACGACGTTCCGGCCGACGTGCTCGATCAGATCCGTCACTTCTTCGAACACTACAAGGACCTCGAACCCGGCAAGTGGGTGAAGGTCAAAGGTTGGAAGAGCCCTGAAGAAGCCGAAAAGCTGATCATGGAAGGCGTCCACGGCTACGAATCAATGGAAGTCAAGCCTAAGACGGCCTAATTCCGTTTGCGGTTTTCTCCGAAAAAAAGCCCCTCGCTTTGAAAAAAAGCGGGGGTTTTTCTTATCCGGCGGACGCGGCGGCGTTATAGTTTTTGCGCCTCTCAACCCACAACCAAAAAAACGACTGCCATGATCGATAGACCGTTTGTATACCTGGCCCAGACCAATCCTGTTGCCTGCGATTTGGAGGGCAACGCCAAACAGATCCTTGACGCCGCTAAAAGGGCTCACGAACTCGGTGCGTCTATCTGCGTGACGCCTGCCATGTCGCTCACCGGATGGCCGCTTGAAGGGTGGCTCGAGCGCGAGGACTTCTGGATGTCCCTTGAAGAGGCGATTGAAGGGCTCGCGCAAGCGCTCTACCGTCAGTCGCGGGACGGGAAAGTCGTGCTTGTCGGTGCGCCGAGTCGATCCGAAGGAAAAATCAATCGCTCGATCTACGTTTTGATAAGCGGCGAGGTTTTCAAACGTATCGATAAGCCGTTGCAGGGAGGCTGTGTTCTTGAGAACGCTCGCTCCATACTTAATCACTCCGGAGTGGAGGTGAATTACTGCTTTGCGGATGATCTGACGGATGAATCCTTCGTGCGTGCGCTTAAGGCTGACGGAGTTGGACTCGTCTGCGCGCTGGACTTCGGTCTGTTTGACTCGGGCGACTGCGCAAAGCGTCGGGAATCGATGATTGTCAACTGTGCTCGCGAGGGGATTGCGTTTGCCGTTGCCAATCAGGCTGGGGGCCAGGACGACGTCATTTACGAAGGTCGCAGTTTTGCCGTTAATTGCAAAGGTCGTGAGACGGTGCGCCTCAAGGCCTTCGAGGCTGATGAAGGGGCGGTAACAGTTTCTAATCTCTTTGAGGACAAGACGACGGCACTTGTTCGGGAGCCCGGTCGATACGAAACGCTTTTTGCCGCACTGGTTTGTGCCGTGCGCGACTACGCCCGAAAAAACGGTTTTTCCGATGCCTTATTGGGGCTTTCCGGGGGGGCCGACAGCGCCCTGGTGGCAGCCATTGCCGTCGAAGCGCTCGGCAAAGAACACGTTCACGCCGTGATGATGCCCACGCGCTACACCTCGGACTTGAGCTTGAAGTTGGCTAAGGATTGTGCGGAGAATCTGGGCATTGATTACCGTGTGCGCCCGATCGGTCCCATCTACGATGCAGCCAAGTCTGTTCTTGCGGATGACTTTGCGGGAACTGACGAAGGTCTTGCCGAAGAAAACCTGCAGGCCAGAAGCCGAGGGCTTCTCCTGATGGCTCTTTCCAATAAGTTCGGGTGGCTGACGCTTGCCACCGGCAATAAGTCCGAAAGTGCTACTGGCTACTGTACGCTATACGGTGATACCGTCGGTGGCTACGCTCCCATCAAGGATGTGTTGAAGACGGACGTCTGGGAGATGCTGCGTACCTACAACGTTATGAAGGGCAGAGAAGTGATCCCCGAGGAAATTATCACGCGTCCACCTTCTGCGGAATTAAAGGAAGGACAGACGGACGAATCGGCACTGATGCCCTATGCCGAGCTTGACGCCATTTTGCGCGGGTTGCTCGAAGAGGGGAAAAGCGAGGCTGAACTGCAAGCCTTGGGCCACAACGCCGACAACGTGTATCGTGTGATTGAACTTTGGCTTCGCAGTGAGTACAAGCGGGCGCAGTGTCCGGTCGGCCCCAAAGTGAGCCGCGCGATGCTCGGACGAGACGTTCGCCTGCCGCTTACGAGCCGCCCGAGTTTCCGTAAAATTACGCATCGAAGCGCAAAAACGCTGGCATGAATGGATTTAGCCGCTCAAGAAGGATAGGAAGTCTCATGAAACTCGTTACCGCAATCGTCAAGCCCTTTAAATTGGATGAAGTTCGCGAAGCGTTGGCTGAACTCGGCGTCAATGGCCTTACCGTGACCGAAGTCAAGGGATTCGGCCGTCAGAAGGGGCACACGGAGCTCTATCGCGGTGCCGAATACGTGGTGGACTTTCTCCCCAAGGTCAAGATCGAAGCGGCTGTTCCCGACGATCTGCTTGAACAGTGCCTCGAAGCGATTCAAAAGAGTGCCCGCACCGGCAAGATCGGTGACGGCAAGATCTTCGTCTTTGATATCGAACAGGCCATCCGCATTCGCACAGGTGAAACGGGCGACGCAGCCGTGTAACGAGGCTGAGAAACGTCACAAGAAAAAGCCCCGTCGGAGAAATCCTTCGGGGCTTTTTTCAGCCTGACGCAGCGCGCTGCGCCAGGTTTCAGATCAAATGCCGATTACTGAACGGTACGGGTGCCGATCACTTCGATCACGGCGCGACGGTTCGGGGCGAGGCACTTGATGAGGTCCTGCATGTTGCGGATCTGGCTGCCGGCTGCGGGCTTCGGGCAGTTCACGACAGGATCGGCGGCACCGCGGCCTTCGGTCTGGATCAAACCGCCGTCAACACCCTTTTCACTCAAGTAGGTCTTCACCGCTTCGGCGCGACGTTCGGAGAGCTTCTGGTTGTAGGCATCCTTGCCGAGGCGGTCAGCGTAACCGGTCGTGAGGATCACTTCAACGTCCATACCGGCCATACGGCTCACGAGCTGATCGAGCATGTTACGGCCGTCTTCGGAGAGCTTGGCGCTGTCAAAGGCAAACAGCGTATCGGCAGCGAGCGTCACCTTGGCAACGCGCGGTTCTTCCACAGGAGCAACTTTCGTGCAGGCGGCGGCAGACAGGATGTCCTTGTCGCAGGTGCAACCGAGGCCGTCCGGACCGCCCTGTTCAGCAAGAGCGGGCGTCCAGAAGCTGGTGCGCCAGCAAAGACCGGTAGAGTTCGTCACAACCTTGCTCTGGGAATCCAAAACATAGGGAACGACAGTATCGGAAGCCATTGCGCTACCGGCAGTGGCCATCAACACAGCAGCGGCGAGGCCGCAAAGCTTGATCGAAGTCTTCATATTTACGCTTCCTTTCTTTTTAGTATGCAAAGACGGGCACTGCACTGTTTCGTCGGTGTGTCCCGCGTCAGCCGGATTCATATCCGGCGCGGTTGGGGTCAAAGGCCCTAAAACCTTCGTTCGCGTTTGCTCCAAAAAAGCACACGCAAACAACTTCCGTCTCAGAAAGACAGAACTTTGTCCGTATTGTGCCGCATCTTGAAGCAAAAGGAGAAGGGGGACGCAACAAAATGTGCGAAAACCCCGATTTTTGTCGCAAAAATCTTCTGATAGGCGGACAGTTATGCGGAAGTTGCTGCGTTTTTCGATGTCCGTGAGGCTCAAAATCGCACTATGCGTCGATTTAAGGCCTTGACGGATATTTTCGGCAAAGTCTGCTTAAGACCGTCCGAACCGCAAAATACCATACACGCGTTTTAGAGCGTAAATCGCTAAAATGCCTGGGGTTCTGCCGCGGGGATCAAGGGGGTGTTTGCGCTTTGCTTTTTTCCGCCGGCGAAAATCAATTTCAAGCGTTCAGTTAATTGACAGACTGACGCTTTGTCTATCGGGGTACCATGGATACGAACGACGATACCAAGCTCAATCAGGACAATGCCCAAGGCGAAGCCAACGGCATGCCGATTTCTTACTCTTTGGAAACGCTTCCGATTTCGCTTGAAACCGAAATGAAGCGCTCCTATCTTGATTACGCCATGAGCGTGATCGTGGGGCGTGCACTGCCTGACGTGCGCGACGGCTTTAAGCCCGTGCATCGCCGCGTGCTCTTTTCCATGCACGAACTCGGAAACGACTTCTCGCATGCCACGAAGAAGTGCGCTCGTATCGTGGGTGACGTCATCGGTAAATACCATCCGCACGGCGATCAGGCTGTCTACCAGACGCTGGTGCGTCTGGCGCAGGACTTTTCCATGCGCTATCCGCTTGTCTGGGGCCAGGGCAACTTCGGTTCGATCGACGGCGACGGCGCTGCCGCCATGCGTTACACCGAATGCCGTCTGGCTCGCATTGCTGATGCGATGCTCGACGACCTGGAAGAGGACACGGTTGACTTCGTTCCCAACTTCGACAACTCCGAAAAGGAACCCTCCGTACTGCCCGCGCGTCTGCCCAACCTTCTTGTGAACGGTTCGGCCGGCATTGCCGTGGGTATGGCCACCAACATTCCGCCGCACAATTTGCGCGAGACGATTGATGCGTGCCGTCATCTGCTGCACAAGCCCGACGCGACCATTGACGAACTCATTGCGCGGATGCCTGCGCCCGACTTCCCGACAGGCGCCATTATTTACGGTTTGAAGGGCGTGCACGAGGGCTACCGCACCGGACGCGGCCGAGTGATCATGCGCGCACATACGCACTTTGAAGAAACGAAGTCGGGGCGTCAGGTGCTCGTTGTTGACGATATTCCCTACCAGGTCAACAAGAAGGTGCTCGTCGAATCGATCGCCCGACTGATGCGCGACAAGAAGATTGAGGGCATCAGTGAACTGCGCGACGAGTCGAGCAAGACCGTGCGCATTGTTATGGAACTCAAAGCCGGTACATTCGGTGAAGTTGTCCGCAACAATCTCTTTAAGCTCACCCAGTTGCAGTGGTCGTTCGGCATCAATATGGTGGCGCTCGTCGACGGCCGCCCGCGTGTTCTGAATTTGCGCGAAATCATCGAGGCCTTCCTGCGTCATCGCCGCGAAGTCATCAACCGCCGCACGATCTTCCGACTGAACAAAAACCGTATGCGCGGACACATTCTCGAAGGTCAGGCGGTGGCACTTTCCAACCTAGATGAGTTCCTGCGCATCATCCGCAACGCTCCCAATCCGCCGATTGCCCGCGAGCAGCTCATGTCGCGCGGCTGGAAGTCGGATCTGGTATCGGGTCTTTTGAACGCTGCTTTCAATCCGCAGGACTATCGTCCGCAGGATATTGACGCCTGTTACGGCCTGCAGGCCGACGGTTTGTATCACCTCAGTCCCGTTCAGGCCGACAAGATTTTGCAGATGGCTCTGCAAAAGCTCACCGGTCTCGAACAGGACAAGATCAATGACGAATACCGTCAGGCCAACGCACAGATCACCGATTTGCTCGACATCCTCGCCCGTCCCGAGCGCGTCGTGAAAATCATGGACGACGAGCTGGCTGAATTGAAGGACAAGTTCGGCGATGATCGCCGCTCGGAAATCGATCCGTCGGGTGACCCCAACTTCAATCCGCTTGATTTCGTGCCGGAAGAAACGATGGTTGTGACGCTTTCGCGCGAAGGCTACATCAAGCGTCAGTCGCTCACCGAGTACCGCAGTCAGCGCCGCGGCGGTCAGGGCAAGGCCGCTGCCAAACTCAAGGAAGGCGACGAGATCGACCGTATCATCACGGCCAGCAGTCACGATCAGGCCCTGTGCTTCAGCAATTTCGGACGTGTCTACGCTTTGCCGATCTACCAGATTCCGGAGGGCTCGCGCACGAGTAAGGGTAAGGCGATCGTCAATTTGCTTGACATCGCCGAAGGCGAATCGATCGTGACGATTCTGCCCGTGAGCCGCTTTGACGAATCGCACTACGTGTTCCTCGCAACAGTCAATGGTGTGATGAAAAAGACGTCGCTTAAGGAATTCGCCGTGATCCGAAGCGTGGGTAAGGCCGCCATTGCGCTTGACGATGGCGACAGCATCCTTACGGCTGTGATCACTGACGGCACGCAGGACATCATGGTCTTCGGCAGCAACGGCAAGGTGTTGCGCTTTGACGAAAACGAAGTGCGTCCGATGGGACGTGCCGCGCGCGGCGTGCTCACGATGAAGCTGCCCGAAGGACACAAGTGCATCAGCATGTTTGCCGTGCACGCCGATACGAACATGGAAGTGCTGACGGTTTGCGCTAACGGCTACGGCAAGCGCACGCCGCTGGCGGATCACCCCAAGCACGGCCGCCGCAGTCAGGGCCAGATTGCCATCATGACGAGCGAGCGCAACGGCGAGCTGGTTGCCGCCACGCTGGTGAATGTGGAAGACACCGTGCTCGTGCTCACCAACAACGGACGCATGATCCGTACGACCGTCGAATCGATCCGTCAGTCGGGCCGCGCCACCCAGGGCGTCAAACTCATGGAAACGCTGGACGAAACGGTTGTGAGTGTGACGCGTGTGGCCAACGAAGACTCCGAAGACGTCTCGACGGATGCGGAATCACACGGTGCCTCGGCACTTGCCGCTGAAACGACCGCTGACTCAGGTGAATTCCCTGTACCGGCAAGCGATGAGAACGGCGAAAATAAGTAGCCGATGACAAAAAACGCCCTGTGCGGTTGTTGTTCCGTGCAGGGCGATTTTGCAAAGATCGACCAGAAGCGCTCCGGCAGAGCATCGTTTAAATCAATTAACTATCAGGAGAGCGACCTCGTGTTTTCCCTCGGAGTACGTAGGTCGCGTGAAAAAATGAATCGCGTATATAACTTTTCGGCAGGTCCAGGCGTGCTGCCGGTTCCTGTTCTCGAAGAAGTCGCCAAGGAGTTTCCCGATTATCACGGCTGCGGAATGAGTCTGGTGGAGATGAGTCACCGCGGTCCCGTGTTTTCGCAGATCATTCGCGAGACGCGCGATCTTTTGCGTGAACTCCTGAGTGTGCCGGAAACGCACGACATACTTTTTCTGCAGGGCGGCGGACACATGCAGTTTGCGATGGTGCCCCTGAATCTGCTCGGCGCTGCGGCGGAAGCTTCATATATTGTCAACGGCGTTTGGTCGAAGAAGGCGGCGGCCGAAGCAAGCAAGTTCTGTCGCGTGAGCGTGATCGGAACACCTTCGCGCGCACAGGTGCCGCATCCTGACAGCATCAATGTGCCCAACGATGCTGCTTATCTTTATTACTGCATGAACGAGACTGTCAACGGCATGGAATTCAACTACATTCCGCAGTGTCCGGATTGTGTGCCGCTGGTCAGCGACGTGAGCAGCAACTTCCTATCACGCACGATTGATTTCCGGCGCCACGCTCTGGTTTTTGCAGGGGCGCAGAAAAACTTCGGACCGGCCGGTCTCACGGTTGTGATTGTGAGAAAAGACCTCCTGGGGCTGGCGGGCGAAACCTGTCCCACGATGCTCAATTACCAAGTGCACAGCGAGGCGGGCAGCATGTACAACACGCCGCCCACGTTTGCGATCTGGGTGGCCAATCTTGTCTGCAAGTGAGATCGGAAGAGCGTCGTGTAGGGAAAGAGTGTAGATCTCGGTGG
>OOAC01000664.1_pt1 | contig 29000 bp, 29 predicted proteins | sample 1671041 | NCBI WGS metagenome assembly OOAC01 (sample SAMN06348116, study PRJEB24527) | human gut metagenome | biome: human gut; feature: ankylosing spondylitis patient; material: feces | host: Homo sapiens | place: China | collected 2015-10 | reverse complement strand
GCGATAACAGAGTAGTTTGCAGGCATCATCATAATGAATTACTCCCTTCAAATGATTGAATCGAATTTAGGACTTCTTCAGGCTGCGCAACCATCCAAAGCCATTTTTATGTAATCGAGTGCGCACTCGATTGCAACTTAATAAGTGATCGCCTCATCGCCGTCGTCGTCTTCCTCGACCACTGCGGCGTGAGCAACAGGTTTCGGCTCTTCCTTCTTGCGGCGGAAGATGCCCTGCTGCAAGTTCCAAAGCTCGTAATACTTGCCCTGTTTTGCCAGCAGTTCATCGTGTGTGCCGCGCTCCACGATCTCACCGTGATCCATGACCAGGATCTGGTCGCAGTCACGAATGGTGGACAGGCGGTGTGCCACGATGAGCATCGACTTGTCAGCCAGCTGGTTATAGATCATATCAAAAATGGTATTCTCTGTGCCAAAGTCCAGGCTGCTGGTCGATTCGTCTAGAATGTAGAGGTTCGAGTCCTTCAGGAAGGCACGAGCCAGAGCAATGCGCTGCTTCTCACCACCAGACAGGCCGTTGCCGGCTTCTTCCAGATAGGTGTTGTACTGCAGCGGCAGCTTGCGGATGAACTCATGTGCATCTGCCTTCTTGGCAGCGTCCTTGACCTGCTCAAGGGTGGCTTCCGGACGCGAGATCCGGATATTCTCAAACAGAGTCTTGCTGAACAGCTCGACATTCTGCGGGACGTAAGAGATCGCACGACGTACCGATGCGTTGGTATACTCATTGAGATTGATACCGTTCACATCAATTTCGCCGCTCTCCGGCTCATAATACTTGAGCAGGAGTTTGGTGATGGTCGATTTGCCGCTGCCGCTGCTACCGACCAGCGCCACCTTCTGCCCCTGCGGGATGGTGAAGGAGATGTGGTTCAGTGCGGGGCTGCGGTTGCCATATCGGAACGTGACATCTTTGAATTCGATGTCGCCTTCGATCTGTTCCATCTCGGTGTGCTCTTCATCTTCGGCCTGTTCCGATTCATAATCCATGATCTCGGTCAGACGCTTCATGGAGATATCGGCTTCCTGAATCGACATCTGCATCGAGATCAGGTCGCTCACCGGAGAAGTAAAGTAACCGGACAGCGTGGTGAATGCCATATAGCCGCCCAGTGTCAGCTCACCATTCAACACCTGCATGATGCCCACGTAAGTGGTCACCATATTCAGCAGAGTGGAGATCACCATCGACACCAGAGACTGGCCGGTGCTGATCTTGCTGGACCGGAGGCTGATCTTCAGGCTCTTGATATACTCACGCTCCAGAGCTTCCAACTCGCGGTCTTCGCAGGCATTGCACTTGATGGTCTCAATGCCGCGCAGGCTCTCGATCATCTGACTGTTCAGCATTGCGGACTGCTGCATCGTCTCTTCATTGATCCGCTTGTACGGCTGCTTGAAGATGATGACGAGAAGCAGGCTCAGCGCGGTGCTGAACAGGGTGAGCGAGAACAGCGAGGAGTTCATCCGGAACAGCACGATGCCAACGCCTACGGCCATTACCACGTCCATCACGATGGTCATCGCGATGTTAGTCAGGACCGATTTGATGGTGCTTGCATCGGAGTAACGGGTGGTGATCTCACCGGTCTTCCGCGTTGCGAAGAACTTCATCGGCAGCTTGTACACATGCTCGAAGTAGCCCAGCATCAGCGGGATGTCGATCCGGATGGACAGGAAGATCAAGATCCACTCGCGAACCGTGCTGAGCAGGTTGCTCGTGAGGTTGACCACGCTGAACACAAGGATCAGGGTGATGAGTAAGTTCTTCAACCCATACGGAAGCACCTCATCCATCAGTGCTTTGTTGAACACTGTGGAGACGATGCCGATGACCGTAAGGATCACCGAACAGAGGATTGCATAAATAAAAAGTTTTTTCTGGGGCCAGAGCAGGTCGAAATACCGCTTGAGCATGTGGTACTTGCCGGTGTTCTTATTCCCCTTGGCGTTTGCATCGGTGCTGGTGCCGTTGATGCTGGTGCCAGCTTTCTTTGCCTTGCCGCCCTTGAACTCCGACGTGGGGTTCATCAGCAGCAGAACGCCGGTGAAGTTTTTATAGAAGTCGTCCAGGCTGATCTTTTCGAGGTCCTTGGCAGGGTCGCCAATGACGACGTAATCCTTGCACTTGTACTTCTTGGAAGCGTCAGCCTTTTTTTCTTCTTCCTTCAATACATGCTTGCGGCGGGCATCATCGTCCTTGATCGTGGTCTTCTTGAAGATGACCACGAAGTGGGTCAAACCCTGGTCGGTGATGACCTGCGCAATGCAGGGAAGTGTGAAATCACTCAGAAAATTCTCGCGGTCCACTCGGACAGCGGCCGTGTTGAAGCCAAGCTCATTGGCGGCTTTCTGCAGGCCCACGAGGTTCGTGCCCTTCATGTCGGTTCCCATCATATCGCGTAAGCGGGTGATGGTGATTTCCTTTTTGTAATGGAGGCACACCATTGCGAGACTGGCAGCTGCACAGTCGGTCGTGTCGTGCTGCCGCACATAGGTATAACGCATAGATGTTTCCTTTACAAGAGACCGACAACCTTCGGAAACGATCTCTTCTCTGTGTTCTAATATTCAAAACTGCCTTCCATATTCTAGCACATTGTGCGGAAATGTACAAGTAAGACTTTGTACGCATCACACAGACAGCAGACAGGATGCAGATTTTGACGCAGGAGAAAAGGTTCTGTCACGCCCCATCAAAAGCAGCGCATAGCCCTCTGCTTTGCCCTGCCCTGCGGAGAACCAAGGCAAAGCAGAGGCCAAGCTGCTATCAAAAAGAAGGGAGCGCCTACCCTTTGATCTACCAAGCGCTTCAGGAAACTTCCTAAAGCTTAGATGCAGTATACCACAATCTGACAGCTTCTTCAAGAGGACATTTTTTAAGAAACCGTTAATTTTGAAGAAAGTGTGAAAGATGTCACAAAATAGTTACAACCCGCATCTATGAAAAAGGCGGCAGGTGTGATCCCCGCCGCCGATTTGTTGGCGCCTCTTGCCTGACTCGAACAGGCGACACCCTGATTAACAGTCAGGTGCTCTAACCGACTGAGCTAAAGAGGCATCTATCCAGAGCTTTACAGCGGTAAAAGCTGCTGCGAGTAGGATTATACCTCTTTTGCCTATATTTTGCAAGTCTTTTTCGAAAATTTATGAAAAAAGCTTTCAGGCGGGGGTTTGTGCGCCTCGCAGAAAGTCCACCTCCCCCGTTTCCTGCAAATTTTTCGTCCTCCTCCTGCTATAATCTCCCAAAAGGGGGCGGGGCTTATCCGGGCCGTGATCTATCTCGATGTTCTTCTGCTGGTCAATTTTCTCACGACCGCGCTGTTTCTGCTGGCGGCGGGCCTGTTGTGCGGCGTGAGCACGTCGGGCGGGCGGGTCGTAGGCGGGGCGCTGGCCGGGGCGGCAGCCTCCCTCATCCTGCTGGCCCCTGCCCTGCCGTGGCCGGTGTCAGTCGGGTATCAGCTGGCCTCCGGGGTCGGCATCGTCCTGCTTGGCTATGGGTTTCCGGGCGGGCGGTGTTTTCTGCGGCTTCTGGCATGGTTCGCAGCCCTTCACTTCGCACTGACGGGAGCCGTGCTCCTGCCCGGCGCACAGGCCAACAATTTCAGCTTCTACCTCCCCCTCTCGCCGGGGCTGCTGCTGGTCTGCGCCGGGGGCGTGTATCTGGCTGTGCAGGGCATCCTGCGGTTTCTGGGCCGGAACGGCGGGCAGACGTTTCCCGTCACTCTGCAAATTGGCAGCGCATCTCTCCCGCTCCGGGCCTTCTGTGACACCGGTTTCTCGGTGCAGGAACCGCTTTCAGGCCGGGAGGTCGTACTCGTGCGCTTTGCCGCCGTGCAGAACGCCCTGCCCGGCCCGCTGCGCTCCTACTTATCCGCTTACTTCGCGGCCCCTTCCACCCTGCCGCCGCCCGAACTCGGCCTACGGTTCGTCCCCTGCACCACGGTGTCCGGGCACTGCATCCTGCCCGCCGTCCCGGCCATACTGGCTTCGGCTCCGGCTCAGCCGCTCTATGCAGCCTTCTGTGACCTTCCGCCCCCGCCGGGCGGCTGGGAGCTGCTGCTCTCGCCTGCCGTTGTGCCCGATGCTGCGTTCCGATGAGCCGTTGAACCTCTCAGTCTCGCCCTCATTGGCAGCACCCAAGAATCCCGCCCACAAAAAGGAGGCTTTTCGTTGAATCACCTGTTATCGTTTTTCCGTCGGCTGTACGTCCTGTTCGTCTGCTCCGGCGCCGCCCACTATGTCGCCGGGGCGCCCAGCCTGCCGCCGCCCCTGACGCCGGAGCAGGAAAAAGCCCTGCTCACCCGGATGATGGCAGGCGACCGCGCCGCGCGGGATGACCTCATCACCCACAACCTGCGGCTGGTGGTCTACCTTGCCAAAAAGTACGAAAACACCGGCGTCCCTGCCGAGGACATGATCTCCATCGGCACCATCGGGCTGATCAAAGCGGTCAATACCTTCACGCCGGAACGGAACATCAAACTTGCCACCTACGCAAGCCGCTGCATCGGCAACGAGATTTTAATGTATCTGCGCAAAAGCTCCAACCGCCGCCAGGAGGCCAGCATCGACGAGCCTTTGAACGTGGACGGCGACGGCAACGAGCTGCTTCTCTCCGACATCCTCGGCAGCGACGAGGATCTGGTCAGCCAGCGGCTCGAACAGAGCGCCGAGCGGGCCACCCTCCGGCAGTCGGTGGCCCTGCTCTCCCCGCGGGAGCGCCAGATCATGGAACTGCGCTTCGGGCTGCTGGACGGCGTCGAGCGCACCCAGAAAGAAGCCGCCGATGCCCTCGGCATCAGCCAGAGCTACATCTCCCGCCTCGAAAAACGCATCATCCGGGAATTGAAAAAGAAGCTGGAGGACTGAGCGGGCAAAAATTCCCACGCATGATTCCCCTGCCCACGCCCCATACTTCCGGTAACGTCAAAACGAAACCGGAGGGGCGCGGATGTACAACAAAGTCGAGCTCTGCGGGATGGATACGGCACAGCTGCCTGTCCTGACCGAAGCACAGAAGCGGGAGTTGCTGACGCGGGCCCATGCGGGCGACGCCGCCGCCCGCCAGCAGATGATCGAGGGCAACCTGCGGCTGGTGCTCAGCGTGGTGCAGCGGTTCGCCCAGCGAGGCGAGAATCTCGACGATCTGTTTCAGGTAGGCTGCATCGGGCTGATCAAGGCCATTGACAACTTTGACCCGGCCCAGAACGTGCGGTTCTCCACCTACGGCGTCCCGATGATCATCGGCGAGATCCGCCGCTTTCTGCGGGACAACAACGCCCTGCGGGTCAGCCGGTCGCTGCGGGATACGGCCTATAAATCCATGCAGGCGCGGGAGAGGCTGGAAAAGCAGCTGGGCCGGGAGCCTACCGTGAACGAGATCGCGCAGCAGGCGGGCCTGTCCCGCCGGGAGGTGACGGCGGCTCTGGAGTCGGTGGTGGAACCGCTCAGCCTTGAGGAGCCGCTCTATACCGACGGCGGCGACGCCATGTATGTCATCGACCAGGTGCGTGACCCCGACGGCGAGGACAGCTGGATCAGCGGCCTGCAGTTCCGGGAGACCGTCGCGTCCCTGACCCCGCGCGAAAAGCGGATCATGGAGCTGCGCTACCTCAAGGGCGAAACGCAGATGGAGGTGGCGCGGGAGATCGGCATCAGCCAGGCGCAGGTCAGTCGGCTCGAAAAGGCTGCGCTGGAACAATTCCGCAGCAAATAGCAGCAAAAGCGGCACACCCTTATATAACCTATATATAAGGATGCGCCGCTGCTCTTATTTTTTGCCGTATTTCCGGCGGGTGGCCGCTCCGCCCCGCAGATGCCGCTCGGCCTTGTTCCGGGCCAGCACTGCCTGCACCCGCTGGAACAAGTCGGGGTCCACCCGCCGCAGCCGGGACGAAACATCCTTGTGCACGGTGGATTTGCTGCACCCGAACGCCCGCGCTGCGGCCCGCACCGTTGCGCTGTTTTTTGCGATGTACTCCCCCAGCAGTGCGGCCCGCTGTTCCGGTTCCACTTTCATGCCCTGTCCCCTCCTCCGCAAGACTCCTTGGTAAAAAATATGAGGCGGAGGGGCGCAATATGCCCGCCGGGGCTTGACTTTTGGCGTTGGACGACTATACTGGGAGACGGACATGAAAACAGGGGCGCCGAAAGGCTGAGATCCGCACACTGCGGAGTACCCTTGAACCTGATCCGGGTAATGCCGGCGTAGGTAGTTTGCGGAATGTTCCCATCTTTCACAAACGAAGCCTCTACGCCTGCTGATCGCAGGCGTATTTTGTTTTTGTGTACTATATTTTTAGAGGAGCGAATCCAAAATGTCGAATTCCTATTCCAAGACCCGCATTCTGGTGGAGTGCGCCCTGATGATCGCCATCGGCACCGTGCTGTCGAACATCAAGATCTTCACCATGCCCAACGGCGGCAGCGTCACCCTGCTGAGCATGCTGCCCTTTGTGCTGGTGTCCTTCCGCCATGGCGTCAAGTGGGGCCTGTTCACCGGCCTGGTCAACGGCTGCCTGCAAATGCTGCTGGGCTTCTGGGCGCCCCCGACGCCCACCTTCCTGTACTTCCTGGGCGAAGTCCTGCTGGACTACCTCATCGCCTTCATGGCGCTGGGCACGGCTGAGCTGTTTGCCCGCCCCTTCAAGAACCGGATGGTCGGCGTGGCTTTCGGCACCTTTATGGCCGGTGTGCTGCGCTTCCTGTGCAGCTTCCTCTCCGGTGTGCTCGTCTGGGGCAACCTGAACGAGGGCCTGAGTGCCTGGACCTACAGCCTGGTCTACAATGCCAGCTACATGCTGCCGGAGACCCTGCTCACCGTGGTGGCCGCTGTGCTGCTCATCAAGGTGGCCCCGCAGATCTTCGACCGCCAGTACACCAAGGCCTGATTTTTCACGCACCATCGCGCCCCGGCAGGTCCACCGCCCGCCGGGGCGCTTTTCTCTGCAAAAACTTCGCAGGAAATTCGAAAAAAGTGTTGACAGCGTCCCTTCCTGCTGGTATAATAACTCACGTCGCAAGACACGAAACCAAACATGTGGGGGATTAGCTCAGCTGGGAGAGCGCTTGCATGGCATGCAAGAGGTCACCGGTTCGATCCCGGTATTCTCCACCAAAAAGACACTGCACAGTTTGTGCGGTGTCTTTCTTTTTGCACGTTTGCTGCGTGAGTGAAAAACAGGAAGATGAACGGTGCCGATCGGAGTTTTGACGATTTGCGGCGCTATCCTGTTGCAGTAAACCGTAAGATAAAAGCAGAAGACGCCCTTCCCGGATGGAAAGGGCGTCTTCTGCTTTTTCAGCCGTTCTTCACGTCCGCCGGAGCCGGCTGGGCAGAGGCCGTGTCAAGGCCGACGAGATATTCCGGATCGACCTTGTCCTGTGGTTTCTTTTTTGATAGCATGGTGATTTGCCCCTCCTAAGAGATTTCGCGGGGAGCACTTCTCCCCGTCTGACAGGGAGAAGTATATATTCCAAATCTTAGGAAATGCCCGAGAAATTTATTAAGAAGGACGTAAGAGGTTTGAATTTTTTATGAAAAAGTTTCACAGGACGTAAAAGCCTCTCCCTTTGGGAGAGGTGTCACCGCAGGTGACGGAGAGGGCAAGGATGCTGAAGAAAAAGTTCAGACACAGCGATAGGATCTCTCTGACAAAAGAGCTTGCTTATCGCAGTGCGGCGGCTCTGCCATCCGCAGATTGCGGATATGCACCATGACGGTGCCGTTGGAGACGTAGAAATACGGCTCGCCCCATACGGTCTCGTAGATGACCTGCACCGGGAAGATGCGCTGGGGGCTCTGCATCAGCAGCTTGAGGATCTTGTACTCGGTCTCGGTCAGGTCGGCCTCCTGCTCGTCCACCCAGACCCGGTTGCAGTCCAGCGCGATGCGCACACCGTCCCGGATGTCCGGGTCATTCTCGACGATCATGATGGTCTGCATAGTCTATGATTCCTTTCCTGTATGGCTTAGTATCCGTATAGCAGATTTTCTGCATTGTGGACAGCTTATCACATACTTCTTGGGATTTGTGGGATAAGATCCTAAGGAATTCTTAAGAAAGCGGCCGTTTTGCCTCTTGCGGAGCGGGGCGGGGGAGAGTATCCTTATAGAAGAATACACAGGAAGTGAGGGTATCCCTATGCACAAAAAAGTTTTGGTATGTCTGCCCCTGAACGACGCCCACCGCACCGCGCTGGAGGCATCCGTGCCGGAATTTGAATTCCGTTTCAACGCGCTGGACGATGTCCACGCCGAAGATGTGCTCTGGGCCGACATCGTGCTGGGCAACGCACCGGTGTCGATGATCCGCCAGAACAAGCACATCGAGTGGTTCCAGTCCAACTCCGCCGGCCCCGACGCCTATCTGAAGCCCGGCGTCCTGCCCGAAAACTGCATGGTGACCAACGCCACCGGTGCCTACGGTCTGGCCATCAGCGAGTGGATGCTGGCCATGTGGCTGGGCATCCAGAAGGATATGTTCCTCTACCGCGACCGCCAGAACCAGCGCCAGTGGGCGCCCATCGACCGCCCCGTGAGGGGCATCACCGGGGCGCGGGTGCTCTGCGTCGGCATGGGCGACATCGGCTCCAACTTCGCCCGCCGCGCCCATATGCTGGGCGCTGAGGTGGTGGGCGTCCGCCGCACGGTCCACCCCGACACGCCCTGCCCGGACTACTGCCTGCGTGTGGTGGCCCAGAGCCAGCTGGACGAGGAGCTGCCCGAGGCCGACCTCATCGCCCTGAGCCTGCCCGGCACCCCTGAGACCAACAGGCTGTTCAACGCCGAGCGCTTCGCCCGCTGCAAGGACGGTGCCATCCTCATCAATGTGGGCCGCGGCACCACCGTGGACAGCGACGCCCTCGTGGAGGCCCTGCGCAGCGGCAAAATTTTTGGCGCGGGCCTCGACGTCACCGACCCGGAGCCTCTGCCTGCCGACCACCCGCTGTGGGGTGAGCCGGGCGCTATCATCACGCCCCACAACTCCGGCAAGTTCAGCCTGCCCAAGACGCTGGACAACATCGTGGACATCTTCATCCACAACCTCAAGCGCTACGCTGCGGGCCTGCCGCTGGACAATCAGGTCAACCGCACCACCCGCTATGCCGCCGACCAGAACGGCGGCCGCCGCCTGCTGAGTACCCTGGAAAATACGATAGTGTGATAAAAAGTGTGATAAAAAGCCCATCTGCACCGTGGTACAGATGGGCTTTTGGTTTAGAGGTTCATCGTGCCAACACCACCGAGAGGGTGACTTCTTTGGCGTCGGGCGAGAGGTCGAAGCTGCCGCCGTCCTGTGCGGTGAGGCAGACGTTGTAGACCTTCTTCGCGCTGAGACGGGCCGGGGCATCGTCGAAGTGCCAGTCGGACACCTCATGGTAGCGGCCATCCGTGCCGAGGGCGAAGAGCTTATAGTCGGCGGCATTTCCGGTCAGGCCGTTGATGCGGAAAGAAACAGTCGTCGCGGGGTGGAGGTTGTCGAGGGTGGCGGTGTGGAGCCAGCTTGCGGGGGTGCCGGCGCCGCCTGCGGCCTGGAACTCTGCCGCCGAAAGCACCCGGCGGGAGGTCTTGTCCAGATCGACTTTGCGGTAGGGCATCTCGGGCAGGAAGACGAAGCGGTCCTGCAGGCGGAGCAGCTCTTTGTAGCCGGTGGGGCAGTAGAGCTTGTTGCCGTCACGGCCCGCGTACATGCCGATGGCCATGTTGTTGTAGCCGTAGAGGGAGGCAACGTCCACGGTGAGGACGGTCTTTCCGGTGTCGAAGTCCAGCACGATGTACTGCCACATGCCGCTGTCCACGTCCTGCACGAAGCCGTAGATGTAGCCGGTGGCAGTGGAGAGCTTCATCATGGAAGTGTCGCTGAGGTCGCTGCGGCACCAGATGCTCTTCATGGTCCAGCCGTCGGCGGTGCGGATGGTGTCCACCCGTTCGACGCCGGGCATGATCATGCAGTTGCCCTTGAGCAGCCAGTTGCGGTCGTAGATGTTCTCGTAGCTCTGGATGGACGAGTCACTGTCGGGCTTTGCGAGGTTGGGGCTGCCTGCGCCGAACCAGTTGCAGACGATGGTGCTGACCCGGCCATTGCCGTGGTCGTAGACGATGGCCGAATTTTCCACCGACACCGGCATGTTGGCGGGCAGCTCGTCGATGATCGGGTGGCTGGCGGCGACTTCGCCGGTGCGGATGTCCACAGCCATCAGGCTGACGGTCTCGAGGTTGTCGGTGAAGAAGACCAGCTCTTTGCTCAGAGAGGGCGAGCAGCCGCCGCCCCATGCCAGACCGCCGCCGGTGGTGGCAGCGCCTTCGCGGCTGTCCTTTGCGCCCACGCTGTCGTAGGGGGTGCGCCAGACGACTTCAACGCCGCCGTTGGCGCGCAGCAGGTAGCAGGCAAGGTTCGTCAGGATGACCGCACCCTCCCGGCAGGAGGCAATGCCGTTTTCAGCACCCTCGCCCGGAGCGGGAGCGTAGACATGGACTTCGTGGTCGAGGTCGGCGGTGCCGCCGGCAAGGATGGCGTCGATGGCATTGTGGGAGATGTAGCCCATCGCGCCCTGCTGGCCACGGCTGGGGTAGATGCGGAAGCCGCCGGTGACGAACCAGAGGTTGCCGTCGTAGTCAAAGACGATGGAGAGCAGATTCTGCTCGAGGCTGCGGCCAAGCACCCGCTCGGCGGCCTCTTTGATGTTGATGTCCAGGACCTTTTCAAAAACCGGCAGAGGCGTACCCTTCTCGTCGGTGGCACGAAGCATCAGCACATGGTTGTGGCTGGTGGGGCAGACGATGAGGTTGCGCCCGTCCACAAAGGAATAGGAGCTTTGGATGAGATAGCCGCCGCCGTCGTGCTTGGCGGGAGAGAAAAAGCCGATGGTGCGGACTTCTTCGGCGTCGAGGTCGCGGATGGCCAGACCGCCCAGGAACGGGCTGACGGGGTTATCGAAGTTGTCGAAGAAGATGGCCGGGGAGGCGTTGGGGTTCGTCTTTTCCATTGCCACGTTGACCTCGGGGCAGATGCCCACGGGGAGGACGGTGTCGGTGGAGTCGGTGTTGTAGCAGTCGTGGTGGATGTTTGACTCGCTGCGGCCCATAAAGGGGTTGGCGTCCACAACTTTTGCCGTCAGAGGCTTCGGCGGCAGGGCGGTGTCTGCGCCCTGGAAAAGGCCGGACAGAAGGCAGTCTGCCCTGGCGGCGGGGGCCAGCTGGCAGGACAGCAGTGTGAGAGCGGAAGCGCTGAGGAAATTGCGTCGGGTCATTTTCATGGTGGAGTCCTCCTTTTTTGATAACATGACCTCTCAGCCTCCCCTCGATAGGGGAGGTGGCACGCCGCAGGCGTGACGGAGAGGTTAAAGGTTCAATAAAATATTCACCCGGAACAAACCGTTCTCGGTCTCGACGGTCATAGAACCGCCATATCTGGAAACGGCCGTCTGGATGGAGACGAGGCCGATGCCCATTCCGTCGTGTTTCGTGGAGTGGAGGATGCCCTGCTGGCGCTTGAGCACACCGTCATAGCGGTTCTCCACCAGCAGGCCCAGCATGGCGGGGCTCAGCATCCGGGCCAGCACCTTCACCTGCCGCTGTTCGGGCGGCAGCTTCTGGCTGGCATGGAGAGCATTTTCCAGCAGATTGCCCAGCATCATGCAGAAGTCAGCCTCCGGGATGGCCAGCTGGCGGGGCAGTTCCAGCCGCCAGTCCACCGGCACGCCGAGGCTGTGGGCCTCGTGGTCGTAGTGACCGGCCAGAGCGTCCACGGCAGGATTCGCGCAGAGGGTGGGGCGCTCCTCGCTCAGCTCGGATTCGTACTGGTGCAGGTAATTTTTCAGCTCATCCACCTGCCCGGCCTCGGTGAGTCCGGCGATGACGTGGAGGTGCTGGCGGAAGTCGTGGCGGAGATGCCGCGTCTGCTCCATATAGGTCCGCAGTTCGGTGTAGCGGCGGGATTCCACGGCCAGAAGCTGGTTTTCCCGGTCGAGCTGGGCGCTGCGGGTGTACTCCCGGGCCACCTGATACATCTCGTACAGCAGCAAAAAGATGCCCAGCAGAGAGATGGTGACGGCCAGAACAGAAATGATCATCAGACGGTTGATGAGCACGACGGCCGGGTCCAGCGGCATGCAGAAGACGAGGAAAGCCGCGTAGATGGTGGGCAGCGGCCACGCCGACTGCCAGAAGGCTTCGCCCCGGTACTCCCGCAGCAGCCAGCGGCTCCACTGGACGGCGGTGAACCAGAAGATGATGCAGAGCACTGCCGAGAGTCCCAGCTTGAGCAGGGAGGTGGAGACGAGACAGGCCGGGGCGTCGTTGCCCACCTCAGCCCGGGCGTTGAGCACCGTGGAAAGCAGGGAGCAGACTGCCGTCATGACGCCGGAGACGGCGAAGAGAAAGGCGGTCTGGCTCACGGAAACTTCCGGACCCACCCGCCAGCGCAGCAGCCAGAACGCCGCCAGCAGGGTGGGCAGAAGCAGGATATTGCTGTCCAGTTCGAAGATGGCGCAGAGGGCCGCCGCTGCAAGGCAGATGACCGTGACGAGAGTGGCTGCCAGCACAGCGGTGCGCCGGGGGGCCTTCACATGCTCCCACAGGGGCGCGAGGCAGAGGAATGCCCCCGGGTAGAAGACGGCGAGGTCCAGAAAATAGCGTCCAAATAAAGAAAAGTCCAAGGTCGGGCCTCCTCTCGGCGTCATAGCTCCCGCCGCATATGGCGGAACTGATATTGTGTGAACTGGGCGAACAGGGTGTTCTTATCCTTCTGGCGCACGGGCAGGCAGGTGCCGTCCAGCATCTCGAAGCAGTCACAGTCCAGCCGGAGCACCTTGTCCATGTTCAGGATGACGCCCCGGTTGCAGACGAGGAAGTTCTCCTGCGCCCGCAGCAGCTGCTCCACCTGGGAGAAGGTGGAGACGGTCCGGCACTCGCCGTCGTCGCTGACGATGCGGACGTAGTGATTCTGGGCCATGGCGTACTGGATCTTCCGCAGGGGGAGATGTACCTGCTGCCGTGCGATGCGGACTTCCAGCTCCGGTTCGGCCCGGAAGAGCACCCGCCGCAGCTCGTCGGCCAGCTGGAAGAGCTTTTCTTCCCGGTAGGGCTTGAGCAGATAGTCGAAGGGGTGGACGGGGAACGCGTCCCATACGTATTCCGGGGACGAGGTCACGAACACCAGCAGCAGGTCGGGGTCGGCCCGGCGCAGGATGCGCGCCGTCTCGATGCCGTTGGTGCCTTCCATGCAGATGTCGAGAAAAACGACCTGATAATTTTTTGAGGGGAACGCCGCCAGAAAGGCGTCGCCGCTCTCATAATGGTCACAGACCAATGGTTGCCCGCCGCCGAAAGCCAGCCGCAAAAGGCTCTCCAACCGCTGAGCGTCGGGCAGGCGGTCTTCTACGACCGCAAATCGAAGCTCCATCCTCATTTCCTCCCTTATGACCATATTATAACATAACCATCGGGGCTTAGACACAGCGATTCACGCAGAAAACGACCCCATTCACGCAGGTTTGACAGCCCTCAAAAAAAGGACAATGGAAATTTGTGATGAGAGGATGAAGTTTTGTGTTGTTGAAAACTTTCGGCAGACATAGAAAAGCGCACCCCTTCTGCTTCTGTGTGGAGAAGGGGTGCGCTTCGTTTATACTTCGAGTTCAGGCAACTGCTCTTGTTTTTCTCATCTCTTTTCCACTTCTTTGCCAAAAAGTAGGATGAAGCACACAAAAGACAACGAAATGCCCGGCACAGAGTAAGCAGAATACTCTGTGCCGGGCGGAGATGAGAAAAAGTTTCTTAGTGGTTGGCGGCGCGGTAGATGGCGATCATGTCGTCGAGGCTGAGTTTTTTGGCCGAGCCGAGGGCGGAGCCGCAAGCTTCGAGGCAGCGGCGGGCCATCTCGTCGATCTGCGCGTCGGTGGGGTCGATGCCCAGCTCATGGAAGCTGGCGGGCATCCCGATGCTGTGGTAGAAGTCCACCATGGCGTCGATGCCTTTCAGGGCGATCTCCTCGTCGGTGCCGTCGGTGGTCACGCCCATGACGTTCCGGGCAAAGCGGACGAAGCGGGGCAGGCAGTCCTTGTAGACGTACCGCGCCCAGCTGGGCCAGAGGGCGGCGAGGCCCGCGCCGTGGGTCACGTCGAACATACCGCCCATCTCGTGCTCGAGTTTGTGGGACATAAAGTCGCCGCTGGCGATGCCGCAGCCGGTCAGGCCGTTGTGAGAGAGACTGCCCGCCCACATCACCTCGGCCCGGGCCTCGTAGTTGGCCGGGTCGGTGTGGAGGATGACCGCGTTCTTCATCACGGTGCGCAGCAGGGCCTCGGCCAGCGCGTCGGTCAGCTCCATGTTGCCGCCATTGGTGAAATAGCGCTCCATGGTGTGCATCATGATGTCGGCGCAGCCGGACTCGGTCTGATAGTCGGGCAGGGTCTTGGTGAGCTCGGGGTCCATGATGGCGAACTTCGGACGGCTGATGTCGTCGTTGTAGGCCCGCTTCTGGTGGGTGTCCACCCGGGTGATGACGCTGCTGTTGGATGTTTCGCTGCCCGCCGCCGCGATGGTCAGGATGCTGGCCACCGGCAGGCACTTCCTGGCCGTGCGGGTGTGCTCGTACAGCTCCTAGACGTCCTTTTCCGGCTCGGCCAGGCCGTAGGCGATGGCCTTGGCCGTGTCGATGACGCTGCCGCCGCCCACGGCCAGCAGGAAGTCGATGCTGTTCTCTTTGCCGATGCGGATGCCCTCGTAGACCTTGTCGAGGTGGGGGTTCGGCACGACGCCGCCCAGCGTCCAGCTGGAAATGCCAGCCTCGGCCAGAGAATTTTTGGCCCGGTCCAGCACACCGGAGCGGACAGCGCTCTTGCCGCCGTAGACGATGAGGACACGGGTGCCGCCGTATTCGCGCACCAGCGCGCCCACGCGCTGTTCGGTGCCTTTGCCGAAGATGACCCGGGTGGGGGAGTAGAACTCGAAATTGCTTGCCATAGTGGTCTGCCTCCTTGTAAGTGCTGCTTTCTGAGCAAAAGTATACACGAAATAGATTCGAAAGTCTACAGGCCCTGCGCCTGCCGCCGCAAAATATTCGGGACAAAACAAAACCCGCATCCTCCCGGCAGGAAAACGGGAGGATGCAGGCTTCATTGGAAAACATCAGACAAAAAAACCTGCCGACTCGAGGCGGTTGCAAGCCCTCAGTCGGCAGGATGCTTACTTCTTCGGAGTCATAGCCTCTTGACCTCGATTTCTTCATTTTTCGGTCTGTACCGGACGTTTCATAGAAGATTCTCCTTTGAAACGGTGAAGAACGATCAGCAGGGGAATGAATTTCTTAGTACATTGGAATGACCCTTTTCTTAACTGTTGGAGTGCGGGATACGAATCACAGAGATGAATTTCATATTACCACATTCTTTCGAGTTAGATTTGCGAAGGGAGTGTCATTACTTAGTACATCGGAGTTTCTCCTTTGGAGTTATTCAAATAAGACGTTCCGTACAAAAGCTTTCTTCATTGGGATCACCTTCGGCGGATCTATTTGAACGCGAGGGGTTTTGTTTCACAGACTGTTCTGTTATTCGCTTTATTGATGCTCAAGAACGGCTCTTGTTGTTGTGTTTTTATACGGGGGAAGCATCCCGTTTGTGGTGAGCCTCTGTTTTGCTTCTCAGCGAACCCCGACAGTCTGTGCGTACTGTGCGGGTTCCATATCGACCATCGGTCTTCGCTCCTTTCTACTTAAAGTCAGCGGGGTTAGCTCTCATTTGAGCTTCTGCTGTACTTCTCTGGTTTCTGGCTTTATTATACACGCGCGGGCGCGGTTTGTCCATTCGCAGAATGCACAATAAATTGGATATAATTTTTCAAGAAACAACTAAAAAATTGTATTGTTCGTACAAGCGGGCGACAGGAACAGCCTCCCTGCGCAGTCTGGACGGCCCGCAGGGCCTTTTGTGGAAAACCTCTGCGCAAGAACTGCCAGACTTCTTCCGTGCTATCTTCCGCCGCGGTGAGCAGAACGCCCGGTGAGCCTACATCCTATATTATAAACAGGTAATATTACTTAATAAAGATAAGCTTCTAATTAAGAAAATTTCATGGATCGCACACTTGACGGCCATATGAATTTTATATACCCGATATACATGGAGCGTATAATTTTGCCGGGAGCGTTTCATATTGCCTCAAAAAATGAAACAAACCACTAAGAAATGACTAAGAAATTGGTTGAAATGGACAATTTGAAAGCGAAATATTGTGCAAGATGTACGACACTTTCGGCACAAGCGTGAAATAAGATATAACAAAAAGTAGAATATCGACCAAAGGTCTTATCAAACGGCACCAATCGTGCTATGATACCAGACGCAAAAGGGCTGCGCTGAGCGCGGAAAGAGGGTGTGTTTCCATAAAAACAAACGCACCTTCTTTGATTTTTAGCACAGCTGCTTTAATAAAAGAAACGAAAGGAGATAGAGTGAAAACGAACGATACCTTTACGCTTCAGGATAAGACTCTGCTCAGAAAGGAGGCAAAGCGATGAACGCATTGACTGCGGCCCTGAAAGAGGAGCTGAATGTGGAGATGATCTCCCTCGGCGGCCTGCAGGTGCCGGAATCTGTGGTGGTCAGCTGGGGCATCATGCTGTTTCTGGTCATCGTCTCCATCCTGCTCACCCGGAACCTCAAGGTGGACCACATCTCCAGGCGGCAGGCCATCCTTGAGCTGGTCGTCACCACCATCGACGGCTTCTTCACGGGCCTGCTGGGCGAGCAGGGCAGACGGTATGTGCCTTACCTCATGACGGTGGCTCTCTACATCGCCTGTGCGAACCTCATCGGCGTGTTCGGCATCAAGCCCCCCACGAAGGACCTGAATGTCACCGCTGCGCTGGCGCTCATGAGTATCTGCCTCATCGAGTATTCCGGCATCCATGCCCGGGGCGGCAAGGGCTTCCTCAAGAGCCTCACCGCCCCCACCCCCATCATGACCCCCATGAACATCCTCGAGATCGCCATCCGCCCCACCAGTCTGTGTATGCGACTGTTCGGCAACGTGCTGGGCGCTTTCGTCATCATGGAGCTCATCAAGCTGGTGGTCCCGGTGTTCGTGCCGGCCATCTTCAGCCTGTACTTTGATTTGTTCGATGGTCTCATCCAGACCTATGTCTTTGTCTTCCTCACCTCGCTGTTCATGAAAGAGAGTATTGGTGGAGAAGAGTAAACCTCTCAAAAGCCTCTCCCCTTGGGAGAGGTGTCATCGAAGATGACGGAGAGGGCAAGGATGCTGACAAAGGCAGCTTGCCCTCTCAGGCGCATTCGCGCCAGCTCCCCCAGAGGGGGAGCCTCAAGAAGAATATTGATTTATAAAGGAGAAATAATTATGAACGGACTCGTAGCTCTGGGCGCTGGTATCGCAGCGCTGACTGGTATCGGCGGCGGCATCGGCATCGGCATTGCCACCGGCAAGGCAACGGAGGCCATCAGCCGCCAGCCGGAAGCTTCCGGTAAGATCCAGACCAACCTGCTGCTGGGTGCAGCTCTGGCCGAAGGTACTGCAATTTTCGGCTTCGTCGTTGCTCTGCTCATCATCCTGTTCCTGGGTTGATAACGGAGGCATGACGAATGCTGACTCTGAATCTGAACCTTCTGTATACAGTCGTCAACATTCTGGTTCTGTTTTTGCTGCTGCGCAAGTTCCTGTACAAGCCTGTCATGAACATCATCGCACAGCGCCAGAAGCAGGTGGATGACGCACTGAACGCCGCCGAGACCTCCAAGCAGGAGGCCGCTGCGGCCCTGAACGACGCGCAGGCAAAGCTGCGCAATGTGGACGCCGAGGCTGTTGCCCGCCGCACTGCCTACGAGCAGCAGGCCGAAAAGGACAAGCAGCAGCTGCTGGCTGACGCCCAGAAGCAGGCCGACGCCATCCTGGCCGAGGGCAAAGCTGCCGCCGAGGCCGAGCGCCAGCACAAGCTGCGCCAGGCTGACGCCCAGACCACTGCACTGGCCCGCGCCATGTGCGAGAAGCTGCTGGCCCGCAGCCTGAACGAGCAGGACGACGCCCGCCTGCTGGACGATCTGTTGGAGAAAGCGGGGGCTGAAAATGGCAAGTGAATTCAGCACCGAGTTCTTCTCGGCCAACCGCATCGTCAAAGCTGACCTCCGTGCCGCCCGCACCCCCCGCGAGGAGGACCTGGAGCGCATCAAGAAAGAGGTCGCGAAGCTGTACGACGCCACCGAGGTCATCCTGAACGTCACGGTGGACGACAGCCTCCTTTCCGGCTATGTGCTGCAGATCGGCGACCGCGTCTTCGATAACTCCGGCCGCCACGCCATCGACCAGATGATGGCCGACAAGCCCTCTCTGGCCACCCTCAAGACCCGCATCGAGGACTACAAGCCCGCCGCCACCAGCGAAGAGGGCGGCGTGGTCATCTCCTCCGCCGACGGCATCGTGGAAGTGGAAGGCATGGACCGCGCCGTCTACGGCGAGATCGTCACCTTCGAGAATGGTGCCAAGGGCATGGTGGAGAGCGTTGAACCGGGCCGTCTGGGCATCATGCTCTTCGACGGCGCTGAGACCGTCGGCGTCGGCACCATGGTCACCCGCAGCGGCAAGCGCGCCGGCATCCCGGTGGGCGACGGCTTCCTTGGCCGGGTCATCGACCCGCTGGGCGAGCCCATCGACGGCAAAGGCCCCATCGAGGCTGTGGGCTACAACCCCATCGAGAAGCAGGCCCCCGGCATCCTCGAGCGCCAGAGCGTGGATACCCCGCTCCACACCGGCATCCTCGCCATCGACTCCATGTTCCCCATTGGCCGCGGCCAGCGTGAGCTGATCATCGGCGACCGCCAGACCGGCAAGACCTCCATCGCCACCGATGCCATCCTGAACCAGAAGGACACCGGCGTGCTCTGCATCTACGTCGCCATCGGCCAGAAGGCTTCTTCCATCGCCCGCGTGGCCGAAGACCTGAAGAAGCACGGTGCCATGAGCTATACCACCATCGTGGCGGCTACCGCTTCCGACAGTGCCCCGCTGCAGTACATCGCACCCTACGCCGGTACGGCTCTGGCTGAGTATTTCATGGCGCAGGGCAAGAGCGTCCTCATCGTCTACGATGACCTCTCCAAGCACGCGGTGGCATACCGTGCCATCTCTCTGCTGCTCCGCCGCTCTCCGGGCCGTGAGGCTTACCCCGGCGACGTCTTCTATCTGCACTCCCGTCTGCTGGAGCGCTCCTGCCGCATGAGCGACGCACTGGGCGGCGGCTCCATCACCGCACTGCCCATCGTTGAGACCCAGGCAGGCGACGTGTCCGCTTACATCCCCACCAACGTCATCTCCATCACCGACGGTCAGATCTTCCTCGAGAGCGCTCTGTTCAACGCCGGCAACCGCCCGGCTGTCAACGTGGGCCTGTCCGTCTCCCGTGTCGGCGGCGCAGCCCAGACCAAGGCCATGAAGAAGGCCAACGCCAACCTGCGTATCGAGCTGGCCCAGTACAAGGATATGGAGTCCTTCGCGCAGTTCAGCTCCGATCTGGACGCCGAGACCCGCCATCAGCTCGAGCACGGCAAGGCTCTGACCGAGATGCTCAAGCAGCCGCTCTATCGGCCCAAGACCGACGCCGAGCAGGTGGTCATCCTTGTGCTGGCTTCCCACGGGATGCTGGACGAAGTGCCTCTCGCTGAGCAGCGGGCGCGCACCGCTGCCTTTGTTCGCCAGTTCCATGCAGATGTGTCCGGCACGATGGATGCCATCACGGCCACCGGCAAGCTCACTCCCGAGCAGACCGACACCATCCTGAACGCATGGAAGGCCTACGAGGGAGGCGAGAGTCATGGCGTCCAGTAAGCTGCTGAAAGAGCGCATCGAGAGCATTCAGGATACCCGCAAGATCACGAACGCGATGTATCTGATCTCTTCCTCCAAGCTGCGCAAGGCACGCAAGAACTACCAGAACGTCCTGCCCTACTTCACCCGCATGAGAGACACCATCTCCCGTGTCGTCCCCCATCTGCCCGATGAGCCGGTGCATCCGTTCTTCCACGAGCGGCAGAGAGAGGACGGCGATCCCCGCCGCGCCTATCTGGTACTGACGGCAGACAAGGGCATGGCAGGCTCTTTCAACCAGAACGTGCTGAAACTCCTGCTGGAAAAGGCTGACAGGAACGACCGTTTCTATGTCATCGGTCAGGTGGGCTACCGCGCCCTCCGCAAAGACCCCCGCCTGGTGCGGGAGTTCCAGTACGGCGCGACTGCCCCGTCGCTGCAGCGCGCCCGTGACATCACGGTGGACGCCATCGACGACTTCAAGTCGGGCAAACTGGATGAGATCTATCTGATCTACACCAAGATCCAGAACGCGCTCACCAGTGAGCCGGTCATGGTGCGTCTGCTGCCGCTGGACCGCGAGCATCTGCAGCCCGCCCCCAAGGGTCTGGGCGACCCCCGCGGCGAAGTCGAGCTGGTGCCGGACGCATGGACGGTGTTCGAGCAGACCGCTCCTATCTATATGCACGGCATGATCTTCGGTGCCATGACCGAGAGCTTCTGCGCAGAGCAGAGCGCCCGCATGACCGCCATGGATTCGGCCACCAAGAGCGCCAACGATATGATACGCGACTTGCAGCTGGAATATAACCGCACCCGCCAGGGCTCCATCACTCAGGAGATCACCGAGATCATCGGCGGCGCGTCTGCGGTGAAATCACAAGAATAACTTTTCCGCATAGCCTCCCCTCGCCAGGGGAGGCGGCACGACGCCAGTCGTGACGGAGAGGTTGACACATCTATAGCAATTCAACTTTTTAATGCAACAGCAACAGCGTTGAATTGCATATCGCAAATATGCTGTTTGGATGTTGCACTAATTTCTTGACTTGCGATAATAAACGAGGCAAATCTATGATACAGGGAAAAATTATTCGCGTGGCCGGCCCTGTGGTGGACGTGCAGTTCACCGCAGGCCGACTGCCTGCCCTGCAGGAAGCGCTGACCGTGACCGCAGAAGGCACCGAGCGCACGATGGAGGTGGCGCAGCACGTCAACGAATCGACGGTGCGCTGCATCATGCTCTCGGCCAGCGAAGGTCTGGGCAAGGGCATGGTGGTCACTGCCACCGGCCACGGCCTGACTGCCCCGGTGGGCGAGGCCACGCTGGGCCGTATGTTCGACCCGCTGGGCCGCCCCATCGACGGCAAGGGTTCGGTGGACGAGGTGCCCCACTGGCCCATCCACCGCAAGGCCCCCAGCTTTGCAGAGCAGAAGCCCGCTACTGAGATTTTGGAAACGGGCATCAAGGTCATCGACCTGCTGGCCCCCTACGCCAAGGGCGGCAAGATCGGTCTGTTCGGCGGCGCAGGCGTCGGCAAGACCGTCCTGATTCAGGAACTTATCCACAACGTGGCCACCGAGCACGGCGGCTACTCCATCTTCACCGGCGTCGGCGAGCGCTCCCGCGAGGGCTGCGACCTTTGGGGCGAGATGAACGCCTCCGGCGTCCTGAACAAGACCGCGCTGGTCTTCGGCCAGATGAACGAGCCCCCAGGAGCCCGTATGCGGGTGGCGGAGACCGGCCTGACCATGGCCGAGTATTTCCGCGAGGAGACCCACAAGGACGTGCTGCTTTTCATCGACAACATCTTCCGTTTCGTGCAGGCCGGCTCTGAGGTCTCTGCTCTGATGGGCCGTATGCCCTCGGCTGTCGGCTATCAGCCCACGCTGGCCAACGAGCTGGGCGCTCTGCAGGAGCGTATCACCTCCACCCGCGACGGTTCCATCACCTCGGTGCAGGCCGTCTACGTCCCCGCCGACGACCTGACCGACCCCGCCCCCGCTACCACGTTTGCACATCTGGACGCAACCACTGTCCTGAGCCGTAAGATCGTCGAGCAGGGCATCTATCCCGCTGTGGACCCGCTGGCTTCCACCTCCCGCATTCTGGAAGCCGACATCGTGGGCGAGGAGCACTACCGCGTGGCCCGCAAGGTGCAGGCAACGCTGCAGCGCTATCAGGAACTGCAGGACATCATCGCCATTCTGGGCATGGACGAGCTGGGCGAGGAAGACAAGCTCACCGTCACCCGTGCGCGTAAGCTGCAGAAGTTCCTGTCCCAGCCCTTCTCGGTGGCTGAGAACTTCACCGGCCTGCCCGGCAAATATGTGCCGCTGGCCGAGACGGTCAAGGGCTTTGCCGCCATCGTGGACGGCAAGTGCGACGACCTGCCCGAGTGGGCCTTCTTCAACGTGGGCACCCTCGACGACGCCCGCAAGAAGGCAGCGGACAAGCTGGCGGAGGAAAAAGGCGGTGAGGCCTGATGAACAGCTTCATCCTCAACATCACGGCCTCCAGCGGTGAGTTCTATCAGGGCAGCTGCGAGAGCATGGTGCTGCCCGTGAAGGACGGCGTCTACGGTGTTCAGGCCGGCCACAGCCCGGTGCTGGTGGCTATCCACATGGGGATGCTCAAGTTCACTGTGGACGGCGAGACCCGCGAGATTCTGGTCGGCGACGGCATCGCTGAGGTGACGCCCACCTTCGTGCTTCTGCTGGTGGACAGCGCCGAGCGCCCCGAGGACATCGACAAGAACCGTGCCGAGGCTGCCCGCATCCGCGCCGAAGAGCGCCTGCAGCATAAGCAGAGCATGCACGAGTATTACCAGACCAAGATCGCTCTGGACCGCGCCATGCAGCGTCTGCAGACCGCTGCGAAGTATAAGCGTTGAAACTTCCTGTCTGAACGATATTTCTCCATTTTTCTCCATAAACAAAGGGCCTGCCCTTGCCGCACCTGCGGCGGGGCAGGCTCTTTTTTTTTTTTTTGCGCTCCGCTCTTGACAGCGGAATCACAAAGTGATATGATTTTAATATCAAATCAATCACTTCCACACCCATCAAAGGAGGGAACTTCATGGAAGAAAAAGCTCTCACCGCCAAAAAAAGCGGCTTCTCGATGCTGCCGCTCTGCTTCATCGTTTTTGCGTCGGGCGCAGCGCTCTTCGTGTACGCCATCGGTCATCTGGAACGCGGGGAAAACGCCCTCGGCGGCTTCCTGCTCGTCGTCGCCATCCTCGGCTACATTGCGGGCATTATCGCCCTCCCGGGCTTCAAGGTGCTCAAGCCGCAGGAAGCGCTGGTGCTCACCCTTTTCGGCCACTATGCAGGCACCCTGCGGGAGCCGGGCTTCTACTGGGTCTGCCCCTTCTGCACCGCCGTCAACCCGGCGGCAGGCACCAAACTGAGCCAGAGCGGCGACGTGGACGGCGGCGCCCATGCCGCCTCCCAGAGCGACGGCATGGGCAAGAAAATTTCTCTTAAAATGATGACCCTCAACAACTCCCGGCAGAAGATCAACGACTGTCTGGGCAACCCGGTGGAGATCGGCATCGCCGTGATCTGGCGGGTCACCGACACTGCCAAGGCTGTGTTCAATGTGGACAACTACAAGGAATACCTCTCCCTCCAGTGTGACAGCGCCCTGCGGAATGTGGTGCGGGTGTATCCCTACGATGTGGCCCCCAACGTGGACACCACCGGAGACGGCGTGGCCGACGAGGGCAGCCTGCGGGGCTCCTCGGAGGTGGTGGCGGCCCGCATCCGGGACGAGATCCAGAAAAACGTGGCTGAGGCAGGCATCGAGGTGGTGGAGGCCCGGATCACCTATCTGGCCTATGCGCCGGAGATCGCCGCAGTGATGCTCCAGCGCCAGCAGGCCAGCGCCATCATCGACGCCCGCAAGATGATCGTGGACGGCGCCGTGGGCATGGTGGAAATGGCACTGGACCGGCTGAGCGAAAACAAAGTGGTGGAGTTGGATGACGAACGGAAAGCGGCCATGGTCTCCAACCTGCTGGTGGTGCTCTGCGGCAACCGGGACGCACAGCCCATCGTGAACAGCGGCAGCCTGTACTGATGGCAGAGCCCAAAAAGCAGATCCCCCTGCGCCTGAACGCAAAGCTCTATGAGGCCCTTGCCGCATGGGCTGAGGACGATTTCCGCTCGGTGAACGGGCAGATCGAGTATCTCCTCACCGAGTGTGTGCGTCAGCGCAAAAAGAACGGCCGGTACGTCTCCGATCAGATCGACCTGCCGCCGGAGCTGGATATTGAATGACCCTGCTCCCCTCCGGGGGCAGGCCTTGTAAAAACGCCGATGGTATATCGGCAGGGAGGATGACTATGACAGTAGGTATGGTACCCGGGGCAAGCATCGCAGGCATGGTGTTTTCCCTTATCGTCTCCTTCGCACTTCCCATAGGCCTCTTCGTTTACGCAAAGAAGAAGCTGGGCGCGAAGGCGGCACCGTTCTTTATCGGGTGCGGCGTTTTCTTCGTGATGGTGGTGATGCTGGAAGCTGCCATCCATCGCATCGTGTTCCAGCTGGCCGGAGAAGCGCTGACCGGAAGCGTGATCCTATACGCGGTCTATGGCGGCCTGATGGCAGCACTTTTTGAAGAGACTGGCCGTTACATCGCCATGAGGTTTCTGGTGAAGCCGATGGACTTTCCGAACGCCTTTATGTATGGTGCCGGACACGGCGGCGTGGAGGCAATGCTTCTGTGCGGCGTGACATCTATCAGCAACATCGCAGGTGCCGTGATGATAAATTCCGGCACCATGTCTGCACAGCTGGCGACTCTTGATGCAGAGAAGGCGGCAGACACGGCAGCGGCTCTTTCGGCGCTGTGGACGACACCGAGCTTGACGTTTTTTGCAGGCGGCGTAGAGCGGATCATTGCGGTGGTGCTCCATCTGAGCCTGTCGATTCTGGTGTTCCAGTCCATCCGCAAAAAGGCCCCCATGGAGCTGGTGCGGGCCTACCTGTTCCACTTTGTCATCGACTCGCTGTCTGTTCTGCTCAGTGCAGTGGCATCTGTCTGGATGGTGGAGCTTGTCGCCGCACTCGTGACCGGCGGGGCTGTCCTGATGGCAAGGTATGCCTGCATGGAAGAGTGAACGCGCGGAAATATTCTTGATATATAGGATATAAAAATCCCCTCTTCGTCATTGGAGCAAGAACCGTGACGAAGAGGGGACTTTCGCTTTCTGTTACTTTTTCTCGTGGTCGGCCCATCCGCTGGACTGGATGACTTCGCCGTCCGGGGTACACCAGAGGGCTTCCACACCGTCGAGGGACTCGATGAGCTTCTGACCATCCTCAAGGGACATACAGAACAGGCCGGTGGTGAGGCAGTCGGCTGCGCCGGAGTCGGGGGAGAGGACGCTCACGCTGTCAAAGTAGCGGGCGGGCCAGAGGGTATCCGGGTCGATGAGGTGGTGGTAGCGCACACCGTCCACGACGTAGTAGCGCTGGTAGTTGCCGCTGGTGACGAGAGCCATGTTGCTCATGTTGACACCGGAGACGTAGGAAGAGCTGGCAGTGTAGACGTCCGAGGCGTTCCACGGGTTCTCCACACCGCCCGACCACTGGGAGCCGTCGGGCTTCGTGCCGATGGCGCGGAGGTTGCCGCCCACGCTGATGAGGGCGCTTTTCAGGCCCCGGGCCTCGGCGGCCTGTGCCGCCATCTCCACGGCGTAGCCCTTGCCCACGCTGCCCACATCGAGGGACATATCCGGGTCGGAGAGATAGACGGTCTTGGCGTTTTCGTCGATGACGAGGTTGGAGATGTCGCAGTGCCGGGCGGCGGCATCCAGCGCCTCCTGTTCGGGCAGCTTATTGTCCGCCTCGTTCGTGTTGGCTTCGGCGGCCTCGCGGTAGTCGTGCCAGATGCGGAGGACGCTGCCCATGGCGATGTTCAGCTTGCCGTTTGTGGTGTCGTACATCTGCCGGGCCAGTTCCAGCATCCCGAGGATCTTATCGTCCACCTGAACAGGTGCAATGCCGGCGTTGTCGTTGACGGTCTTGACATTCACCACGCCGTCATAGTCGTTGTAGATGTCGTAGAGGCGGTGGTATTCCAGCAAGTCGGCGTGGAGGGCGTCCATCTGGCGGGAGAACTCCTCCTCGCTGTCGCAGTAGGCGATGACCTGCGTGACAGTGTCGAAGGCATCGTAGAAGATGGTGCTGTACCGCTGGGCGTCGGCGCTCACGCCCGAAGAGGCGGGTTTCTGGGCCGAGCCGCAGGCGGTGAGGACGCCGAGACAGAGCGCCCCGGTCAGCAGAGCGGAAACGAAACGCTTGATGCTCATGCCTGCTCCTTTGCCGCAGCGGTGAAGGTGGCATGCTCTTCCGACAGGTGGGCCAGCAGGTCGCCGAAGACCCAGTTCTTGTTGGACGGGGTGACCACGGCCTTGAGGGGGATGTTCACCTGTGCCTGCTTCATGAGGTCCAGCAGGGTGTCGAGATCCTTTTCCTTGAAGTTTGCCAGCACCAGTGCGGGAGGGTAAGCGCCCGGTTCCAGCACGAGGGTGCGGGAGACTTTCGTCTCTACCTCGCCCAGCAGCTGGGCGACGGTCTTGCCCGCGTCGGCAGGGAAGACGGGCAGCAGCTTCATGCCGAAGGCGGGAGCCATCCCCTCGAGGATGCCCCGGTCGGCGGCGGACAGATTCCAGCCCAGCGCCAGCGGAACGCCGGCGTTCTGGTTGCGTGCGATATGTGCTTTCATAGTGTGAACCTCTTTCTTTCAGAGTGAAGTTTTTTGTAAATACACTATAGTATAGCACAGATAACAGGAAAAGAAAACGACTGCCGACCCTTTTTGCAAAGCGGGCAGCAGTCGAACAAGAAAGACGCTATTGTATTTTGTCAAAAGTTGTGATATTCTGAAACTGCCGTCGGAAATGGCGGCAGGCACTGTCTGCAAATGCAGGTGGTCACGCTCCTCCGGCGAAGCGCCAGTGGAGACGAAAATCTTTTTGCTTCCCCTGACGCGAGAGCGAAAGGGGGGATGTTCCATGACGTTTGAACAGGTCGTATTGTTGCTTACGCTTCTCGGCGGGGCAATCTACATTACCTTTGAGATCAGCTGGACCATTTTTAACAACAAAAAGAAATGACCGCCTCTGCCCTCAGAAAGCAAGCGGTCATTCTTTTTGACTTAACGCCGGAAGAGCGCTGACCATTTGTGAGACAGTGCCTTCTTTATTTGTAGTATAATCGTTTCAGCGTGAATTGTCAACGCTGAAAGCGTAACTTAGTTCATCTTCTTGCCGAAGAATTCCACTTCCTTACTGATGAAGCCCATCAGCTCATCGAACTGGTCGGGGGTCAGGCTCTGGGCACCGTCGCACTTGGCCTTGGCGGGGTCGTTGTGGACTTCGATCATCAGGCCGTCGGCACCGGCGGCGACAGCGGCCTTGGCCAGCTGAGGCACCATCCATGCGTGGCCGCAGGCGTGGCTGGGGTCTACGATGACGGGCAGGTGGGTCATCTTATGAAGCATGACCACGCCGGCGAGGTCGAGGGTGTTGCGCATACTGGTCTCAAAGGTGCGGATGCCGCGCTCGCAGAGGATGACGTTCTCGTTGCCCTCGGCCATGATGTACTCGGCGCTCATGACGAACTCCTCGAGGGTATTGGCGAGGCCGCGCTTGAGCAGGACAGGTTTTTTCTGACGGCCCACAGCCTTGAGCAGTTCGAAGTTCTGCATATTGCGGGCACCCACCTGGATGAGGTCTACGTTCTCGAAGAGGGGCAGATGCTCGGTGTTCATGATCTCGGTGACGATGGGGGAGCCGGTGGCACGGCGGGCCAGCTTGAGCAGGTCGAGACCCTCGCTGCGCATCCCCTGGAAGGAGTAGGGGGAAGTGCGGGGCTTGAACGCGCCGCCCCGCAGCAGGGAAGCACCGGCTGCCTTGACGCGCTGGGCGCAGTAGGTGATCTGCTCCTCGCTCTCGATGCTGCAGGGGCCGGCGATGACGGCAAAGCTGCCGCCGCCGATCTTCACGCCCTCCACGTCGATGACGCTGTCATCCGGGTGGAACTTGCGGTTGGCCTTCTTGTAAGGCTCCGACACACGGCGGCAAGTCTCGACCACCGGGTTTGCCAGCACCCAGCTCTCCGCGATGGCCTTGGTGTCGCCGATGAGGCCGAGGATGTGGGTGTCGCTGCCCTTGGAGTCGTTGATCTGCAGGCCCATGCCTTCCAGCTCGGTGCAGAATTCATGGACTTTCTCTTTGGGGGCGTCCTGTTTGAGTACGATGATCATGGCGGGTTCTCCTTTTCCTGTTCTGGTACGGCAGGGGAGATGAGGCCGCCTTGCCGTTGATGTTTCCGTATTGCAAACTTCAGTATCGTGAAGTGATTGAGCATGGACATAGCATAGCACTTCAGTTTCATGAAGTCAATAGCCTTTCCGAAATTTTTTGAATTTTGGGAGAGAAAGTGGTAAAATAAAGTAGCCCTCTCAGGCCGCTTCGCGTCCAGCTCTCCCAAAGGGGGAGCCACTGGCGTATCGGTCAGATTTGTGCAGATTGAATGAAGTCTGTTTGTGCTGGAGGCTGTAGAGCTCCGCTGTCTAAGACAGCAGATGCTGGCCTTTATAGCAAGGCCCGGCATTTTGTGACATGCCGGAATTCAAGCGTCCAGCTTTGCTTGCCCGGTCTGCCAACGGTGCTCCGCACCCGGGTTGCGGCACCCAGCAACGACTCCCTGTTTCCGCCACTGGCGGCGGTCGTCGCTGCTGTCCCCTTTGGGGGAGCTGTCGAGCGAATGCGAGACTGAGAGGGCCATCCTAACAATTATAGAGGTCTTACATATGGGCAAAGAAGCAAAAACCAACGCCATGCGCATTCTGGAGCGGGCCAAAGTGGCCTACACCGCGCATGAATATCCCCACGAAGAGGGTGTGGCCGTGGACGGCGTGACTGTCGCCGCCAGCATCGGTGAAGACCCTGCCTGCGTCTACAAGACGCTGGTGACGCAGGGGAACAGCAAGAACTACTTCGTCTTCGTCATCCCGGTGGCGGCAGAGCTGGATCTGAAAGCCGCCGCCCGCAGCGTGGGCGAAAAGAGCGTGGCGATGATACACGTCGCTGACATCAACAAAGTCACCGGCTATGTCCGGGGCGGCTGCAGCCCGGTGGGCATGA